>JGI994J12354_10004157_pt1 | contig 13159 bp, 11 predicted proteins | sample IntmicLarv3ML3BL_FD_12354 | JGI IMG/M metagenome (IMG submission 12354)
AAAAAGCTATTTAGACCATCTGAAGAAGCATTAAAAATTTATCCTGAATCGGAATGGTTTATTGAAGCGTGGACGCCGCCGGCAAAACCTTGGTACACAATCCAAGACAGAGCATACGAAAAGGGATATATTACGGACATAATGATAGGCACCAGTAAATGCATGCTGGCCGAGGTAAACAGCGTTATAGGTCTTTACAAACAAGCGTTACAGACAGAACCTTATAAATTATTCGGATTACAACATGAATAAATATAATCTGTTATAAAACTTTTGTCCTATCTTGACACAAGGATGGCACTGGGTTGCGAAAGCAAAAATACCATTTATGTTACTGTAGTGACACAAATCTCTTTGGGAGGTGATTATCATTAAGAAATTTATTATTATTACAGGTCCTATGGGCGTTGGCAAAACCACCATTGGGAAAGGATTATGTGATAAATTAGGTAGAACTGCGTTTATTGATGGAGACTGGTGTTTGGATATACACCCTTTTGTTGGAAATAAAGAAACTAAAAACATGGCAATAGACAACATACTGCATTTAGTGAAAAACTACTATCTATGTAGTGAGTGTGACACTATTGTATTAAGTTGGGTCATGAGTGAGAATACAATCAGCAAAATTGTTTCAGGGTTAGAAAATTTGCACATGGAGATCTTTAACGTAACATTAATTTGCAACGAAAAGGCATTGCGCGTTAGATGGGAGAATGACACAATAACCGAGTGGCGAAACAATGATGAATTGAAAAACAGCTTGGAATCACTTGATGATTACAGTAGTAGAACGAAATCAAATTTAATCGATACAAGTAATATTTCTGCTGATCGGGTAATAGGTATGATTATTGAGATAGTACATACAAAATAAGCTTATTATTTTGTCTCCCCAAACATCATCAAAAGTGACGCGGAGCAAATCCAAAAGCAATATACTCTTTTTAGGCAATATGACTTTGCTTTTTTCACTGACGGTATTGAAAACGGAGTACCTGTAAACTGCTTAAAAAGAAGCCCTCCCCTAATAAAAACTCTATAAAAAGGAAGTGATACCCATGAAGCAGCATATACATATTTTCGGAGCGTCAGGGTCAGGAACGACCACAATCTCTAAACTGGTTAGTCAAAAACTCGGCTACCGGCATTTTGATTCAGACAATTATTTTTGGCTTCCCACAGTCGAACCCTTTACGGCTATACGGGAACAAAATGAATGTTTGGAAATGATGGACAAGGATTTATCGGAAAATGACAAATGGGTACTAAGCGGCTCCATTGCAAACTGGGGAAATATTCTCATTCCACATTTTGATTTGGCAGTCTTTGTATATGTTCCGCCGGAGATTCGTTTGAAGCGCTTAGAAAATCGTGAGTTTGAGCGCTATGGAGAAGAAATGCTTCCCGGCGGACGCTTCTATGAAAAAAGTCAGGAATTCCTTCTTTGGGCGGAAAAATATGACAAGGGAACCGGAAATGGTCGTAGCTTGGAAAGGCACGAGAATTGGCTGAATAACATCGACTGTTCGACCCTGAGAATCGACAATATTGATCTAAAGAAAAGTGTGGAAGCGGTCTTAGACGCTATTACCGGGAAAACGGACACATGAAGCGGTCGTATCGTAATGGATGATTTTTTCACGAATGGCGGCAAAGCTATGTTGCTTCCTTCTCAAAAATCAATGTCCGCGCTTCACATCTAAAATATCCGGAATTGCCTTCAATCTTCCGACAATACGGTCAAATTGACTCTGATCCTTCACTTCCACCGCCATGCGGAGATTGGCAGTCACATCCTTCATAGAATTTACCTGCGCGCTCACAATGGAGCCTTTCTCATCCGCTATTGCATTGGAGATATCCCCAAGAAGATGCCGTCTGTCGTGCGCCAGCACAGAGATTTCTACCTGATAGCTCTCCTGCTCTCCCCTTTCTCTCCAATACACATCAATAAGCGTGAGGCTCTTTCTGTATCTCTTGCAGAGTTTCCCGCGTTCTTCAAAATATTTCGTATGTTCACACAATCCGTACGGTGAATACCCACACCTGTGCCTCTTGTCACATAACCGATGATTTTGTCGCCGGGAACGGGGCTACAGCAACGGGACAGATGAATCAAACAGTTTTCAATACCCTTTACCACCACACCGGAATCGTCCTTACTACGACTGGCTCTTTTTTTGCTGCCGGAAGGAGAATTGCCGTCCGGTGTCACCACCGGAACCTGCGGCGCGTATACGAGTTGTCCGCCCGAGGTGATTCTATATCCTAAGTCCTGACGTTGCTCATCAGACAAGGAACGGAGATATTCATCCTTTAGCCGGCTTACAATTTTTGCCGAGGTCACACCGCCATATCCAATCATCGCAAGAAGATCATCCAAGTGCGCACAGGAATGCTTTCTTAAAACCGGATTCAGGATTTCCTGACGTGTCAGTTGAATAGCGGCAAAGCCGGTTTTCTTGATATCCCGCTCGAAAAGCTCTTTACCGCGGGCAATATTTTCTTCACGCATATCTTTTTTGAACCAGTTCCGAATCTTGGAACGAGCCGCCGAGCTTTTTACGATCTTGAGCCAATCCCTGGAAGGGCCGTGTACCTTATCCGAAGTGAGAACATCCACAATATCTCCGGTTTGCAATTCATAAGAAAGCGGTACGATACGTCCGTTCACCTTCGCGCCGTACATTCTGTTTCCGATGCCGCTATGGATCGTGTACGCGAAGTCTATCGGTATCGAATGTGCCGGAAGGGAAATCACATCCCCTTTTGGCGTGAAAACAAATACTTCTTCCGCAACCAAGCCGGTTTTCAGCGTATCGAGAAACTCATCCGCATCCTTTGATTCGCCCTGCCAATCCAATAGCTGTCGAATCCACGAAAGCTTCATATCCAAGGGCGTCATTTTTCCGGAAGCTCCGCCGCCGGAGGGCATATTGTCTTTATATTTCCAGTGCGCCGCAATACCGTATTCTGCTGTTCTGTGCATCGCGACTGTTCGTATCTGCACTTCAAAGGGAATCCCTCTATTTCCTATCACCGTAGTGTGGAGAGACTGGTACATATTGGGCTTCGGCATGGCAATATAATCCTTGAAACGCCCCGGCATCGGTTTATACAAGTCATGAACCAGTCCTAAAACCGCATAACAATCCGAAACCGTTTCGACAATGATCCGGCAAGCAAAAAGATCATATATCTGATCTAAGGTTTTCCCTTGCTGCTTCATTTTGTTGTAAATACTGTAAAAGTGCTTCGGACGTCCTTCGATTTCAGAGGTGATCCCCATCCCGCGAATTCGGGACGACAACTCGTTTATCACGTTTTCCATGAATTCTTCACGTTCAGAACGCTTCTGCGATATGGAGCCTACAAGCTCGTAATAAGAATCCCTATCCAGATACCGAAGGCACAAGTCCTCCAGCTCCCATTTGACCTTGTAAATACCCAACCGGTGCGCCAAAGGCGCATAGATATCCTTCGTCTGATTGGCAATTTCAATTTGCTTATGCGGTGCCTGATACTTCAATGTCCGCATATTGTGCAGTCGGTCCGCAAGCTTTATCAAAACAACACGAATATCCTTCGCCATCGCCAAAAACATATTTCTAAAATTTTCCGCCTGCACTTCTTCCTTCGAAGAATAAGAAATCTGCTCAAGCTTTGTGACGCCGCCGACAAGAAGCGCGACATCCTCTCCGAATAATTCGGTAATAAGCTCCAAGCTCACGTCTGTATCCTCCACGGTATCGTGAAGAAGCGCCGCGACAAGCGTATCTTGATCTACTTCAAGCTCTGTTAGCATCTCCGCCGTCGCAATCGGGTGCGTGACAAATAAATCGCCCGCTTTTCTCGTCTGTCCGCCGTGTGCCTTGCAGGCAAAAACAAAGGCATTTTCTATCTTCGTTGTATCTTTTTTATCAGAATATGCCAAATACCTTCTTTTTAAATCTTCCAACAAATCCAAAAGCGCAGGGTCAATCGACTCCGGCATACGAAAATCACGCAAATCCTCTCGATCAGCGGCGCTTTCGGAAACCTGCTTTTTTTCCTCTGTATCCTTTGCTTGAACTTTGATTTCTACCGTCATTCTCTCACGCCTCCTTCCGATTGAAGTTTTTGAAAAGTCGGTGTATCTTCCAATTTCACTTTTTGTGTCACCGGCAGTAGCCGAAAACTGATTCTCTTTTCATTCCTATTGTATACCTGAATCAAGCCGGATTCACAAAAAATATCTAAAATTCTTGTAAAAGAAAAGACCGAAGCCTCACTTTGCGGCACAGTGTTTATATAATACCGCATCAGCAATGAAAAATCACAATAGATCATTTCATCTTGCAGGAGTCCCGAAAGAAAACGGTATACGCCCTTCATGTCTTCCTTTGAAACCAATAGCTTTTCCCACGAGGACTTCATCAAAGGTATCATCTGCTTTATCGGCAAATTGTTCTTGTAAAGAGTCTCCAAAAGCTCCGGCTGATTTTCCGCGCCTTTTCCCTTTTTGGAAAAACGAATATCTCTCACGCGAAGAGATAGGATTTCCTTTTCCTTCCAAAAAGAGGTCGAAATAAATAAAAGTAAATCTACCTCATTTCCCTTCGAGTATAGTTTGTCCAAATGTCCTCCTTGAAAATAAATGACGGAAAAAATGTAAGATTTCTCCTTTTTTTCATCCTCGCAGGATATTTTCAAGCGCAAATGCTTTGCGTCTCCGACCTGAACAGTCTCCAAAATAGTGCAGGAAGCCAAAAAGAAACATGGCTCCGGATTCCCCGCGCCGAATGGCTCTATTTTTTGTATCGAAGCGTAGGTGGATAAGGAAATCTCCGACGGATAAATTCTCACATCCGCTTTTTTCACCGGAAGCATTTCTTCCTTTTCGCCGTATGCTCGAATTTTTTTCAAAAAGGAAGAAAACAAGTCTGCTCGTATTGAAACACCGGCAGCTTTTTGGTGTCCTCCGCATTTTTCGACAAGCTCCTCCGCCGATAAAATTGCCGAAAGGATGCTAAACTCCCCATAGGAGCGCGCAGAACCCTTGAGAAGTCCCGGTTCATCGCCTACATCGGTAAACACAATAAAAGGGCGGCGATACCGTTCCACCAAGCGCGACGCGACAATCCCAATCACACCGGGGTGCCAGTCATGTCCGCACAATGCGTAAGCACCCGAACCGTCATATACGTTATTTTCTTCTGATAAATTGCCTTCCAGTTGAGAGACGGCTTCCTCAAATATTCGAAGCTCCGTTTCCTGGCGCAATGTATTTTCTTTCCTAAGAAGTGATGCAATTTTTTCCATCTCGTCTTGGTGGGCGGAAAGAAAAAGCTCTACCGCCTGATCCGGTGAACCCATTCTTCCTGCTGCGTTAATAAGCGGAATAAGGGTATATCCAAACCCGGAGGAGGTTATCTTCTCTTCCGGCTTTTTCCTTTCCCGCAAAAGAGCACTGATAGCCGGACGAGGCGAATCATTCATCATCTGTAGTCCCTGCTTCACAATCAGGCGGTTTTCATCTACAAGCGGAACAATATCTGCAATGGTTCCGATGGCGGCTATGTCCATATATTCTTCCCATGTCCCGGAAGAAAGAACACCGGAAAGGCAAAGGGCCTGTACCAATTTCAAGGCAACACCCGCGCCGCATAACTCAGAAAAAGGATAGGAGGAATCCTTTCTTTTTGCGTCCAAGACAGCGATTGCATTGGGAAGTATTTCCTTAGGCTCATGATGGTCTGTCACAATAACATCTATCTGATTTTCCATCAACCAGGAAATCTCCTCTACACTGGCAACGCCGCAGTCAACGGTAATAAGTAGAGAGGCACCCCTTTCCTTTATCTTAGGAAGAAGTGATGAAGAAATACCATAGCCATCCTCTAAGCGGTTCGGTATCATATATTCACATATTGCCCCTGCCTGCCGCAAAAACAACATCAAAAGTGTCGTCGCTGAGATGCCATCCGCATCATAATCCCCGAAAATAAGAATCTTTTCTTTAGACACCAATGCCTTTTTCACACGGTCACAAGCAATGCCCATATCGGGAAAAGAAAAAGGGTCATGCCAAAGCAATGCCTCTTCTAAAGAAATACTTCTTCTTTGAAGAAGTCTCTTTTCTATACACGCCTCGTCCCCGTCTTTCGGGATTTCCCAACCATTTTCAATTAATATCATTGCGTATTACTCCGGTAAAATTGCAAAAAACCCGGTGCGTACACCGGGCTACATAACAACTTTTCTAATAACTTCGTCTCTTAACGCTTGCGCTTTCTGGCAGCCTCAGACTTCTTCTTACGTCTTACGCTTGGCTTCTCGTAATGCTCTCTCTTGCGAACCTCTGCCAACACGCCTGATCTTGCACATGAACGCTTAAAACGGCGCAACGCACTGTCAAGGGATTCATTTTCCTTAATTCTGATTTCCGACACTATTTTCTCCCTCCCTCCGTGCGATAAAATATTTTGTAAGCTCTCTTACAGAAGAATATTATACTCTGACTTTCCTTTTTCGTCAATGGTTAAAGTTCTTCTCAAATCTATTATTATTCAGCAATACCGTAAATATTAAGAACCTTTTGCGTGAAAATAATTCCGTTACCCGGCTCGCTAATTTTTTGTTTTTCACTTATGGCTTTAACGATATCATCAACAATATCGTCCTTAGCAAGTATTAGCACGAGTTCCTTTTCAGGCTCAATTTCCATTGAAAAAACTATGCTTGTTTGATTGATGCCTGCCCCTCTGGCATTGATTATCGTTCCGCCTCTTGCACCTGCGGAAATCGCAGCGTCCATGACAGATTCGGCTTTACCCTTATCGACAGTTGTCAAAATTTTAGTATACATACTTGGCTCCTTGCTTTGCAATTTGTTGAGTTCATTGCTGCTTTTATATATTCCCTTTGAATTTACAATTCCTGTAAGTTCTGTACAAAATACAATACCATGATTGGCCTTCTTCATATGAAGCGTCTCGTATAAATCCTTCATTGCAGCATCGCAAACCTCGGCGGGTCCGGCGAACATGATAATTTTTTTTCTGATATCGGTCAGTTCAAAAAACTGATGAAGCTTGTTTTTTATGGTACCTCTACCTAAAATGACAATACCGCCCCAAGCACCATGACTTTTAATTATCTTTAAGACCTTGCCGTCCATTTCATGATTCACGATTACCGTAACTTGCTTTCCATCGATATATTCAACACTATTATCCATTTTCTGCGACCCCCCTTTCTTTTTCTGCTTTGGCAGATTTGACTCTATACACTAGTCCAAGAATTTGTATTGCGATTATTGGTGTCATGGCAACCATAGCAATCATGCCGAAACCGTCTACCATAACATCCGCAGTGGGGATAACACTGGCAGCGCCTTGAACAAATGCCAAAATAAATGTAGCTGTCATCGGCCCTGAGGCTACACCGCCGGAGTCGTAGGCGATGCCGACAAACATGGTCGAAACGAAATACATAAGTCCAACCGATATTATATATCCCGGAAGTAAATAATGCCATAACTGAATCCCCGGAATAATAATCCTTATTACAGAAATGGCAACAGCCACACCTACTCCAATAGAAAGCGTTGGCACCAATATTTTTTTCTTAATTGATCCGCTGGTTTCTTCCTCAACCTGCTTAGTAAGAACGTAAACGGAGGGTTCTGCCAAAATAGAAACAAATCCCAGTACGAAGCCAATGGCTATTAAGAAAAACTTATTATCGTAGGCAGCCAGTGCCGCGCCTACGTGAGAGCCAATTTCCATAAATCCGGCATTCACGCCTGCCAAAAACAGTACAAGTCCTACATATGTATAGACAAGTCCCTTAACGATTCTTATAAAGGGACGGTGATCCATCTTAAAAAATACCTTTTGGAAAATGAAAAACATCAAGGCAATCGGCGCCAAGGAAAGAAGTACTTCCTTTAGTGACAATGAAATATATTCAAAAAACACACCTATCGCACTTCTTCCTTCGGTATATGTCAAGACCAATTCCCCTTGAATAGTATCAATATTTGAAATGATACCCATGACCATAACCGCTATAATGGCTCCGCTTGACGCAATACCAACCAATCCGAAGCTATCGGATTTATCCTTGCTCCTGCTTTTTTTCATATGGGCTACACCGGCGGCTAGTGCAAGCACAAAGGGTACTGCCATCGCACCTGTGGTAGCACCTGACGCGTCAAAGGCAATCGCCAAAAATTCAGGTGTTACAAAAAGAGCTAGTACAAAAATAATAAGGTACAAAATAGCAAGTGCTATTTTCAAGGAAGCATTTTTAACAATTCTAAAAATCCCCAGAGCAATCATGATGCCTAAGCCAATGGACACCACCACAAGCATATTCATCCGCCCGATTTCACCACCGGATACAGAAGAAACCTGATCGGCAAGAATCATGAGTGCCGGTTCTGCAATGGAAATGAAAAAACCAAGTAGAAATCCGCCAACCAAAAGTATAACGGCCTTGTTGGATTTTGCCAGTGCAGAGCTCATCAAGCTACCTATTCGGCTGATACTTAAATCAATACCTAATAGGAATATAGACAACCCCAATACTATAGAAGCTACGCCGATCAGAAAACGAATAATAAGCGCTGAATCAAGGTGAAGCACCGTGAAATTGAGTATTAAAACAATCACCGCTATTGGCAAAATTGATACAAATGATTCTTTAAGCTTTTCTAAAAATGGATTCAATTATTATCTCAACCTTTCCTATTTTTTTAGAAGAAAACAAATCGTACAAATCAACAATTATTTTTTGTCGTTTCAGCAACGCCGCCGAGAATATGAAAGTGTACATGAAAAATGGTCTGTCCGCCAAGCTCTCTGCAATTGTTTATGATACGAAAGCCCTCTTCCAAGGGAAGCAAAGAGGCTATCTCCTTCACAGCATCCAGAACTGCCCCCATGTCTTTTTTCCCGTCAAGAGAAGATGACATCTCCAAAATATCCGCATAATGCTTTTTCGGTGCTAAAAGAATATGCACAGGAGCTTCCGGCGCAATATCATGAAAGCAAATCACATCCTCGTTTTCGTACACGACCTTAGACGGAAGCTCTTTATTGATGATTTGACAAATAATACACATTGTCTTTTCTCCCTTTTATTTCAACTGCTCTACAATAACTGCTTTCCCTGCTTCCAAAGAAGCTTGCAGCTTCGTCACATCGCGACCGCCCGCCTGTGCCATATCCGGACGTCCACCGCCGCCGCCGCCTGCTGTCTGCGCCGCCGCCTTCACGATGTTTCCCGCGTGAACACCTGCCTTTACCGCCTTCGGTGTCGCCATCGCAACAAACAAAAGCTTTCCTTCATACTCCGCGCCCAACAGTAAAACACCATCTTCCATTCTGTCACGAATCTGATCGCCCATATCGCGAAGTGATTCGGCACTTTCGACTTGAACCTTGTCCACAAGAACCGCAAAGTCCTTGATGATTTCCTGTTTTGAAGTCATTGACTGCGCTGCCTCCAGCGTTGCTTTTTGCGACCACGTCAAAAGCTCTTTTTCCAATGCTTTTATTTCTGACTGCAGCCCTTGCATTTTTTTCAAAAGCTGGTCAGCCGGCACCTTCATACTTTGAGAAAGCTCTTCTATCTTTTCATGCTCTTCTTTCGCATAGTGATACGCTGCCTCTCCTGTGATTGCTTCGATTCGGCGAACGCCTGACGCTACGCCTGTTTCCGACAAAATCCGAAGCTGCGCCGCTTGGCTTGTGTTGGTGAGGTGTGTACCGCCGCAAAGCTCTACCGAATAGGCTTCCTTTGTATCTGAAACGGAAACCACCCGTACCAAGTCGCCGTATTTTTCTCCGAACAGTGCCATCGCACCCAATTTTCGTGCTTCCTCCTGCGACATTTCCTTTGTCGTCACCAGCAAATCCAAAAGAATCACGCGATTTACTTCTTCTTCTATCCTGGACAGCTCCTCTACAGTGATTGGTTGAAAGTGCGTAAAATCAAAGCGCAACCGCTCCGGTGTCACCAAAGAACCTGCTTGCTCAACGTGCTCTCCCAAAACCGAACGCAATGCCTTTTGGAGAAGATGTGTCGCGGTATGGTTTCTAGCTGTCGAAAGACGGCGAACACGAGAAACAGAAAGTGTCACCGTATCCTTTGTCATTACATGACCGGAACGAATACGAATTCCATGCAAAAACTTCCCTGCGGCATCCTTATCCACGGAATAAACCTCCGCCGAGAAATCCTTCTCCCCACTTATGACACCCTCATCATGAACCTGTCCGCCGGAGCTTGCGTAAAAAGGAGATTTGTCGAAAACCGCAATCACATCATCTCCTGCAAATGCTTCATTCACAAGCTGCAAAGCGCCTTCCTCATCCTCCTTCATAAGATACAACAATGTACTCTTTGCTTCCAGCACATCGTACCCGATAAATATCGTGGAGGACTTATCCTTCAAAAGCTCATCAGGAAGACGCTTCCCGCCCCACGCGGTATCATTTTTTGCGTGTGCAGCGGTACGTGCCGCATCCTTTTGCTTTTTCATCTCCGACAAAAAGCCATCTTCATCTACACGAAGTCCCGCATCAAGCGCGATTTCCTTCGTGAGGTCAAAAGGAAAGCCGTATGTGTCATGCAGGCGAAAAACATTTTCTCCGGATACCTGATTTTCGCCGTTTTTCTTCGCTTCTTCTATATAGTCGGAAAGAATCTCCGTACCCTGCTCCAATGTCCGAAGGAAGGATTCCTCTTCCTTTTGAAGCACCTTCATAATATAAACCTGCTTCTCCACAAGTGCCGGATAGGCGTCCTTATTCTGCTCAATAACAATGCTCGCAATCTCCTGCAAAAACTCGCCCTTTACACCCAAAAGACGTCCAAAACGAATTGCCCTTCGTAAAAGACGGCGCAAAACATATCCTCTTCCTTCATTGGACGGCAGTACACCGTCAGAAATCATCATGGTGGTGGATCTCACATGATCCGTAATCACGCGAATCGCGGTATCGGTTTTGTGATCCTTTCCATATTCTGCACCCACCTTTTTGCAGACACCCTCCAATATACTCCGAATCGTATCTACCTCAAATAGATTGTCCACGCCCTGCATGATACAGGCAATGCGCTCCAAACCCGCGCCTGTGTCAATATTTTTCTTATCAAGCGGCGAATATGACCCATCCTCCGCACGGTTGAACTGCGTGAAAACCAAATTCCAAAATTCTACAAAACGGTCGCAGTCACAACCGACCTTGCAATCGTCTTTTCCACAGCCATACTCTATACCNCGGTCAAAATAAATCTCCGAGCAAGGACCGCAAGGACCCGTACCATGCTCCCAGAAATTGTCTTCCTTTCCCAAGCGGGTAATTTTCTCTTCCGGCACACCGACAACATCCCGCCAAATCGCAAAGGCCTCATCATCTTCTTCATAGACAGACGGATACAAGCGATCCGCCGGCATTTCCAATACCGTTGTGCAAAACTCCCATGCCCAAGGAATAATCTCATTCTTGAAATAATCTCCGAAGGAAAAATTCCCGAGCATTTCAAAGTATGTTCCGTGACGGGCGGTAAAACCAACTCTCTCAATATCCGGTGTGCGAATACACTTCTGGCACGTCGCAATGCGTAAGGACGGCGGTGTCTGCGCGCCTGTAAAATACGGCTTCAAGGGTGTCATACCGGCGTTAATCAATAGTATAGACGGGTCATCCTGTGGCACCAGTGAAAAAGACGGCAGCCGTAGATGATCTTTAGATTCAAAAAAAGATAAGTATTTCTCGCGAATTTCATTTAACCCTAATGGTTGCATACAATCATTTCTCCTTGCAGCGACTTGCATATTTTGCTATTTCCAATCTATTGATTTTACTAGAAAAATGCCCCTTGAGCAAGGGGCGGTGCTTCTTGAATTCCGCAATATTTCGCAATAAGTGACGTGTACAATATAATTTGATTTCGGTTTTTTCCGTTCTTAAGGCGTCTTTATAATCACTAATCAATGTATTCGTTCGCTATGCTTTGATGGCATTCTGCAAGAACTTTCATGACAAGCCTAAAACCACTGGAAAGCGCTGATACAATTGGTCATAGATAGAACATATGTGTTACGCGTAAGGCGGTATTACTTTTTCGCTCTTTTCCACTGACACCTCCGGTGTCAGTGGGCTTGCCGGAGTGGGAATCGCAAATTAATGGATTATCATTGATATTATTTCATATTATCTCACTCCAAAATGGTATTTGATGTATCTGTTTATAATCAATATCTTCATAAGGTCTACCGGCAAATTCAATCTCCAGATATTGATTCAAATTTTCTCCATAATATATTATATCTGTTCCATGCACCGAAAAAACAGGAGAACACTCCAAATTTCCACTTGCGATATACCGATGAAAATATATCGGAATTAGCTTGGGAGCTGTTTTCAATTTCTGCCTGATTTTTTCGTTTCTCTCATATCCTAACGGCTCTTCGCCCCAATTTTCACTCCATTCAATATCATTGATTTCGTTCTCCATTTCCTTAAATGGCATTTCTATCATATTTCTAATACTTTGTATGTTTGAACTGCTAAAATCTCTCCATAGATAAAAACCATTTGAAATTGGTAAAAAACTCATATACAGGCTCTTTAACTCTTCTGGAAACACTATTTCATAAAGCTGTTCAATCTGTTTTATTTCGTCAATCGATAATCCATTATCAAATTGTATTCCTTTCGATTGCAAAATCTCTATATTTTTCATATTGATACATCCTCCGCATTGATTATTGAATCTGTGTAAATGTATGATAGTGATCATTCGTATACCAAGCAGAACCATCACTTCCTATAACTATTCTTTCAGTGCCTCTTCCTTGCCCATTCACAAACGGATTGACATCATATTCTCTATAAGTCACATTATCCGGTAATTTTTGCCCTCCATTCACTGGTTGATTATTAAAAACTCGTCCTCCTTTGTAGCCCGGAGGAGGGGCTCCATTATTTTTTTCCACGTCATTTAGAACATCTCGAGCCTTCTGAGGTACACTATTTCCCCCACTCGTTCCCTCAACCCCACTGGCCTTCCCAACTTCTTGAATATGTCCAACCTCTCCATGAAATCCTTTGCCTTTTCCCTCTAGCGAATCTATCTCCATCGAATCCAGTCGATTATT
>JGI994J12354_10004158_pt1 | contig 13158 bp, 12 predicted proteins | sample IntmicLarv3ML3BL_FD_12354 | JGI IMG/M metagenome (IMG submission 12354)
AAATTTAAAAAATAGGCGTATATTTGTATGCAAGAAACGTATAAAATTATACAGATTATGAAAGATACAGGTTTCAACATAAAACGAATACGAGAACAAAAAGGCTATTCTCAAGAGTTTATGGCTACTCAACTGGACATTTCACAGGCTTCGTATGCAAGGCTGGAAAGCGAAGAAAGCAAACTTACGATTGACCGATTGCAAAAAATAGCCGAGATTTTAGATACCGATATACTCGCTTTTTTAGATACTTCAAGAGTAACTATTCACGCCCAAACTTACAATGCAGAAGCTTATGGTAACGGCTATGTCGAAAATCTGCATATTGAGAACAAAGAAACGCTGCAAAAACTTATCAAAACATTGGAAATAGAAAATGAACATTTGAAAACAGAAATAGAATTTTTGCGTTCGACAATCATAAATTCTTCCAAAAAAACTACGCCTAAAAAATAAATTCGTGTTCGTAGCCACGTAGTGGCGATATAATTTTCGCCGGCGCGAGTTACAAACTCGCGCCTTTATTTTTTTTGTTATGTTTGGTGTTTTTTTCCTCCCCCTTGCCCCCTCCAAAGGGGGAGAAATTAAGCCCTCCCCTTTGGGGAGGGTTTGGGTGGGGTGGTCGGCGAGGGATTATCTTAAATATTTATTCCTATAAGATAAAAAAACGGGTTTTTACTTTTATGTAAAAAGTTACGATTTATTTTTTTAGTAACGATTTTATCGGATTTAAGAAACGCTCCATTACCCGCATATCTTCGGTAATAATTTCGGCAGTGCCCGACATTTGTTGCGAGAAATCCAATTCTTTTCCATAGTTTGTTTTCAAATTTTCGGGAAATCCAACTTCAACCATAGTAAATTTTCCGTTGTCGCTAACAATAGGAACTAAAGAAATATTTGTAATTACACCTCTAACCATACCAAATTCCATATGCGGAAATCCGGCAAATTTTATGTTTACCAATTGTCCTGTTTTTACTTTTCCGGCACCTTGCGCGGGTAAAAGGATTTTTCCCGTAATTTGCGCGTCTTCATTCGGCACAATATTTATGAACGATTCGCCGACACTCACATGTTGGTTTTTTTGCCAGAGTTTTGCCATCGAAACTTTTCCGGTAATCGGACTTTTGAAAACATATTGCATTTCCCATAGCTTAATCTGACTTTGCAAGGCTTCGTAAGTGCCCGACAAAGCCAATAAAAGCTCTTGTCTTTTTTCTTCGTCTTGTTGTTGCAAATCAAATATGTTTTGCTCGTATTGTGCGATGGTTAATTGTATATTATCTACCGCCGAAAGCGCGTTTTCATACAGTTGTTGCACTTGCAAATAGCTGTTTTTTGCATTTTCATAGTTAATCAATGTAATAACTTTTTGGGCATATAGCGTGGAATCAATGGCAAAAAGACGTTCTTGTATCAATAGTTGCTCATGACTTATTTCGCATTGTTTTTTACTTCGTTCTATTAATTTTTGCTGTATGTTTATTTGTCGTTTTAAAGCATTTATTTTTTGATTAAAATAATTTGCTTTTAAATAATATTCATAATCTTCCCACGATTTTGCAAAGGGATAATAATAGCTTTGCAGCTCTCCTAATTTCAGCCTGTTTTTTGTCGTAAAGTTTACAACTTCGTTAGGGTTAAAGAAAAAAGCCTGAAAAGTTTTCAGTTGTGTTTGCAATTTGATGACATCATTAAAATCTGCCGTGTTTTCTACCACCGCCAAATACTCGTCTTTTTCTATGGGTTGATTATTGGCGACAAAAAGTGTATCCAATTTTCCGGTGGTTCGCGCGACTAATTGAGCAGGCAAATTTTCGGTAGTTACTTCTATGGTTGCAGCAACCACATCCGGATATTTAATAAAATAACTTCCAATAAAAATCCCTCCAATAATTAACAAAATAACTGTTATTCCCCAACGGATAATCCACCGCGGCGGACGACCGAGAATTTCTTGAACAGCCGGACTTCTTAGTTCGACTTCCGTTTGATGATTTCTTTCATTAAAGCCTTGTGTCTTTTCTTCCATATAGCCTTAGTCTTTTATCTTTAATTACCTAATTCCAATTGATTTTTCACCAATTCATAATAAACGCCTTTCAGCGCGGTTAATTCTTTGTGCGTTCCTTGTTCTACCAATTTTCCTTTTTCCAATACTATAATATTATCCGCGTTTTTAACCGTACTCAATCGGTGAGCAACTACTACTACGGTTTTCCCTTTAAAAAAGTCATTCAAATTTTCCATAATTACGCGCTCGTTGTTTGCATCTAAAGCATTGGTAGCTTCGTCGAAGAAAATATAATCGGGGTTTTTATACACCGCGCGTGCAATAAGAATTCGTTGTCGCTGTCCTTGGCTAATACCTTGTCCTTCCTGTCCTATTTTTGTATTATAACCCAAGGGCATATTTTCTATCATTTCTTGAATATTGGCAACTTTCACGGCATGCAGCAATCGTTGAGTATCGACATTCTCGTCGCTGACTGCAATATTGCGAGCAATGGTGTCGGAAAAAATATATCCGTCTTGCATCACCGCTCCACAATGTTCGCGCCAAATATGCGTATTGATATTTTGCAAATTATATTCGCCGATTTTGATTTCACCTTTTATCGGAGGATAAAAGCCTAAAAGAAGTTTTACCAATGTTGTTTTTCCACTTCCCGACATCCCAACAATTGCCGTGGTTTTATTACTGGGAATTTCTAAATTGATATTATCCAAAACAATTTCGCTATGTGATCCGTCGTATTGAAAAGTGAGATTTTGAATAGCAATATCTCGTTTTTGAGGAAGCAAAGTAATTTTTGATTCGTTGGGATTTTCTTCATCTTCCCGATTTTGAATTTCGCCTAAACGCTCCAAACTTATTTTCGCATCTTGTGCCGATTGTACAAAGCCGATAAGTTGCCCGATAGGCGAATTGAGTTGCCCGATAATATATTGTACCGCCATCATCATACCTAAAGTCATGTTGCCGGTAATTACCGCTTGTGCTGCAAAAAAAGAAATGATAATATTTTTAGCTTCGTTAATGAAAAAACCGCCCGCTTGTTGATATTGTGAAAGCGCAAGACCTTTTACGCTTACTTTAAAAAGTTTGGCTTGAATATTTTCCCATTCCCATCGTTTTTGTTTTTCACAATTATTGAGTTTTATTTCTTGCATTCCGGTAATGAGTTGGTACAANTTACTTTGTTGCGCCGAAGCTTGTGCAAATCGTTTATAATCCAATTCTTTCCGTTTCTTCAAAAAGATTACTATCCATGCNACATATAGAGCNCTTGCCAACAAGAAAATTCCTAGTATTTTTAAATTATAGACGCCTAATACAACAGAAAAAATAATTAGGTTGACAAAAGAAAATAAAGTATTGAGCGTGCTGGAAGTTAAAAAACCTTGTATGCGTGAATTGTCATTTATTCGTTGTAATAAATCGCCCACCATTTTGGTGTCGAAGAAACGAATAGGAAGTTTCATCAACTTAATGAGAAAGTCGGAAATCATTGAAATATTAATTCTCGTAGTAACATGCAGCAATATCCAACTTCGAATAAATTCTACAACCGTTTGACTGGTAAATAAAACTAATTGGGCAATAAGAATAAGTGTTACAAAACTTAAATTTTGGTTACTGATACCATAATCGACAATACTTTGGGTTAAGAACGGGAAAATGAGTTGCATGAGCGAACCCAATGTTAAACCCAAAAACAATTGAATAATAAATTTTCGATAAGGTTTTAAATAGCGAAAAATAAAAGAGAATTTTTTTCGGTCGATTTTTTCATCGTCTTGTTCGTAAAATGCCGGAGTTGGTTCTAATAGCAAAGCAACCCCTGCTTCTTCGCCATTTTTTGTTGTGCTCAGCCAATTATTACAAAATTCTTTTACAGTAAATTTAATTAAACCATGTCCCGGATCAGCTACAGAGACAAAGCCTTCCGCGTCTTCCAATTTTCCGGACGAAGACTTGTTTTTTGTTTTTAGTTTTATATCGTGAACTACTACAAAATGTTCTTGCCGCCAATGAACAATACAAGGTAGTGGAGCTTCTTGTGCTAATTGATTGAAAGAAACTTTAACACCCATAGAATGAAAACCGATTTTCTCTGCCGCGTCGCTGATACCAAGTAAAGACACGCCCGAACGTGTAATAGAGCAAAGTTCTCGTAGTTTGGGAATACTGTATGTTTTGCCATGGTATTTGGCAACCATCGCCAAACAGGTGGCGCCACAGTCCATACTGTCGCGTTGGTGGAGAAAAGGGAAAGGTTTTTGCATCATTATATTTCTTTCAAATCGCTTTGTTAAACTCTTTTATTTTTTATCAGCTGCAAGTTTTACGTTTTGCAAATGTATAGATTTTCTCTATAATTCCGTATTTTTTGTTTCTTTGGTTTTGCTTCCTTGTCGTGCTAATAACGAAGTGTAGTAGCGAAACAAATAATCGTATAGCACTAATTCGTGCATCCGTTGCTGCGTGCGGAAAAGTCGGTTCAATGTCATGTGAATATAACTACTTATTAAATCNGTTANTTGTANNTGCGGATTTGTTTCGACTGCNTGTTTTATGTGCTCTATCACAGGNATNGATTCTTTTGNTTTTCTAAAAACAGGTTCGAATATCGGTTGAAATTCCTCGAGTATTTCCGATTCCGNATTTAGTATTTTTTCNATTTTAGGCGTTGCGTCCCGATATTTTTGTCCGAATTGGTGGCGATATTCTTTTGAAACGCCAAACTCTTTTCCAAAATTTTCTTGCAAGGTTTTGAGTAAATCTTTTTTTTCTTGCAGCGAAAAATTAAAATCACTCAGCAAGGCATCAATCATTTTGAGACAGACCAACCAACGTAAATTTTCATCTTTTCTTATATTATCGGTTGCTATTAATTGACAAATAGCTTCGCTATCGTAACAAAATAATGTTTCGGCAGCATCTATGGTTTCATTTCCGTATCGTTCCAATTCGCGATTATAAGTATCGGCTTGTATTTTCCATATTTGATTGTTTTCTACATAAGTTTTAATCGCGCGATTAAAACTCATAATTACCGACGGAACGTGATTTAAATTGGCGACATGAAAACGTACACGTAAATGAAATTTTGGATCGGAATAACGAATAAAAAACCATTTGTCAATAATTTGATTGTTTTTTAACGAAGTGGCTAACGGATAAATACAATCCGACAAAATCGTATCTGCAGTTTTGAATCCCGTATAAATTTTGAGATAAGTCCATTCATCGCCCAGAATGAAGCTTCGTTGAGTGTCTGTACTATTCATGTTTTTTCGATTTGTAGAATCCAAAAATAAATTCATTAGTAAATGCTAGCCCCGATGGATTTGTTACAATACCATTTTCTTTGTCGAAAGGAAATTCTTCCAATTGGAATGTCGGTCGTTTTTTGATAGCGGAAATTAGTGTTTGAATACTCAAACTATTTTCCATGTCAACAAACAATTCGTTATCGCCATCCGGCAACATTACAAAACGAGGAATTTGCTTTTCTTTTTGCCAGTTTTTCAAATTCTGCATGATAGATTCTGATAAATGCAAACTTATATTTTCTTTTCCTTTCTCCTTGTTGTTTCGTTCCATTATTTTATTAAAATCTTCTGTTTTGATAGTCCATTTTGCCAGCGATATCACGGTGTTCTTATAAGTTACACGAGGCAAGAAATCATATTCGTTTGCCAAACTTCCCCAATGAAAACCAACACCACCGCGCAAACTTTGTAATTGCATATCACATAAAAAATGATACACGGGCATAGATTTAAACGAATAGTTATGGGCGGTACTCAATCGTGGTATAATTTCTTTTCCTAATCGTTTTGAACGCAAAACGATTTTTCCTCTTTTTGCCGAAATATATAAATCGGATAAAGGTATTTGAAATTCATTTTCGACGGACGATTTTCCTAAATAGGGAATTTCGTAAGCACGCAATACCGGACGTAGTAAGATATTTCCAATTCGTGACTCGGGAAGGTGTACAATTTCGGCATAAATAGCATCGGAGTTTTGTTCTTGTTCAAGTTTTGTAATATCTATTACATAATTTTCAAGCTCTTTGTTGACGTGGCAAAAACGCCCCAATAAGTTGGCAGCGCTGGAACCACCTGCGTTGTTAATATAAATAAGAGGTTCTTCTTTCCCTGCAAAAATTTTACACATACAAGAAATTGTAACCGGTTGGTCGTTCCAATTGGATAGCAAAAAGTCAAAATCTTTTTCTTCGATTTCTACGTTATAAGCATTGGTTTTATAGGCGTTCAAAAATTTTTTATGCAAAACAGATTGTATGCGATTCCATCTGATTTCCTGATTTCCTGATTGCATCATGGGTAAAAAATATCCGTCTAACAAAGGATTTATATCTCCCGCGCTTTGTTGATAACCAATGCCGTTTTCCGTATCTAAAACTTCCAACAGAGGCATTTCTTTATCTTCATAGCGGTCGTAATAATTTTCCGCAAATTTGGTGAGTAAAGTTTCCGGCGGCGGTAAAGTCAGTTTGTTCATTAACTCTAAAGCTTCTTGAACAGATTGACTAATATTTTTGTCTAAAACAGATTTTTTAACCGGTTTAAACATGTCTGTTTGGAACAAAAATTTTGCTTCGTAAGCTGTTCCGATTTCTTTTACAATTTCCTCTATTGCTGAATATAATTGTTGAGTTTCCCCAATTTTACCGGCATCTATTTCCGATAACAATACGGCTATTTTTGTTAATTTCTCTTTTTGTTCTTCTATTTCCGGAACGGTTTGCACAATGGACGAAAGTTGAATCAGAAAGTCTTTTCCTGTTACCGCAGGCTCCATTTCACTAATTAATAATTGAGAATCGATTAATTCATTAATAAAATCAGTGGCTTCTTCTAACGAAATATCGTCATCTACTAATAATACGGCTAATTCATCGATGGTACTTCCTAAAGAAGCTTTTGTTAAAATATCATTCAAATAGTCGCTATTATCAACAGCTGCAATATTGTGAATTCTTCTTGCGTTTTGAAAAAAATATTCCACATAACGAATTTTTTCTCCCAAAGGATACCAACTATTGTTTGGATAATATTTTAGATGTTTTCGCACACTTGGTATTTTACCTAAATCTTGTGCTAAGCCACATAGATAATTCATATCTAAACGAGTATATCGGCTATATTTATCGGGCTCAGCTAATTCTACTTCGGTTTTCTCTCCAAAATTTCCTAACGAAAAACCGGCAAACAATCCGAAAGGAGTACAGCGCGTGCTCATTCGCGTATAATATCGCAAAACCGATAGTTTAAGTCGGGTAACTTCTTTGGGATTTGTTAACGTTCCCGCTATAAATTTTTGAATTTCATCATATAAAACCGGCGTGCCTAAAAAGATAGCTTCTTGTAGCGATTTGTTTTGTAAAAATTCATGCCAATAACTTTCATCGGTTTCTAATTTTTTAACGGTTTCCTCAAATTCCTCAAAACAAAAATAGGGTGTGCGAAACACAAAAGTATTGAAAAATTGATAGGCTTGTTCTTTTTTTATATTGCTCATATTGTTTTTTTAATTTTAACTCAAGAGTAGGCACTCGTCCCAGCTTGGCTCTGTTTGTGTGCTATAAGATAACAATGCCAAACCAATACCCACAATACCTTCCAATAAACCATGTTGGTTTATCCATCCACCATACTGCTCTCCTTGCCATGCTTTATAACCGGCTAATCCATCCTCAAATTTAGCCATTTTTAATGTTTCCGCAAACCAATAATCGGCAGCATCTTTAAATTCCGGCAATTTTGTATTCCACCACATACGATAAAAAATATGTCCGGCACCGGATGTTCCATGACACAAACCGGCATCCATTACCAAGTTTTTTTCTAAATCTCGCCGATTAATAGCCGCATAGGTTAGCACTTCAATAGCTTTATCAATCCAACTTTGTTCTCCTAAAGCTTTTCCCGCTTGATACAAAGTGGTGGCTATTCCTAAGTCGCCATAACACCAAGCAAGTCGACTGCCTCTTAAATTGTCTTGGCTTTCAATTGCCAAGTAGGAATAATAAGATCCATATATATTCCTGTCTATTTCTTGATTCAATATATAATTAACGCCTCCTACAATGAGAGGTTTTATTTTTTCGGAAAGGGATGTATCGTGTAACAAATATAATTTTGTTAGCAACACAATAATACTTGCCATACCATGCGATAGTGAGGTGTTATATTCAATAGCACCATCATCTTTAATTTTTTTCCATTTTATTTCATTTTTTTTCGTGTTGTATTGCGCTGTTTCTTGCAAATAATCAACAACGTTGTATAATATGGGGGCTATTGTTTTAGTCGTTTTTGCCCTATGAATAAAATAAAATGCAATTCCCATAAACCCATGTAAAAAATCATAATGAGATTTTTGCATTTCTTCTAATGCGCCAGCTGCTAAATATTCATCTATCTCTTCTGTTATTATCGAAGATAGTTCTTTTCTTTCTTCTAACCATGAAAAAAGAAAGCCAACGCCTGCTAAACCTCCGGCGTAGGGAAAAATAGGTTCTTGCTTATAAACTAAATCAATTGTTCGTTCCAAAATTTCGACCGCCACATCTTCGTATTTAATGTTTTGAGTAGCATCGGCATATTCCGCTAGGAACAAAATTATTCCAGATGTTCCGGACATAAGGTTATAAGCCGATGTTGAGAGTCCTTCTGTAGTGACAATATTCGCAATTTCATCTATCTTTTCTTTTATTGTTTTCATATTATATGTTTTTTCTTTCGTGTAAATAACAAGTGTATGGCTATAAGTTGCTGTTTTTTTTATAATTTAAAACTAGGGGACATTCTTGTTGCGAACGCCCCCTAGTTTTATGCAATAAGCACAATGTATATCGAAGTATCGAATATCCTAGCACCATTGTTCACGTATTCACAATCGTTTATAAAATAAAAAATGGTCGTCATTTTTTATTTTATTGCATACGCAAACTCTCTCTATCTTATTAACATCGAATATTGTTTTGACGGTACAGAATTATTATGTGCTAACTTGTCTTCTAATAAATAATTAATTCCTATAACCACATTTTAGTCAAAAATGCAAACCTCATTTACGCTAGCTTGGCATACTTTATTAACAGAAGGACACGCATTAACAGAAGGACACGCATTAACAGAAGGACACGCATTAACAGAAGGACACGTATTAACAGAAGGACACGTATCAGAAGGACAAGTACACGAGCCCTCCACGGTTTCAAGGATAATAATAGTCTCATCAAAAATAGTTTTAACACCTCCTTGAATATTGGAACTTTCTAATCTGGTAATAACTTCCTTGTTTAATTGTAAGGATTTTGTAATTTTTTTCATAATATTTATTGTTTTAATTTTTAAAATTATCTTTATATAATATCTATATACTTTATCTAACTTCAGGTATTACCAACTTACAGCAACCATTCCACCGCCTGTGTACTCTGCCGGTTTTTCCGGTCCAACAACAACAACGCCGCCAGTATCGCACGCTCTAATGGTGGGAGGTGGAACCGAGCTAATAGATGGATCACACACAACATTAGAAACACACGAAGGATTAAGAGTACAACAAATATTATTCACTGACTCCTTGTATGGCACATCTTGGCAAGCGCCACTAGGAGGACAGCTAACGGTAAGAGGAAGTCCGCCTTGAATATTCGCACTTTCTAATCTGGTAATAACTTCTTTGTTTAATTGTAAGGATTTTTTAATCTTTTTCATATTACTTATTGTTTTAATTTTTAAAATTATCTTTATATATAATATCTATATACTTTATCTAACTTCAGGTATTACCAGCTTACTACGGCTATTCCACCGCCTGTGTTCTCTGCCGGTTTGTCTGGGCCAACAACTGTTACGACGCACACGTTAACAGTTGGGGGGCAGTTGTTAGAACATGCGTAGGTTGGTTCGCAAGAAGAAATTATGCACTTAGCATCGCGAGTTTCACAGATGACAGACAAGTTAGGTTGGTCGGGCAATGCAATCACAACTCCACCACCTGGAAGCGCGATGCCTCCTCCTTGAATGTTAGAACTTTCTAATCTGGTAATAACTTCTTTGTTTAATTGTAAGGATTTTTTAATCTTTTTCATATTACTTATTATTTAATCGCTACCTACTCTTTCACAGCTTTTCGGTATCTGCTGCTGCTCATTTTCTGCTTACGTGAGAAAACCAACAAAGAACCCTACGTGTTGAGACTTGCACTATCGTACAAGTTGCCCACATTTTAGTATTTCTATTTTAGCCTTTTTGTTATTTATGATTAATAATTTGAAAACTATTTAGACTCGCATTTATAGCCTACAAGAAAGGCTTTTTTGTTTTTAGGATGGCGAACCCCGAAACAAAAGAAACTAGTTGATTTACCCTACAATAAAATGCAGGGGTTTACCTCTCTGCCCTGCTGGGCACATATAGAAGCTTCTTTGTGTTTAAGAATGCTATTATGGATTGTACAAAACTAAATAAGGAAAACCTCAAAGGGAGAATTGTTGATTTTCGTAGATAACAGATCGTTTTGATAGAAGAATGTAATATATCACCCATGCCTAATTTAGCAACAGNTATCTTAAAATGTTTTACATTTTCCGTTGTAATGATCATGATATGTATAAGAAGATAGTACAAATATACAATTTGTATTTNATATTACCAAAAAAAGNAACTCGCAAAAATGGTATCAACTGGCGAAATACCGTTGATAGTGCTTGTGTAGATTTCTAAATCTTGGTGATTATTCCCTGTAAAATGTATTTTGCAACCATTTACACAAATAAACCGACAACAGAGAAATAAAATAATGTATCTTTATTAATTACTAACAAGGGGACATTCTCTGTAAGAATGTCCCCTGAATTTACGTAATAAGCACAATATGTATCGAGAGTACCGAATATTCTAGCACCGTTGTTCACCTATTCACAATCGTTTATAAAATAAAAAAAGGTAGTCGTTTTTTAATTTATTGCATACGCAAACTCTCTCTATCTTATTAACATCGAATATTGTTTTGACGGTATAGAATTATTATGTGCTAACTTGTCTTCTAATAAATAGCTAATTTCTTTAGCTTGTCATAATTTAAATGCATACATTTCCAGTAGGCATGACACTAACACAATCGTTGGTACATCCGGTATTGCTACCGCCTGTGGTACCGCCTGTCGGGCACAATTTTACAGTACACTTGTCCGAAACGCACGTATTTTCAGTAGTGCATACTTCTTGTTCTGTCTGTTGTTGGCAAACGTTACTTCCCCCGCCTTGAATATTCGCACTTTCTAATCTAGTAATAACTTCCTTGTTTAATTGTAAGGATTTTGTAATTTTTTTCATAATATTTATTGTTTAATCGCTACCTACTCTTTCACAGCTTTTCGGTATCCGCTGCTGCTCATTTTCTGCTTACGTGAGAAAACCAACAAAGAACCCTACGTGTTGGGCTTTATACAATCGTATTTTAGCCAACATTTTAGTCTTTTTACTTAAGCTTTTTGTAGTTTAGTTAATCAATAAATACTTAGTTTGAACTGTTTCTTCTTACATTTATAGCCTGTAAGGATGGCTTTTTTTACTTCAGATGAGCCAAACCTTAAGTAAAAAACATTTTAATTGATTTCTTGTTGAAAAAAGAAGTAATCACCCTGCCTAACAGCAGGGATTTGCCTGTCAGCCCTAGTAGGCACATAAAGGAGTTTTTTTGTGCCATTAAATTTCGTTATAAATTGCACAAAGTTTGCGAGAAATTTGTCAAGAAAGACTTTGGTGTTTTGTGTGTTTTTCATTATAATTAGCAATTAATTATAATAACAACAAATATACAATTTTTATTTAAAAAAACAATATTTTTTCGGCGTTAACTAAAATGCTTTATCTACAAATCCGTGTCTTGTGTTTTTATCAACGCTTTGGCATTATTTTTGTCGGATAAAAGATATTGCGTACAAAAACATTAATATTTATTTATCATGCGTTATTATTTCATTCTTTTTATATTGACATTTGCCGCGAATTTCTCCGTGGTGGCACAGGATTTCAGCGATTTTTCGTGGAAAGAAAAAACAGAAACAAAAAATTCTTTTCCCAATGTTCAAGAGCTATTTGCCGCGTTTTATCCCGAAGCAAACGATGCTTTAAATTCTTTGGAAACAAACCAATCGGACAAAGAAATTGTAAAAAAAGACTGTAGTTGCAACGGAATACGGCTCTACGGAAAAGTGAAAGTGGTAGAAAGTTTTGCCGATTTCGATGTGCAAATTGTAGAAGCCTTTCCCGACATTGATGTAAAAATTGTAACTGCTTTCCCCGACGAGTGCGGCAAATGGAAATTTGTAGAATCGTTTCCCGACTTTACAATTCGCTTTGTAACCAGCTTTCCCGATTTTAAAATCCGCTATGTGGAGGCTTTTCCGGGAATGAAGTAGAGTTTAGAAAAACACACCAATAAAGTATTTATTCTTGTGTTTTTTTCATTGATTTGCTATTCCTCTTTTACAAACACATTTCCTCTCCATTGTATTTTATTGCCGTAAACTCGGGCATATTCTCCTTGAACATAGTACCTTTCAAAAAAAGTATCATCCAGCGCGGGAATCTCTATCAAAACATGATTAACGTTTTCTTTTAATTGAAATCCCGACATTGCATCAGAGTCAATGAGTCCCGAGACAAATACAACGAAGCCAAAAAATGCACCATCTACTGTATGAGGAAATATGTACTCAGGTCTGATATCAAATGTAACTCTATTAATGTTGTGCGAGGTTCCTTTAATACCATTGCGAGCTATCGTTAATATGTTATTATGAGGTAACGTTCCCCATCTACTACTAAATTTCATAGAGTAATTCAGGACAGAGGTGACACAGGGACTAAAATCGTTACACGCATTGACTGTTATTTTAAGACCTCTTGTATGTGGAATAGTAAATTCTATTTTAATACTGTCACTACTATAGGTAGGATTGATTTCCTGTATAATTTTCATACTTCGACAAACCACCCATACAGGATCTTCTATACTATTACTTAGCTCTATAAAAGACTTATCCGCCCATTTGAAGGTACATATTGCTAATGTATCATTAGAGTAGAAGATACTAT
>JGI994J12354_10004159_pt1 | contig 13152 bp, 10 predicted proteins | sample IntmicLarv3ML3BL_FD_12354 | JGI IMG/M metagenome (IMG submission 12354)
TTACAGGGCATTAACAGAGGACTATTTGAACGGCTTTTTACGTAGGGGGGTGTTGCGGCCCGCAGGGCCGCAACACCCCCCTACAACCCTTGTGGAGGACAGGCCCTTTACACCCCTCTTCCCCCGTGCTACAATGTGGATAGACCAAAACACAAGGAGGCGCGGCACATGCTTGCAATCACAAACGGCAAAATCCAAACCATCACTCAGGGGATCATCGAAAACGGCACCGTCCTCATCGAGGGCAACAAAATCAAGGAGGTGGGCGCAAACGTCGCCATCCCGGCAGACGCCACCGTCATCGACGCCAGGGGCGGCTGGGTGACCCCCGGCCTCATCGATGTGCACACCCATCTGGCCGGCGGCTTCGTGGGCCAGAACACCATGCCGGGCGACGCCGACCTCAACGAGGGCAGCGACCCCATTACCCCCAACATGAGGGCCATCGATTTTGTCAACCCCTTCGACTTCGCAGTGGAGAAGACCCGCGATGCCGGCTTCACCACCGTCTACACCATGCCCGGCTCGGCCAACCTCATCGGCGGCATGGGCACGGCCATCAAGCTGCGGGGCAAGACGGCCGACCAGATGGCCATCCCCGGCACCGAGACCATGAAGTTCGCCCTGGGCGAGAACCCCAAGCGCTTCTACGGCGCTAACGGCAAGGCCCCCAAGACCCGCATGGGCTCTGCCGGCATGGTGCGCGAGACGCTGACCAAAGCCATCGAATACTCCGATGCCCTCAAGGCGGGCGACAAGCCCAAGTTCGACGCTAAATTACACGCCCTGGTTCCTGTTGTCCGCGGCGAGATGCTGTGCCGCATGCATGCCCACCGGGCCGACGACATCATGACCCATGTGCGCATCGCCAAGGAGTTTGGGCTCAAGTTCGTCATCGAGCACGCCACCGAGGGCTGGAAGGTGGCCGATGTGTTGGCAAGCGAGGGCGTCACCTGCATCGTCGGGCCCATGACCATCGGCATGATCAAGCGCGAGCTGTGGGAGCTGCGCCTCGATAACACCGCCCAGCTCGAGCAGGCGGGCGTCAATTTCTGCATCACCGAGGACGACGCGCTGGCCACCCAATACCTGCCCAGCCACATCGGCCTGGCCATGCGGGAAGGGCTCTCGGAGCAGACCGCCTTCGAGGCGGTCACCATCCGTCCGGCCAAGGTCATGGGGCTCGAGCATCGCATCGGCTCTCTCGAGGCCGGCAAGGACGCCGATGTGGCCGTCTTCGGCGGCCATCCCTTCTGCAACATGAGCCCCTGCCAGTTGGTGGTGATCGACGGCGAGGTTTATAAGAACATGCTATAGGATTATTGTCCTTTAGGGGGTTCAAGGGGGAGGCCATCGCCTGACGGCGATGGCCTCCCCCTTGAAAATAAAAAACGCGTTCGACTGTTCCCCTTATTAAGGCTCTTACTCCGCCGTATACCGCTCTAAAATATCCACCAAACCCTGTATCGGCCCGCCGGGGATTCCGGTGGCATCGTCGCGGAGAACTCGGCCCTCTACCTCCAAGTAGATGCGCTGAGGTTCATCGCCGAAAAAGGCGTGGAAAGGCACAGCGGCGGCGGCCCGTTTGAACTCGGTAAAGTCCTCCCGGCTCAGCCGTACGGTGCTGCTGCCGAAATCCTCGCCCTGATCCCACAGCACGGTCACGGTGCCCCGGCTGTTGACGCGGTAGGTAATGGCGCGCGCGCCGTTCGGTTCCTCCAACCGTAGGACAATGATGGTTTTGGGGTAAAACACGGCGTACAGAATCATAAAAACAATGGCGGCAATGAGCAGCCCCAGCATGAGACGGCGTTTGTTCATGAACATGACAAAATCAAGCATGATGTCCCTCCAGCCACGCGCCGAGCAGCGCGGCCAATTCCTCAAAATACCGGGCCTCGAGGGCGGTAAACCGCCCTAAATCCGGGCTGTCCAAGTCGATGACGCCCCACAGGACATCCCTTACAAAGATGGGCACCACCAGTTCGGAGGCGCTGGCGCTGTCACAGGCGATGTGGCCGGGGAAGGTGTGGACATCCTCGACCAGCACGGTGGCTTTTTGCGCCGCCGCCGCGCCGCAGACACCGGCGCCGATGGCGATCTCGGTGCAGGCCGGCATGCCCTGAAAGGGGCCGACGGTGAGGCGCCCCTCGGTCATGACATAAAATCCGGCCCAGTTGAGCCTTTGCAGATAGGCCATCATAAAGGCCGAGGCGTTGGCCAGAGCGGCTGTCTGTGTGGGCGCATCGGGCAAGCTCTCCCGGATGGCGGCCACCATGCGCCGAAGGTTTTTCTCCGGGTCGGGGGATTGGACGACAGTATACATATATTAAAGGCCTCCTTGAATGTATGAGGGTGGGTGCCTCCACAGTATAGCAAAGTTTTTTACAAAGAACAAGCTCTATCAAAACCCCCGTAATGAAATGAAACCTTGCGCGGGCTCACTTCGCGCAAGGTTTATTCATATTGAAGATTGCCGAAAATCCCCCAACGGAGTGGGTTTTTCGGCAGGCGCTAGCCCATTTGATGTAAAATTAAATTGATCAGCTGGGGAAAAATCACCACCGAGCTGAGCATCCGGACGATTTGCAGCACGATGAGATCGGGTGAGGTGACCCCCAAATCCGAGCTGATGAGCGCGATGTCACTGGCTCCGGCGGGCAACGCGGCCAGCATGCCCTCCCGCCGGGTCATCCCAGCAAAACGTTTGAGCAGTGCGCCGATGCTGAAGCAGGCTACCACATAGCCCATCAAGATGAGCAAAATGGGCACAATGAGGGTGCCAAAGCCCAGGACATCGGCCCTGGTGATGGATGAGCCGATGTAACAGCCCGACAGCACCTGGGCTCCGCGGCGGATATAGATGGGCAGCCAGGCCCGGTTCCAGATGAGCTTGAGGGCGAGCACACCGATGAGGGCAAACAGCATGGTTCCGGCCGGCAGGCCGCTCAGCCGGCCCAGCAAGCCGAAAGCCATGGCGGCCAACAGGGTGAAGGCGATGTTGCGCCCCGTATGCTCGGGCTCGGGGGCTTTTTCGTAGGCCTCCTTGACCACCTTGGGGCTCTCGTTTTTGGATACCTTGGAAATCAGGGCGGGAAAGACCCCGATGCCGGTGATCATCCGGGCCAGCTGGGCCAGGGCCACCGTGCCGCTGTTGGCCCCCGCCGTGTCGGCGATGATGGGAATGTCGCTGACGCCGCCGGGCACGCAGCTGTAGAGGGCGGTGACCAAATCAAGGTCGGAGACTGCATAGACGAGGGTGCCCATGCACATGTTGAGCACCAGCATCCCACCCACCAGAATGAGGATGGGCTTGGGGATGTGCCGCATGTGCAGCAGATCATTTTTATCCATGCCCACGGCGATGAACGCGCCGGCCACCATCTGGGCCAGGGTTCGGGCCTCCACCGGCATATAGGCCATGTCGGCGGTGACACCTAAAATGGCGATGACCGTCATGGCCCCTACCATCATGCCTCCGGGCACCTTGAGCTTCATGAACAGCAGCCCGCCCAAAAGGCCGAGAGCCAGGGTTAACGCCAGCCTTCCAATTTCCAAGAGATGGCCCTCCTCAACGCCGCCACCCGGCGGCGGAGTATTTTCATGAATTATTGAAGCGGCAAGTCCGCTTCAGGTGCAATGCATACCACAGGCGAATTTACAAAGAATTATACACCTGTCCGAATAAGGTTACAAGTATGGCAGGTGATGTATTCCGGTATTCAGGCTCCTAATTTGGACAAGAGGTTCAAAAAAAGGGGTTGACAATCGGAAGCAGAGCGGCTATAATAAAAAGGCTCTCATTGGGGGCGCAACCATTGCATGGACTCTTAGCTCAGCTGGCTAGAGCATCCGCTTGACGTGCGGAGGGTCAGCGGTTCGAATCCGTTAGGGTCCACCACCTTGCAGCCACTCTTACGGGTGGCTGTTTTCCTTTTCTTCCACAGGCCTTTAAGCGGAAAACCGCTTGCTGTGGGTCGGGCCAGCGGCTGCGTCCCGTTGAGGTCCGCAAAAAACAGCCTGCCAAAAGCCGCATAGTCACAAAAACAATTCGTAACCCCTCCCTCGGTCACGGCAAACCGAATACGAAATGCAAGGGCGCAGAAATTATTCTGCGCCTTTGTTGCGTTGACAGATGAAATCGGCCATTGTGCAGTTTGTCTTTACCACGCATACAAATCATGCTATATTAAAATTGTGGTATAACCGCAGCAGAAAGTCTACAAGACTTTCTTTTTTGCGTTATTGGGGAAATCTCGCAAATATGACAGTTTTAGCGCGTGTGAAGGGAGCGCCCCTCTGCATGAAAAAAATCACCTCTATGACAAAACAAAATACCGTGAGCTATATCATCGCAGGCATGCTTATCCTCGCGGCAAGTATCGCCCTGTGGTACTTCCCGAAGGAATACGCCTACCGCCAGCAGCCGTCGCGTGATAACAACCTGAATCCGGTGAACGGCGTGTGGGATTTGACCGCCTTTGACCTTGATACGCAAATCATTTTCATTGAGGGTGATGTCGAATATGTGCCGGGCGCGCTGCTCACGCCGGATGCGTTCGACGCCTACGAGGGAACCATCGAATACGGCCCGACGCCCGATGACAGAACCGCGGGGACGGCAAGGTTGCGCCTGGTCTTTCCCGAAGATAAGGTCTATTCGCTTGTCAGCAGGGCGGCGGAATATAGCGAGCGGGTTTATGTCAACGGCCTGTGGCGGCATGAAGTTGGCATCCCCGGCCTGACTGCGGAGGATAGTGTCGCGATGACGGGCTACAAGCGCATCGATGTCATCCCCGAAAACGGTATCGTGGAAATCGTACGCCAAAGCGCCAATTTCGTCCACAAGGAGGCCGGCGGCTTTGCCGGCTATTACATCAGCAGCCCCGATAACATCGCACAGATGATGGCCCTCAGCCAGATGTTCATGTCCATCAACATCGGCCTGTACCTCTGCCTGTTTTTGCTGCACATGATCCTCTATCTGCTGGTGCGCGGCTATCGACCAAACCTGTGGTTTGCGCTTTTATGCCTGGTGTGGTTGCTGCGCGCGGGCATGACGGGCCGCTTTGTATTTTGGACGATGTTCCCCAATATACCATGGGAGCTCGGTTACAAACTGGGCTGCGTCAGCATTGCCGTCACGGGCATATTGCTTATACTGATGGCCCGAGACCAGTTCCCAGGCACGGTGCAGAAATGGCCGTTGCGCCTGTTCGTCAGCGCGCAATCGGCCCTGGCAGTATGTTTCCTCATCGCGGATACCGTCACCGACTCCCACATTAAGGTGGCCGCGGAGGTGCTGCTGTACATTGCCGCCGCCTACCTTGCGCTGCGCTTTGTGATGGTGCTGCCGCGGCAGATTCGCCGCCGGGAGCTGCTGCCCGAGCAGGCCGTCACCCTGGCCGGCCTCGCCGTGGCCCTCTTCGCCATGTTGCACGACGCCATGCGGTACAATAACTGGATGAAAGGCATCTTCTACTACGAAATCGGCGAGGTAGGCATGCTGGCGCTGGTGCTGCTGCAGATGGTGGCGATGATTATCGGCGTCATGCGGCAGCTGAACACTGCGCGGCAAAGCGCCGCTCTCGCCTTTGAAACCGCCGAGGTCGCCCGCAAAAACGAGGCCCTCGCCCTGCTGCGCGCCCACAGCGCCGAACAGGATTTAGAGCTGCACCGCCAAATCATTGCCGCTGTTCCGCTGGAGAGCCTTGTCACCTACGGAACGCTTATACTGAACACAGAAAAGAACCAAGCTTTTTTGAAAGACATAGATTTGCAACTCCGCCCAAAGGAGTTTACCCTATTGCTCCATCTGATACGGTACGATGGCAAACCTGTCAGCCGGGAGGCGTTATATCAAGCGGTGTGGGATCAACCATTTGTGTCAACCGACCGCGCTTTTGATAGCGCGCTGCACCGTCTGCGGGGCAAGATTGAGGCGCACGGGCACCTCATCCGCAACGCCAGAGGCCAGGGGTATTGGCTTGAAATAGAGGTAAATACCCCCGAAAATCTGTAAATCTATCGTTCATTTATGCGAGAATCGTTATTTGGGCCACTTTTTTGATATAATTTGGGAAGATGACGGCGAAAAATGGATAGCAAAGCAGAAAGCGCGGCGTGGCTTTCTGCTTTGCCCGTTATTGGGAAGAATCGCAAAAATGACAGATTGGAGGGCCGACCCATGAAAGATCCGCCCGCACCCAAAAACGCAAACCGCGCCGAGGCGGGCACACACATCGTAAGCTTTGGCGGCATAGCGGTTGATTTGGTTTTCCGCAGGCTGTGCATAGAGGGTGCGCAATATCCGCTGACGCCCAAGGAATTCACGCTGATATTCACGCTGCTCGAGCGCAAAGGCGCGCTTGTTCCCCGGAAAGAGCTGTGCGCCGCCATCGGCGCGTCTGTCGGGGACACCGCCCTGGAAAACCACATCCATCGGCTGCGGAAAAAGCTGGGCAAGTATGGGCATCTGCTCGTGTCAAAGCGAGGTTGCGGCTATCGGATAGAGGCCACATAGAATACGAAACCATTTAAGAGAGGAAAGAAACTATGACAATCACAAAAAACAAGCCGATCTTCCGCTTTGGCGCATTGCTGCTCACATTTGCAATGCTGCTGGCCCTGACGCCGCTCGGCGCAATGACCGCCCGCGCGGCAGGGGAAACCGCACCCCAACTTAGCGAGGGCGCATGGACTTGGACAACCCCCGGCGTGGTGGCCACTATGGAGGTGGCCTCAGATGCAACCCTTGCCGAAGACAAGGCTATGGAAAAATCCAGTCAGTGGTCCACGGACGGCGCTACATGGTTCGCAGACGACTTAACCACAGCGATTGTAGCGGCGCAGCGGGGCGATAAACTCTACATCTACACGCCGCTGAGCGGTATGGGAGTTACCTCAAATGCTATTTTGCCGAATATCAAGGCAGCGGTAGCTGTTGATATAGACCCGAGTATAACCGCTGGCGGGCATTACTTTATGGCCTACTATGCCAAAAACTGCACCTCGCTGACCAAACTTGGCGTGCCGGACACGTCGAAGCTTGAAACAGTCGGCAATAACTTTATGAACGCCTATGCCTACGCCTGCAGCTCGCTGACCGAACTGGACGTGCCGGACACAAGCGGCATTACAGCAGCCGGCAATCTCTTTATGGGCTCCTATGCCAGAGAGTGCAGCTTACTGACTACACTGGACGTGCCGGACACATCGAAGCTTGAAACAGCCGACGATAACTTTATGTCCACCTATGCCACTGGCTGCACCGCTCTCGAGAGCCTTGACGCGCCGGACACGACCGGCTTCACAACAGTCGGCGATAACTTTATGAACGCCTATGCCGAAGGCTGCACCTCGCTGACTGCACTGGAGGTGCCGGACACAAGCGGCATTACAGCAGCCGGCAATGGATTTATGATGAGCTATGCCAAAGCGTGCACCTCTCTCGAGAGCCTTGATGCGCCGAACCTGCCGAAGCTTGAAACAGTCGGCAATAGCTTTATGAACGGCTATGCCAGAGAGTGCACCTCGCTGACTGCACTGGAGGTGCCGGACACAAGCGGCCTTACAACAGTCGGCGGTAACTTTATGGGCTACTATGCCTATGGCTGCACCGTTCTCGAAAGCCTTGGTGCGCCGAACCTGCCGAAGCTTACAGCAGCCGGCGATAACTTTATGTACTGGTATGCCAGAAATTGCGCAGCGCTGACCGAGCTGGCCGTGCCGGTTACATCAGAGCTTGAAACCGTCGGCGATAACTTTATGGGCTCCTATGCCAGAGGCTGCGCCTTGCTGACCGAACTGGGCGTGCCGGACACAAGCGGCCTTACAGCAGCCGGCAATGCCTTTATGTCCGACTATGCCAATAACTGCGCCTCGCTGGCCGAACTGGCCGTGCCGGTCACAAGCGGCCTCACAACAGCCGGCAATAGCTTTATGGCCTCCTATGCCTATAACTGCGACTCGCTGGCCGAACTGGCCGTGCCGGACACATCAAAGCTTGAAACAGTCGGCGATGGCTTTATGATGAGCTATGCCGAAAGCTGCGCCGTGCTGACCGAACTGGCCGTGCCGAACACATCAAAGCTTAAAACAGCCGGCGATAACTTTATGTACAGATATGCCCATTACTGCGCAACGCTCACCAGCTTGATTGCCTCGGGTGGCCCGGAGTATTTTGCCGCGAACAATGTTGACTGGGGTATTCTTGAGGCAAGAGCAGCTTGGCTTACGCTCTTTGCGCCGACCGCCGATATCGAAGCATGGTTTGCCTTGACGGGTACCGACGGCAAAACCCTTTACACCAATAATATCAAGAGCGATACGCACAAAATCAACACAGCGAGAACCGCGATCATACCGAACAATGACTCCGACCCTCCGATTCTTTCCGACGGCAGCGCAAACCGCAGCTCCGGCGCGGCGGCCACTATCGGTTTCACCACCACTAAAGCGGGCACGGCTTACTATCTCGTGGTGGCAAGCGGAGCCGATGCTCCCGGCAAAGACGCTGTTAAAAACGAAACCTCTCTCGGCTTCGTAAGCGGCATAGTGATTGACAAAGCCATTGCGATTACTGCGGCGGCAGCTGATGTTTATGTCGTGGTCGAGGATGCTTCGGGCAATATCAGCATCCCGCTGAAAATCGAGGTGGAGGCATACACAGCGCCGACCATCACCTTTGACTACAACGGCGGCACGGGTTCTCCGGCCTCCGCCCAAACCAATGCGTACGGCAAGCTGGACAGCATGCCCACCCCGACCCGCAGCGGGTATACGTTTAGCGGTTGGTTTACCGCAGCCAGCGAGGGAACAAAAATTGATACCGACACTGTTTTTCAGGGTAATGACACAATTTTTGCACAGTGGACGGCCATAAATACCAATCCCGGCGGCGGCACAGGCGGCGGGTCGGCAACGCCCGGCACGCCTTCTACCAATACGATCGGCGGCAGTGAAGTCACGACCCCGGCAGGCAAAGACCCCGTTCCGAACGACGACGGCGGCGTGACCCTCCCCGGCGGCGGCACGGTGACCGCAGGCGTCAATAAGGGCGTGACCGTGACTGCGCCCGAGGGTTCGACGGTGGATAAAAACGGCAATGTAACCATTCCCGAGAATAAGAACGCTGATGTGACTACGTCCAATGCGAAGGTTACCGTGCCCGGCGGCTCGCAGGTTGGCAGCGACGGCACCATCACCGTGGGCAATGGCACGGCGAAGGTTGCGCTTCCCGGCGGCACCGAGATGAAGCTCCCCGAGGGCAGTGTCATCAGCGGCAACCGCGTCACGGTGGGCGCGGGCGGCACCACCATCACCACCGAGGGCGGCATTCTTGAGGTGGACGCGGGCGAGGTCATCATTCTGGACGTGGCCACCCCTCTGGGCTACTTTGTGGCAAGCAGCAACCCCTTCTCCGATGTGGCGGAGGACAGCTGGTTTTATGAGGACATGCTCTATGTCTACCACCATGGCCTCATGGTGGGCACATCGGAGGATGGCTTCTCGCCTAATGCCACTGTCAACCGCGGGATGTTCGTCACCGTTCTGTGGCGTCTGGCCGGAGAGCCCGCCGCCCAAGGCGGCGGCAGCTTCTCTGATTTGACTCAGGATTGGTACAGAGCTGCCGCGCTTTGGGCCGCCGAAGCAGGCATTGCGGGCGGCTACGGCGGCGGCCTCTTTGGCCCCCAGGACAGCATCACCCGGGAGGATTTGGCCGTCATGCTCTACCGCTACGCCACCTGGGCCGGGATGGACACAGCCGTGAGCCATGATTTGGGCGCTTATGCCGACGCCGGCGCAATCTCCGGCTACGCGCAGGAGGCCATGGCTTGGGCCAACGCATCCGGCCTGATTACCGGCCGCAGCGACAGCGAGTTGGCCCCCCAGGGCACGACCACAAGAGCCGAGCTGGCCGCCGTGCTCCACCGGTTTTTGGAGCGCTTGACGTAAGTTTGAAATAAAGCACAAAGGAACCGAGGGCAAATGCCCTCGGTTCCTTTGTGTGTACACCTCCGCCGCTTCATGCACAACCGTTCAATATGGGGGCGTAGCAACAGGCGGGCTGTTCTTTTGCGCTATGCACGTTCACGCTCCGTGGCTCCGGCAATGGCTTGTACAATCTCTGCGCTGCACAGGTGCACCTCCGCGCTGCTGTAATTCTTGCGCCAGACCTCTGCGCCGTTCATCACCACGAGCGCCTGGCTCCCCTCCAAATCCCCCGAATCATAAACCCGGATGGGCGGCAGCGCTCTCCCCCGGGCCTCTAACTCGGCGCGCAGCGCCTTGATTTTTTCGATTAGGTCTCCAGCTTTCTCATCGACGGCCTCGGCCACGATGTCCACGCCGATGGCGACGCGATTCTTTTCCTCAAATGGCAAGCTCATGGGGATCGTCCTCTCTGTTTTTTTCGTCAGATAGGTGAACTCCTTCAAGATGTCGGCGGCCTGAAGGCCCGACAGGGGCCGCGTCTCGAGCTCGCTCAGCAGACTTTTGAGCAGCTGATTGACCTCCCGGACCTCCAAAAGCTGCCCATTGCTCTCGGCAATTTTGCGTTTGAGGGCCTCGCGGAAGCCCTGGCCGTCCTCAAGCAGCACATCGGTGATGTCCCGAAGGCCGAAGGACAGCCTGCGCAGCAGCAAAATGGTCTCAAGCCGTCGCAGCTGCGCCGTGTCATATTCGCGATAGCGCGAGCCCCGCCGATGGCTTTGAAGCAGGCCGATTTCCTCATAATACCGCAGCGTCCGCGCCGAAATGTGGAAGCGCGCCGACACCTCCTTGATGCCCTGTCTCCCATCCATAACCACACCGCCGAATCCTCAGAGTTACCTTCCAAACCCATGATATCACCTTCCGTAGCGGCAAAGTCAAGAGGGGAACGAAAATTTCCCTTTACCCCAGCAGCACATTCCCGGCGAAATTGAGGAAAAATGGAGCAGCAGCGGGCCGCAGATGCAATTCCACCTAGCGTAGAGCGTGTGCATGCCGATGTGCGCCAGCGTCAACATAAAGAGTGCGGTGTAATTCTGCCAGATCGGCGAGGTCCGCAGCTCCAAGAGCCCCATGCGATAGACCGCCGCGCCGGGCGCTTTCATAAAAACTGCTACTGTGTGCCGCCGCGTAGGATTTCAAGATAATCCGTATACGCGAATGTGCGGTTGCGGTTCGTATTGCCGGATTGGGTCAGTATGCCGACCTGTGAAAGCCGGGTTACGGCGCCGGATACTGTATTGAAGGCCATTTCAAGCGCCGCCGCCGTTTTTGGGATTTCAATGATTGGGTTTGCTTCCAGATAGGCAAAAACACGCATGGCAGTTTTCGCAGCTCGCCCCATGCTCTCAATAATCGCCACGTTCTTATCGTGGAGAGCAGTCAGCTTGTCAATATTCTCTGTTGCGTCTGCTGCCGATTCATAGACAGCGCGCAGAAAAAACTTGACCCATTGCTCGTAATTATCCTTGTTTCGCACTTCGGTCATTCGGTCATAGTATTCAATACGGTTTTGCTTTAGAAAGTAGGAGATATACAACGCGGGTGTAGTCAGCACGCCTTTTTCCATTAGAAATAGCGTAATCAGCAGCCGACCAATTCTGCCGTTGCCGTTCAAGAATGGATGTATGCTTTCAAACTGATAATGGATCAGCCCGGCACGAAGGAGAACGTCCAAATCATCTTCTGCATGGATATATTTTTCAAAATCAGACATGGCCTCTATCATATCCTGCACATCCGGGGGGATATACCGCGCGGTTTTTAAGGTGCTTCCCGCGCCGCCAATCCAGTTTTGCGATGCGCGAAACTCACCGGGGTTTTTGTCTTGCCCCCGAACGCCCTGCATTAGAACAGCGTGGGTTTCCTTGATAAGTCGATTGCACAACGGCAGCGTCTGCCGCCGTTCAATGGCATAATAAGTGACTTTGATATAGTTTACCACATCCGCTACATCCCGGTTGGTATTTTCCTCCAGCATGGGATCGAGGATATCTTCAAGTGTTGCCTGGGTGCCCTCAATTTGTGAGGACATCAAAGCTTCCTTACGAACATACATCGAAACAAAAAGTCCCACGTTGGGTATTCTTGTTGCCATGCCCTCCAAAAGAGCAAGCTGCTTGTTGGCCTTTATCAGCAGGCCGATTGCCTCTGCATCGAGTTCGACGGGCGGGTTTGGTGGCAATGGCGCGGGTGTGAAGGATTGATACGCGGCTTCACCCGACAAGTTGTTTTTATAATTTCCAGACCGTTTCCTCACCGAGAGCACCTCCTTTGAAAGTGAAATACATTCGTTATCTTATCATGTGTATTTCATTTTGTCCATCTAATTTGAAATAATCAGGTTTTGATTCCATTTTACTTCAGCTGAATACGTACCAACTTTTATGAAGTTGCTATAGACACTATTATCGGCCTACAACAAAAGTGCGCAGCTTGGCACGACTATCAAAAAACCCGGCAATGTGGAGGTCAAGGCCGGCGACAATATGTACTATACCTTTTCCGGCATTGCCAACACTTCAAATGTGCCGCTTTCCGATTTTTACTGGTCGGACCGCATCCCCACCGACGCTGTGCGAGCGCAGACCATCTTAACCGGCACCTACAGCCAACGCGGCTATTACCGCGTGCTGTATAAGACCAATTATGCGCAGTGGCGGGTGCTTGCATCCAATCTCATCAGCACAAATAACTATTCCTTTAATCTGACGGCCTCTGCTCTCGGCCTGATAGGCGGCGTGGTGGTGACCGACATCAGGCTGGATTTCGGCACCGTACAGGCCGACTTTGCCAGCGTTACAAACCCGGTGATGACGGTGCTGACATTGCCGACGCTGTCGGCCGGGTATCAGATCACCAACCGCCGCGAGGTCGGCGGGCGGTATCAGGGAGCATGGCAGATTTCCAATGCCGTATGGATTACCAAAGTGATCCGCTTTGGCCCCACCCCCGAGCTTCCGAAAACCGGATATTAACCTGAAGAGTGAAGGACAGCTTCCGCACGGAGGCTGTCCTTCGTCTTCTCCCAAAGGAGGGTAGAGTATATGAAAAACTGGCCTTGCCCTTGAGCCCTTCCTGAAAAAACAGACACCAAAATCACAGAAAAACAGAATGAATCACAGAATCTCACATTCTCACGCCACGGAGGCGGAATGA
>JGI994J12354_10004160_pt1 | contig 13147 bp, 14 predicted proteins | sample IntmicLarv3ML3BL_FD_12354 | JGI IMG/M metagenome (IMG submission 12354)
ACTGTCCTGTACCTGTAATTTTAAAACGTTTTGCTACTGCTTTTTTTGTTTTTAACTTAGGCATAATTATATATCCTCCTTGTTTACCTTTGTGTTGTTTTATTAATATTACTGTTTCGGTGCAAGAAACATTACTAGGCTTCTTGCTTCCATTTTCGGTGCTTTGTCAACAACACCATACTCTGCAACATCATTAGCGAAACTTTCAAGTATTGTTACCGCACTTCTTGAGTTACCTATTTCACGACCTCTAAAGCGAATTGCAACTTTTACCTTATCCCCACTTTTAAGGAACTCGAGAGCTTTCTTCACTTTAACTTGAACATCATGAGTATCAATACTAGGAGACAAACGTAATTCTTTTACGTCAACGGTTTTTTGTTTTTTCTTGGCTTCTTTTTCTTTCTTAGCCTGATCAAACCTGTACTTACCGTAATCCATGATTCTGCAAACAGGTGGCTTTGCTGTCGGCGCAATTTTTACAAGATCCAAATTTTTCTCTTCCGCAAGCTTTTGCGCGTCTTTCAATGTTACAACCCCAGCTTGGTTTCCTTCATCATCAATAAGTCTTACTTCTCTGTCCCTTATTTGTTCGTTAATCATTAACTCAGCTATGGCACTGCACCTCCCAAAATAAATAAAAAGTGGATAGAATCTATCCACTTTGAAAATCTAACAATCAAACCCCGCTTAGGGTGGCTTAATAGTATTAACCATTGAAATACAACTTAATCCCAAGGTGAGAAGTGGATACTTCTACTTGATACCGATAAACTATACCATAAGAAGGAATGTAAGTCAATATTTTATTTTTTTCTTGTTACCATTTCTATTGTTATTCTTTCTATTACTTCTTTCAGGTCTTTTTGACCCTCGTCTCCGCCTTCACGACTTCTTAGGGAAACCTTTTCTACTTCCAAATCTTTTTCACCAACTACTATAATATAAGGCACTCTTTCGTTTCTAGCCTCTCTTATTTTGTAGCCGATTTTTTCTGCCCTGTAGTCAACTTCTGTTCTTATGCCTGCGTCAACAAGTTCAGCATTCACTTTAGCAGCGTAGTCAGCAAACTTGTCAGAAATAGGCAATACTTTAACTTGTACAGGCGCTAACCATGTGGGGAATTGACCTGCAAAGTGTTCAATAAGTATCCCGATAAATCTTTCAATAGAACCAAAACAAACTCTGTGTATCATAACAGGACGTTTTTTGCTTCCGTCTTTATCTATATAGTCAAGGTCAAATCTTTCAGGCAGGTTCATATCTAGCTGGATCGTTCCACACTGCCATGTTCTTCCGATAGAGTCCTCTAAATGGAAATCTATCTTAGGGCCATAAAATGCTCCGTCACCTTCGTTTACTACATAGTCCATACCAATATCTTCAAGTGCACCTCTAAGACCTTCTGTCGCCAATTCCCATGCCTCATCACTACCCATACTATCCTCAGGACGTGTAGAAAGTTCCACATGGTATTTGAAACCAAAAAGTTTATAAACGCTATCGATAAGCTCAACAACATTTTTTATTTCACTTCTAATTTGGTCTTGCGTCATATAAATATGCGCATCATCTTGTGTAAAACAACGCACACGCATAAGTCCGTGTAAAGCACCACTTTTTTCGTGTCTGTGAACAATTCCAAGCTCGCCCATTCTTAATGGTAAATCTCTGTATGAGTGCATTTCTTGTTTATACAAAAGTAAACTTCCAGGGCAGTTCATAGGTTTTACTGCATGGTCAATCTCATCAATAACTGTTGTGTACATGTTGTTTTTATAGTGTCCCCAGTGGCCACTTCTTTCCCAAAGTTCTCTATTCATAATAATTGGAGTTTGTATTTCCACATACCCTGCTTTTTTATGAATTTCATGCCAGTAATCAGTTAGCAGATTTTTTACCGTCATTCCATTTGGTAAGAAAAATGGAAAACCTTGAGCCTCGTCCATCATTGTAAAAAGCTTAAGCTCTTTACCAAGTTTTCTATGGTCTCTTTTCTTTGCCTCTTCAAGCATATTAAGATATTCTTCAAGGTCTGCATTTTTTGTATACGCTGTTCCGTAAATTCTGGAAAGCATTTTGTTCTTTTCGTTGCCTCTCCAATATGCCCCAGCCACGCTCATAAGCTTAAATGCTTTTACGCTTTTAGTGGACATAAGATGAGGGCCTGCACAAAGGTCTGTAAATTCGCCTTGTTTATAAAAAGAAATTTCTGCGTCCTCTGGTAAATCTTCAATAAGTTCTACTTTATAAGGTTCTTCTTTCTCTTTCATAAAAGCAATTGCTTTATCTCTTGGCAGAGTATATCTTTCAAGGACTATATTTTCCTTAGCAATTTTCTTCATCTCTGCTTCTATTTTCTCCAACTCTTCTTCTGTAAATGGAGTCGGTCTATCAAAATCGTAATAAAAGCCATCATCAATTGACGGACCTATAGCTAACTTTGTTTCAGGGAAAAGCCTTTTTATTGCCTGCGCCATCATATGGCTTGCTGTATGCCTAAACGCCTTTTTACCTTCAGCATCGTCAAATGTACAAATTGCCACTGTACTATCTTTATCAACTACGTATCTTAAATCCTGAACTTCGCCGTTTACAATCCCTGCACAGGCATTTCTTGCAAGCCCTTCGCTTATGTTTTGTGCTATTTCTAATACCGTAACAGGATTGTCAAACCCCTTAACTACATTGTCTTTTAGTGTTACATTAATCATTTTCATTCTCCTTTCAAATGCTATCTACAATTATGGTTGCATAAGAAAAGCTCTCAGCACTTTTCTTAATACAAAGAAAAGGGACGAGAGCTAATAAATGAATTCCCGCGGTTCCACCCTAATTGAATAAACCACTTAATTGAGACAATAACGCTGTCCATGCGAGCTTTATTAGAGCCACTCCGAGGTAGTTTTCATACACTTTAGGTTCAAGCGCTCCCAGCCTTGGCGCTTGTCTCTGAAAACCCACATTACAATATACTACTGTCCTCATCAACGTTTTAATAAATTGAATTATATCACTTTTAAAATAAGTGTCAACTATTTTATTTTATGCTATAATTGCCAAAAGGAGATGACTTTATGTACTTTGTCGATTATCATACACATTCTGATTTTTCAAGTGACAGCACAACACCCATGGAAGAAAATATTAAGCAGGCTATTGTCCTTGGCTTAAACGAAATAGCTGTTACCGACCATATAGATTTCGATTATCCTGACCCTGATTTTCCCTTTATATTTGAATATGAGCCATATAAAAAGCAAATAGATTTTCTTAGGGAAAAATATTCGGATAAAATTAAAATTGTACTTGGGGTGGAAATTGGTTTACAGCCCCATGTATATGAAGAAATAGAAAACTTTATATCAAAAAATCATTTTGATTTTATTATAGGCAGTACCCACTGCGTTGATAAATTGGACTTATATACATCTGATTTTTTTAACGGTAAAACAAAGTATAACGCATTTTCCAGGTACTTTGAAGAGGCGCTTAGTAACATTAAAAATTTTCCTAACTTTAATGTATACGGACATATTGACTTTATAAACCGCTATGGAAACTACCCTGACAAAACAATGGTATACTCTGATTTTAAAGATATAACCGATGAAATTCTAAAAGAGCTTATTTCAAGGGGTAAAGGAATCGAGATTAATACATCAGGGTTTAGATACGGTCTTGGGCATACTCACCCTCAGCTCGACCTTTTAAAAAGATACAAAGAGCTTGGTGGCGAAATAATAACTGTTGGTAGTGATGCACATACAGCAAAAGATATTTGCTACCACTTCGATGTTGCCTATAGTATGCTTAAAGAGGCAGGATTTGAGTATATAACAACATTTGACAACCGAAAACCTAAGTTTATAAAACTAAATTAGTTTAGCTATAATACATATTCTAGATACCTTGACAATATAAAACATAAAATAAAGCTCTAACCCACACACTAGCGCCGCCCAATAGAACATAAAGGGCGGTGTTTTGTTTAAATTTCGTATAAAGAGGCTATATCACCTATTCTACGTTTCATTTCTGCGCGGATATGCAATGGCTCCAAACACTCGCATTTATTCCCAAAACTAAAAAGAATATTGTAGTAGTATTCGTTCTCTATAAAAGGAAAATCAACAAGGTAATGCTCATCACTGTCTGGCGAAAAGTGCTCATAAGTACAATAATCAAGCACCCTGTCCATGACAGATTTATGAATACGGATTTTGATTTTTGTTTGCATAGTTGCCAAAACATCAGCAAAATCTAACAGGGGTTTTTGATAATCTCGTGGAATAAAAAATTCCTCTCGTATTTGCATGTTTGATATGCGGGATAGTTTGAATAAGCGAAAATCATTTCTCTTGTAGCAGTATCCTTGACAATACCAATGACTACTTTTCAATACAAGCTGATACGGCTCTACTGTTCGTACTGTTTTATTTCCATAGCGGTCTGTATATTCAAAGGTCAGTAGTTTGCTTTCTTGTAATGCTGCTTTGATGATTTCTAAATATGGTTGTATGTTCCCATTGCCTATCCATGGAGTTAAATCTATACATATTTGGTTTGCTTTTAGCTCAATATCTTTCGCTCTGTCAGCAGGGATAAAACTCTTGACTTTCGCAAGAGCATTTACCAGTTCATCACCTTGTATCATGTTAGAAAGATTGGAAAGCCCCATTAGAATGGCAGAAAGGTCAGCAGTCGAAAAAACCTTCTTATCAATCTTGTATTTCTGCATAATTTCAAAACCGCCACCCACCCCTGATGCAGAGCGAACAGGAATACCTGCTATGTTTATAGTCTCTATGTCACGGTAGATTGTGCGTGGTGAAACTTCAAACATATCTGCTAACTCTTGTGCGCCTATACGCTCTTTATCAAGGAGTATCATAATAATGCTAACAAGCCTGTCAACTTTCATTCGGTAACCACCTTTCAAAATTTCTTTTTATTACTATAGATTGTTGCCATATAGTTGTCAACAATTACATAATATAGTAAAAAAGCAAACAAATCAATCGACCTATCAGTAGGAAACACTATGCAAAAAAAAGCTTTAGCAATAATAGATATTCAAAATGACATAACAAAGAATTACAAGGAAATAATTGACAATATCAATAAAGCTATTGAATGGGCAGCCAATAGTAATATTCATGTTGTTTATATACGGCATGAAAATTTATCAAACGGTACGAGGACTTTTAAACCTGATACATATGGAGCTGAATTAGCTTCAGACCTGAAAATAGTATCAAAAAATATTTTTACAAAATACAAGGGAAATGCATTAAGCAGTGAAGAATTTGCAAACTTTGTTAATGATAATGAAATATGTGATTTTTACATAGCAGGAGCAGATGCTGTTGCTTGTGTCAAATCAACTTGCTACAACTTACGCAAAACAAATTTTAGCGTTAATGTCCTATCAGATTGCATTACCACCTATGATAAAAGGAAAATTGACGAAATGCTACACTATTATGAAAGTAAAGGCAGTAAAATCATCAGTTTAAATGACTTGCTACCTAACCACATTTTTGAAGCATAGAGACATTATCGAACTGGTAATGAATTGAATTAGCCCTTATAATGAAATGCTTGATATTACAAACAAGGTTGTTCGGTTAAAATAAGGCTGTATATTGACATATGATGTAGTGAAAGGAAGATGTGAAAATTTTTAGTTTCATCACTCTCTCCCCGCTTAGCGGTTAACAAAAAGTCTCCATAATACTTGTAATTTTATTTTTATATACGGAATTTTATAGTATATGCTATATTATTAAGGTATATTTAATACAAAAAAATATTAAAGCCCTTAAACAATTCGTATATTATTGCAACTCATATCAGGAAACCACTCAAAACATCTGATATAATTTGTAAAGGAGTGAGGCAAATGTCTATTCAAACAATGGAATCTATGGTCAAGTGGGTCAACAACAATATAATGGAAAATCTTACACTAGAAAGCATGTCATCTCATGTTGGATACTCCCCATACTATTGCTCATCTAAATTTCGTGAGCATATGGGTATCACCTATAAACAATATGTGGCTAAATGCAGACTTGAAGCGTCTGCACATCTGCTTGTGGCTTCTAATGATAAGATAATTGATATAGCATTTAATTGCGGTTATTCATCATCGGAAGCTTTATCAAGGGCTTTTATAACAGCGTATAAGTGCACCCCCACTCAATATCGTAAACAGCACCACAGATTATAGCACCTTATCCCACTCTCAATCTATAACCCAAGGAGTATATTGTGACGAATAAAATAGGTAGAAATGATAAATGCTGGTGTGAGAGCGGTCAAAAGTATAAGGTATGTCATGCTCACATAGATGATATGCTGACAAGCTATTCTGCAAAAGGTTATACTACACCAACACATGCTTTGCTTAAAACAAAATCACAAATAGAAGGTATTCGTGAAAGTAGTAAAATTAACATAGCGGTTCTTGATTTTATAAGTAGCCATATCGTAGAAGGCATAAGTACAGAAGAAATAGATCGCCTTGTTTTTAGTAAGACAAAGGAACTTGGTGGTATCCCTGCTCCCCTTAATTACAACGGATACCCTAAAAGTGTTTGTACATCAATCAATGATGTGGTATGTCACGGTATTCCGTCTCACCACGACACGTTGCATAATGGAGATATTATAAACATGGATGTATCCACTATATACAACGGATTTTTTTCTGATTCATCCCGGATGTTCTATGTTGGTAATGTTTCTGAACAACAGCAAAGACTTATAAAAGTTGCCAAAGAATGTATGGAAGTTGGTATACAACAAGTGCGCCCTTGGGGGTTTCTTGGTGACATTGGACAAGCGGTGAATGACCATGCAAAAAAGAATGGATACTCGGTGGTAAGAGAAATTGGTGGTCATGGTATTGGATTACAGTTTCACGAGGACCCTTGGGTAAGTTATGTGGCTAAAGCAAGAACGGGTATGCTGTTAGTACCAGGGCTGATAATTACAATCGAACCAATGATAAATATGGGTTCAGCAAAGGTTTTTACAGATAAAAAAGATCATTGGACAGTTCGTACTGCTGATGGAAAGCCATCTGCACAGTGGGAAAGTACAGTGCTTGTTACAAAGGACGGCCATGAAGTGTTGACTTACTGATTTGGCACTTTTACTACAAATGTAATCAAGCTAAATAATTATGGCCCGTGGAAGTGGATTTAAGGGAAATTAAAATATAATCTCAGTTACCAAGCGTGGAATTAAACTTCGGATTAAGCCACCCCGAAACTGACAGCAAGATTATTAAAATATAAATACATACCCTCTGTGGTAAATAAAAACCCCAATGTTTTCATTAGATGAATACATTGGGGTTTTATACTTTCTTCCATTTCATACTTACTAAATCATGCTCTTTTACAGCTTTTATCAATCTATCAGGAAAATTATTGCTTAGTATATCCCCTTTATCAAGCAATTCAACACCTAATTCCTTCGCCTTTTTATATGTGCCACTTTTCAATCTTTTGTCATCACTAAATACTACAATTATACTTTTGCTAAACCAGCCACCAAGGCGTTTTTTTGCTATAACAAGTTCATTTAATGCCGCTGTGTCCGCCGACCTTAGTTTACAGCTTACAAAAACAGGAATACTTCCGTCTTGTATAATAACATCAAATTCATTGCCTGCCACTGTAATACCGTCATAAGCATCCCAGTCAATCATTGCCCCTAGTTTAACATCGTCAAATACACCTGCTCTTACCCCATTAATATATACAAAAAGTTCCAGCCAAACACCATAGCTTATCAAGTAACTTCTATATTTTTTCGAAACAAAATTAAGTGACACATGCTTATCAGTTAAAACTAAATCATTTATAAATCCGTATTTTTGAAGCTCATACAGCATATCTCTATCGACCGATACTTTCTTACCATTTTTTTGCTGTACTGTAGCTCCTGTTGCAAGCCTTAGCTCATTTGCTGGCAATACTGCCATTACAACCTGAAAAAACATGCAAGTTTCCTTCCACGCATTTATGTTGTTAAACAAGTACTTGCACACTGAAAGTATCCTATCAAACTCTTCTTCCTTAGGCTCTACATGGGAGTTTCCTATAAGCTCTGCTCCATGCGCATCAATAAAATCCTCTAAACTTAAGCCCGCAGTATTTGCCACAAGTTTATTAGTTTTAATATCTACTATTTCTCTTTTTGTTATGTCGGTATATAGCAACTGTGCCCCGAGTTCAAAACCCGCCCTATATCCGCCTAAAATCATTAACTCGCTACCACCTGTAAGGTTTATCATACACTCATCTGTTGTCTTAATAACATCATAGGTGGCATCGTAAACATTTTTAATACGGGATATATCAGCAGGCACTTTTTCCACAACAATATTAGGGATATGTTTCTTGAAACACTTTTCAAGACTTAAAAACCTGTTCATATCCTTTAACTCATCATCGTATATATACACAACCCTATCAGGGCGCATTGTAAGTACCGCCAAAGCATTTTTAAGTATATCTTTATCGTAAAATTCAATCATTGTCAGCATATAACAACCTTCTTCCCGACAAGGCTTTTATTCTTCTACAAACATTTCTTCCTCAAACTTAACTTCGTCCTGCTCTTCTTTAGCATTTTTATTAAATATAGAGCCAAAATTTAGTTTACTTACCACACCAGGTACCATATCAACAAGTTTATTGACTGCATCCTGATTTTTAATATTTATAAGTTGAACATTTCCATCAATTATCGCGATAACAGCATTAGGTGTAATTTTAGCACCTAAACCTCCAGCTTCTCCACCTTTTTTAGATGTTGTATCACTGTTTCCTCCTGCGCCCATGCCAAATGCTACCTCGATAAGCGGAATAAGTACAATATCACCTATTGTAATCGCCTCTCCTACTACTGTTTTAGTTGAAACAAATTCACCTAGTTTGTCACACAGTGCTTCTAAATTCTGATTAACATTTAATCCCATTTTATTTCCCCCTGCCTTTCCACACAGTTTTTATCAGTTTTCTAATAGGTTTTTTAATTATAAGTGAGATTACAGCACCTAAAAATGTCCCTACCTTTATATTTCCCGCTATTGTCACTTTTCCTTCTAAAAAAGCTTCATCAAATTTTCCTTTAATATTTATCCTATTATTTACAAAGTACCCATTTGAAGCGCCTGCCAAAGCAAGTATATAACCTGTAGTTGCAGGGTCCCCTGTACCAACAGTTAAATCTACATCAATACTGTCAGGGGAAATACCTTTAAATATCCGTTTTATAAATTGAAATACACAAGACACAATTTCCTTTTTTTCTTCAAGTGAAAGTTCCAGTAAATATTTTGCAATATAATTTGTTTCTTTTTTCTCTTTGCTTTTGTCTGTTTTTTTGTTTTGTTCTTTGCTTTTGTCTTGCTCTTTACTTCTTTCTTGCTCTTTATTTCTTTCCTGTTCTTTACTTTTTCCTTGTTCTTCACTTTTTTCCTGTTCGTGCTCTTTCTTTATACTCTGAATTTCTATATTTTCTTCTTTTTCATCTATATTAACAGTGGTAACTTTCACTCTTTTTATATCTTTTGCTTGAGCTTTTTCAGTGTTCTTGGATGTTTCTGTTTTTTTCACTTCTTTTTTCACTTCTTTTTTTGCTTTCTTTCGTTTTTTTCTTTTCTTCCCAAGCCTTCGTCCAAATATATAAATATGTATTTCAGGCTCGTCCTCGCTTATCTTAACATCTATTCTCAAAATACCAAAGAGCCATTTTATGCTTGTCTCAAGTTTTGTTTTATCATATTTTTCCCCTTGAAACCTGTAAACAAAAGGTACGAAAACTACAATGCATATTACAACCAATAACAAAGCCAATATAACAAGGAGTATTATACCTATAATCTTTAAAATGGCAATCAATAAACCCATATATATCACCTACTACACTTCTTTTGTTTTTGCTATTTTATCCAATTTCTTCCACTTCCACGCTATAAGGCAAACCATGAAAATATATACTGCAAAGATAACAGCTATTCTTGTTACTATTTCTTCAAAAAACGGTTCAGGAACTATATTTATCAATCTGCTTGTAGCAGGGTCTAATATCCACAAGTCATTGGTAAAAAGCAGTTCATGAAACTTCACAAAAGCCCCTGTAAAATCTTTCGATATAATAGCGCCTATCCCCATTGCAATAGCTGCGACAATAGGGAAAACAACAGCTATCGACCGACTTAGCATAGATTTAAAACTAAACCCTAAAAGCCTTATCAAAGCTATTGCCGCACATATGTAAACAATAAGTATTCTTCTAAGATTAATACCAGCTAATACTAAATCTTTTACATCTACCATATGTTCTTTTTCTCTTTGGTTGAAAAATTCCATTGTTTCGCCCCCAATTTGGGCATAAACAACTAAATCCTCTTCTTTATCCAAAAGATAGTCAAGGAAATGGCTTGTAACATGGTTTAGCCCTTCCTCGTCTATTTCAACATAGCTATAAACATCATTTTTTGCGTATGACTCTTCATAAATTTTAAAATTCCTAAACGCTACTGCATCAACTGCTGTAAAAAGCAGAACAATTATTAAAAAAAATGCTGATGTAATACCAAGAAAATATCCTAGAGCTTTTTTCATACTATATACCTCATTCTTGTGCTATTCCTTTTTTAAATTCTGCTAATTCGTTGTCGTTTTCCAACCAATAGCCTAGGATAGAGGAAAAAAGTTCATTAGCTTTTGCCTTTGATTGTGCTAGTCCAATAACCTTATAGTTTTCAAACTTACTTTCGTTAATAAAAAACTGGCTGCTGGACATAATTTGAGCATACCAATTTGCATTTTTATCATCAACTAATATTACGTATACATTGTACAAAGGTATGCCCTTTTTTAAACTGTACAAAACAGTGTTTAAATCCTTTATACTATCATCGATAAAAACATTTTCTATAAATTCCAAAGGTATCACCCGCCTAAACATTTAACCTATAATATCATTATATCAGACTATATGAAAATTTAAAGTAAAAATTGTCAGATATTCTTAGTATTTCGAAAATCCTATTTTTAGGTTTCCTTTTTCTTAAATATTTCAAGCAGACCCATAACAAATAAAAAACCACCAAATACCTTCCTAAGCAACTCACCCTCAATGCTAAGAGCCAAAAAAGAACCTGCTAACGCGCCAATAATACCAAAAAGCACTACAGGCTTTATCATTGCTATATCTATATTACCTTCTTTTTTATGCTTAATAATGGCTACTATAGCTGTTGGAATAAAAAAGAGTAGATTAACTGCCTGCGCCTGCTGTTGAGGCATTGCCATTACAAAACTTAGGGCAGGTATTAGTATTGCACCTCCACCTATGCCCATTCCGCTTATAATCCCTGATAAAAAACCTACCACAATATAAAAAATTATCATAAAATCATCCTCACCGCTGCAACTATCATAAAAGCACCAAATATTCGGTTAAGCCATTTACTGCTTATTTTTTTTAACATTGCTGCACCCATGTACCCACCTACAATTCCTCCTGCACTTACTGCAATTACATTACTCCACTCTATATCAATTTCCCTGCAATAGATAAATGCGGACAAAATCGACAAGGGCAAAATTAAGGCAATTACTGTAGCGTGACTTTTATGGGTAGGCATATCTAAAAATCTTTCAAAAGCAGGTACAGCTATTGTTCCACCTCCACTACCAAAAAGACCATTTACAACCCCTGTTACAATGCCAATTATTGCTTTTTTTAATCTCATACCTTTTTCCTCCTTTTCTTTGTAAACATGGCTATGGTATAATAATTACCAAAACTAATGAGAAATATGCTTTTTAAGGAGCAAATATGAAAATACTTTTAACAGCAATTAACGCAAAATACATACATTCGTCGCTGTCTATACGCTATCTTAGTAGTTATAGCCAAAATTTTAGCGAGCATATTAAAATGCTTGAATATACAATAAACAATGCCGAGGATTTTATTCTTTCAGATATTTTTCTAAATGAGCCTGATGTTGTGTGTTTTTCTTGTTATATTTGGAATATAAACATGGTTACTTCCCTTTCCCGTTCTTTGAAAAAAGTATTGCCAAATTTACATATTATTTGTGGCGGTCCTGAAGTTTCTTATGGCTGTGAAAATTTTTTAGAAGAAAACCCTTCTATCGATATTGTTATATATGGTGAGGGCGAAAAAACCTTTAATGATGTGGTTTTCGCTTTAATTAACAGTGGTAACTTAGATGATATTAATGGGATTTTTTATAGAAATGGTGGTAAAATCATATCCTCTGCACCTCAGCCGCCTCTTTCGTTAAGTGAACTGCCTTTTGTCTATGACAATTTAAGCGACCTTCAAAATAAAATAATCTACTACGAAACACAAAGAGGTTGTCCCTATGATTGTCAGTTTTGTCTTTCCTCTGTTGAAAAAGGGGTGCGATTTGTACCTATAGAAAAAGTTTATAAGCAGTTGGATTTTTTCCTTCAAAATAAGGTTCGCCAAGTTAAATTTGTTGACCGTACATTTAATTGTGGAAAAACCCATGCTAATGCAATCTGGAAATATCTTATTGAAAACGATAACGGGATAACAAATTTTCATATGGAAATAGAAGCCCATATTATGGATAACGAAACTTTAAGTCTTTTAAAAACTGCAAGGGAAGGTTTGTTTCAATTTGAAATCGGCGTTCAATCAACTAACGAAAAAACTCTTATTGCAGTGAAGCGAAACCCTGATTTTTTGTCTTTAAAAGAACGTATACTAAAAATTATCGGTTTAGAAAATATTCATGTGCATTTGGACTTAATAGCAGGGCTGCCCTATGAGGATTATTATTCTTTTAAAAACTCCTTTAATGATGTTTACGCTCTTAATCCTCATCAACTGCAAATGGGATTTTTGAAACTATTAAAAGGTTCAGGGTTAAAAAGAGATGCTGACAAATACTTAATTAAGGCAAGAGAAAGTGCACCCTATGAAGTACTTTCCACTGGTAATCTGCCATATAAAGATGTGCTAAGACTTAAAGGGCTTGAAAACATGCTAGAAACTTACCGTAATTCAGGTAAGGCGATAAAAACTACAAATTATATGTGTTCAATCTTCTCAACCC
>JGI994J12354_10004161_pt1 | contig 13147 bp, 17 predicted proteins | sample IntmicLarv3ML3BL_FD_12354 | JGI IMG/M metagenome (IMG submission 12354)
ACCCGATAAAAGCCGGGATTGCCAGTACAATGCAGAGGACAATCAGATTGCCGAGAAATGCGAATGTAGCTCCCGCCATGAAGGCAGTTCCGATGATACCAATAGTAAACGCTATAACGGAGGCGTAGCTTGTTTTGGATTGATCCATTTTCATGATCTCGGAAACACAGGAATCGAACTGGCGCTGCAAACGGGTTAGTTCGACTTTGTTGAGGATTTTCCTGTCTCGCTTGAATTTTAGACCGACCATTCCCTGTGTGATACCCAACAAAGAAGGTTGCCGTCCCTCAAACTGCCAACCGAAGCTCTCGTAGGAATCGACATATAAGGCTTCCATGCTGCTGTCTACCGAAACATCGCGGTATTCATATCCAACATAATTTTTTTCATTCTTCGTTGTATCACTCATTGATTCGTCAGTCTCCTTTGCTTTGTGATGTTTGTGTTTGATTGGGGTGATCATCTTTTGGGGAAGCGGCTTCGTCAGGTGTCAGAAATGCGTTCACAAAGGAATCCTCAATCTTCTTGTACCCACCGACAAAGCCATCTTCGACTTTCTTGTATCCCGAAACAACAGTGTCCTCAATTTTTTGATAGCCGGATACTACAGCTTTTTCAATCTTTTTCTGGCCTTTCATAAAATCACTCAAATCGTTAGCCTCCTCAATACATTATGCCAACAGCGCGTGAGCTTTCTCGCAAGTGCTATAGACGATGTTCATCTGCTCTTGGATATGTGGCTCTGTCTGTGTGGACTTTTTATCTCCGACCTTTTTATTGGAGAAAAAGCCGATTGCCCACCCGATAGCTCCAAGGGCGGCAAACACCACGCCGAGAACGATATTCGAAGATACAAAGTTGTATACCGAGAGGCCAACGAACATCGCCCCGATGATGCCTGTTCCCAAAGACACGCCCATTGTCTGCGCACTGTTTTTGCGCTCAACTTTGCTGATGGCGGACAATGCTGCCTCATATTCCTGCTCCAGCTTATCAAGCTGCTGTTTGTTTTCGATACGACGGTCACGCTTGAATTTCAGAGTCATGGCCGGGGCTGCATCTGCCGTTTCTCCGAATGTCTGCGCGGCGCCGGCGATATTTCTGCCAAGATTGACCGGGTTCAGATTGGAAAGCAAAGCCTGAACATCGTATCCATCGTTCTCAACCAGAGTCCAGCCGAAATTTTCCATACAGTCGATGTGCATTCCGGCAGAATCGCGTGTGGCGTTGATGGTTTTATACTCATACGCCACGAAATTTTCTTTATTGCTCATAACAATTCTCCTTTTTATTTATAATGGCCGTCTTTGCGGCTTATTTTGTTGTATCAGTTTCTTCAAAAAGCTGGCCGGCACGTTTGATATGGTTTTGCAAACGCTCACCGGAGTTACGGATGTGGTTCTCTATCCAGTTGCTTGACGCCCGGATTTGCTCGTCCGTGGATTCGTTTGGCCTTTCGCCATTGCCGGTTTCGTCTTCATCGGCTTGTTGCTCCGTATCTGAAGCAGGGGAACTTACAACTCCCTTTACCATTTTGATGTGTTCCTCAAAGAGCTGTTCTGACCACTTGATATGTTCCGCAAAAAGTTCCTGTGAGCATTTGATATGGGCTTTCAATAGCTGTTCGCTTCTTAACATTTCAATCAATCCTCTCTTCTTAATGAGTCCAGCCGGTCTTCCGACTGTTCAATATGTTGTATGAGTTTATCTCCGGCATCCGTAATGTGATCTTCGATCCAGTTACTTGAGCGCTGCTCGGACTGTTCCAAATTATCCTGTGTCTCCACAGTTGAATCATTGCTTTCAATCAAACCCTGTGATTCTTGAACGTGGTTTTCCAGCTTATCGCCGGATTCTTGAATATGGTTACTGATCCATGCGCCCATCTGCTGTTCATTACCGCAAGCAGTTAACATGAGCGCAAACAGAACCAGTGTTAGGGTCAGTGCGGCTGTTCTTGATTTTTTAGTCATAGCGTACTCCATTCTGATCGTTACTGTGTTACTTACTTTGTAACTTACGGGTTTTGACGTAGAGGACGATGCCCGAAACGCCGGCACCAGCTATAGCAATAACGCCGGCTACCCCTGCGGCGATTACGCCTGCTTTTGCGAAAAAGGTTATCATGGTTTACCTCCTTTCAATCTTTAGATGTATTTATTGTATTATTTAAGTCCTTTGACCAGCGGAATAAGGAAAATCAACAAGATAATTCCGGCGATACCGAGGATAATTCCGAATACCATTTGGCTCCATACCATCGCCAAGCACATCCCGACTCCAAGCATAAGAGCGCCTACGATACCAAGTATAATTGCGAGTAACGTTTTGCCCGACATGCGGATGGGGTCTTTGTTGGTCATTTTGCGCCATACGATCATCGTGGCCAGAAGTATCACAAGGCCGACACATCCCATAATCACACCGGGCTTGAAAGCATTCCAATCCGGTAATAGGCACATGCACATTCCAAGTGCAGCGAATATGCCACCGATCGTTCCAATAATCATTGCTACAAAACTGCTTTTTTTCATGTCCATAACCTCTCTCTGTTTTATTTTATGTCTTTACTATACCGCCCGATTGTTTACGAAATGTCTGAGAATTGTTTGAGAATTATTAAAATGGATTTCTTTTTTTCAAAATCGCTAATTTTTCCTCAAACTACTAGGTCAGTTCTCGCAATCAACCTCACTCACTGGTATTGTTTATATTCACATTTTAGCGTCCAATTGTTTGCGTAATGTCTGAGAATTGTTTGAGAATTATTAAAATGAATTATTTTTTCCTGAAAGAACATTATTCGATTGGCAAATCAATCTTTCTCATTCTCTCATGCAAAATATCTTCTTCCGTCAGTTCTGCAGAGTTTTCTTCAATTTGTTTTCTGATGGAAAGCATACGGGAATCGGTCGCCGATATGGTTTCGGCACACTCTTTTAGCTGTGCGGCAATATCTTCACCGTTGGTTAACTGCTTTTGATACTTAAGCTGATGTTCAAGCGTTGCCCAAAAATCCATAGCAATCGTGCGGATTTGCACCTCGACATTCATCTTTTTTACTTGTTCTGTGAAATATACAGGAATTTTGATAATCAAGTGCAGGCTGCGGTAGCCATTAGGCTTGGGATTGGCGATGTAATCCTTTTCCGCAACAATCTCAATGTTGCTCTGGTTTTTGAGAGCATCTGCAATGACATATATATCATCCACATACGAGCAAATCACACGCAATCCCGCTACGTCATAGATGTTGTTTTCAATGTTGTCAAGAGAAAACGGGAGACCACTTCGTTCGAGTTTCTCCATGATGCTTGCAAACCGTTTCAGCCGTGTGTATATCGAAGTTATCGGGTTTCGTTGGTATCCGAGCTTGTACTCACTATTAAAAATCTCCAGTTTTATCCGAGCCTCTTTCATTGCGCTTGAATACATCATCATCAATTCTTTAAGGCCGACCACTGTGTTTGCTATATCAATAGACCGATTACGAAAATAATCTCTATCAGCATTTCCAATAAGCATCAGCTCGTTTGTAATCTCCGACATTTGATCTTCAGTAATGTCTGAAAGTAAGGTTTCGATTTGTTTTGTTGCTTCTGATAAGATAAATTCTTTCTTCATGGATTTCCCTCCGTTTTAGCTTTACATACTACTGAATTTTCTTGATGCATCGATCCATATATGGCATTTTATAGAGAAAGGATGACGGCGCGCCTAATCGTGCGTCGCCATCCTTCAGCCTTATAAAGTCTTAAATCTTTCTTCCTTATTGATAGCTGCTTCCATACCCATTGGCGGGAACATGCTCGGATAAGCTCGCCATTGCCGGATAGACATGTTTCCATACCCGTTATGCAGCTCTTTCACCGTACCGTCTTTGTAGGTGAAAGTTCCCTCAACCGTGTCCCAAAGAATAACTGCTACCGGATTATCGGGGCATTGCCCGGTTACACTCCATGTTCTTGCGTTGGAAGCATGTGCGGACATATTCAACGTTCCGGCTTCTGTTTCTATTTTAATCTTATAAACGGTGGGGAGAAAACCGCCGAACCGTGGCATATATGCCCAATCATGATGTTCGATAGTCATTTCTCCCGACGGCAGATATTGATTTTCCTCGACCAATGTAATAACCTGATCCTTCATTCCGAGGCGCATGTCATACAAAGAACCGAATAGTTCATCGAAATGGAACCAGCCCCAATCTTCCCATCCACCAAGCTCTGCGGCAGATGAATCAATTGCCACATACCTTTCGCGGACACCAGCGCCATGCACATTAATAACCTCTCCGTCAATTGTCAAGGTGCCTTCGACACGGCCGCAGCAGTTATATCCATAAGTTACGGAGTGCTGTGTAAGATATGACGGTTTTTCTCGCCCGTACCATAACGGGCCGTGACAATCGGGTTTGTGAGTGAGATTGGCACTGAAATTCCGTTCTTCATCATTGACAATGATATTCCATGACTGATCGTCATAGCAGATTACCTTGATGCAGCCAATTTCTACCGTTACCTCTGTTTCCGTTTGGGTGACCTTGTGTGTACCGCCGGGCAAGACATCTTTCCTTGTTCGGCTTGCTCCGCAAAAATCGGCAATCTTGTAGACAGAATTAGGGTCTTGCTTCACTTCGCAAATATCTGTAACAAGTTCCCATGTGCAAATGTCAATGTTCTCCAGCTTGAGAATCAGAGGAGAGCCGCCGAACCAGTAGCGCTTTCCGTTATCTCCGACAAGTGCCATTTCCCATAACCAGTCAAGGAACGCAGAACTGCCGGGCGCTGCGTCAATTCCTCTTGCATCATCTTCTAACGTGATTCTTGGATTTTTTTCAACCATAAACATATTCTCCTTATTTTTTATTCAATCCATGAGGGATTGTAGGTATAGATTAGCGAATTAGTATTTGGATTTTGTTTGAGAAATGTTTGAAAAATATTAAAATGAATTTTCCTCAAAGGCTTCATTACGTTTTTGTATTGCTACTATCCAGCTTTTTGGCGATACCCTTTAGCCAAAACGGGAACAGGTCTGTTATGTTTGCTAATATCATGCAGATGCAAGCAACAAGCCCTATCCATAAAAGCGCACCCGATTTCCCTATTACAAATAGAACAAGAAAAACAATTGCTATCATAGAAGCCATGCCGTTAAAAATCAGACACAGTGAACTGTTTAACTGAGTGTCGTCAAACAGCTCGGCCATTTTTGTGAAGAACCGTACCAATACTCTTTTAATCATATAGGCCACCTCACATCAACGGGGAAAATACACGGATTACAGCGTCGAACAGATGCCAGAAGAAGCTCTGCTTCAAATCTTCGGATGTAACCTCGGCGCATTTTGAAATCGTTGCAGTAAAATCATCTTTAAGCTGCATGATCGAGTTTGTCTTTATCAGCAGCAGTCCGCATTCATAATGAAGATAGAGGCTGCGGAAATCCAAGTTTATCGTTCCGACCACAGCGATCTCATCATCGCTGACAAAACTCTTTGCGTGTGTAAACCCCGGCGTGTATTCAAATATCCTCACGCCGGCCGAAATCAACGGTTCGTAGTTGGCTCTGGTCACGCGAAAAATTAGTTTTTTGTCGGGAATGCCCGGTGTAATCATCCGAACATCAACGCCTCTCTTCGCGGCCATTTGCAAGGCATTCACCATTTCCGAGTCAATAATAAGGTAGGGCGTGAAAATATATACATAATCGTTTGCCTTGTTCAAAATATCCAAGTACACGTTTTGACTTATTGCCTCGCTCTCGACAGGAGAGTCGGAAAACGGCACTGTAAAACCGTCGCCGGATATGGTGCTGATAAATTCCGGTTCAGGCTTGTATTGCTCAATATCCTTGCTGTCGTCAGAAAAAGCATTCCATATTTCAAGAAACATTTCGGTAAAATTCCAGACAGCGGCTCCCTTTATTTTTACACCCGTGTCTTTCCAATGTCCGTACTTTACCTTTTCATTGATATATTCGTCAGCAAGGTTGATGCCGCCGGTGAAAGCTATGTTGCCGTCAATGACCATTATCTTGCGATGGTCGCGATTGTTCATGGCAAGATTCAGAAAGGGCATAACTGGATTAAATGGCAGGCACTTAATTCCTTTGCTTCGCAAGGTTTCAGCAAAATCTTTTGGTAGCGTACTGACGCAGCCCATATCGTCGTACATTACGCGAACATCAGTCCCTAACACTGCCTTTTCCTGCAAAATGTCGACGATGCCATTCCACATTACGCCGGGTTCAATGATGAAATATTCCATGAAGATAAATTTTTCAGCTTTGCGAAGTTCGGCCAGCATATCAGCATACATTTCTTCGCCAACCGGGTAATAGTTTGATTCCGTGTTCCCCCAAGCCGAAAATGAACACTTACTTTGCAGATAATGCGTAACACCTGATGCTCTGCGATGATCGGCATTGATGATTCTGCCTATCTCGTCATTGGGTTGAATCATTGGTAGATATTGTTTGTGTTCCTCAGAAATCTTCATTCCTAACCGTCTTGACGCACGCTTATTACCAAAAAGCACATACAGGATGCCGCCAATCATGGGGACGCCAAGAATAACAACAACCCATATCAATTTATAAGAGGGATTATCGTCTTTAGAAATCAGAAATAGGAGAACTAAGATATTGATTACGCTATATGAAATTCCGATTATTTTTGAATAAGACGATAAGAAATACAGGTAGCAAACTAAAAATGCAACCTGAATCACCACCGCTGATACAGTGTAAAATATGGGGTTGTCGAGAGTCCTCGCTTTATTCATTGCTTTGTCCACCATTTTGGCCATACCGCTCTCACCTCAAAACATAATTCAAAATGGGAAACCACCCATTCAAATGGCAACAGGGAGGTTTCCCTATATTAACGCCTGCGCATTTCAGCAACAAAGCGCAGACCGTCCTCATACCCTAAAGCGATATTTGCGGCGCTGTTTTCCTGTGTGAATAGCAACAGATTTCCCAGCCCATCACTCGCTGTTATAATTTTAATTTTCTTATTATCTTCTGCTTTGCGGAAAACACCGGGGGCTTTCGTTCGGATGACAATGATTTCATCATAGCCCCTTTTGCTGAGAAGGTTATGCGGGCAGTTATTGTAATAACCGCCGTCTAAAAAAGATTTCCCCTCAAACCTTTCGCGCTGGAGACCGGGGAGAGACGCGCTGGCCATAAGATAATTGGCAAGCTGGCCTTGAGGAATATCCTCAAGCATCAGCTCATATGGCTTGAATTCAAGGATTGATACGGTAACCAGCCCGAAATCTTTTTGAGACTTGCGAAGCTGTTCTTCATCAATATGTTGCTCAATCATCTCTCTGATTTTATTTGTGTTTAAACCTCCCGAATAGACCACTTTAGCCAGAGCCCTTCTTATGTCATCTGGCAAAGACGCATCCAATTTGATGTTTTTTAAGTCAGCAAACTGCAAAAGCAGTTGCTCGTCCATATCGAAAACTTTGTCCATAGAAATATCAGTCCACAACTCAAGTGCCTTTTGAAAATCGCCTTGCGCTAAAATCGCAGCATTGATAGCTCCGATAGAAGTACCGACAAATCCGTCAAATTCATAGCCATTCTGATATAATGCCTTTATTACACCAAGGTGGTACGCACCTCGCGCACCGCCGCCTTCTAATGCTAAACCACGCATATGAAATCCTCCTTTGAACACGTTCACAGCACCTATCGCTGCTCGGTGTTCATCTCTTAATTCGCTCATTCTACAATCTAAATGTTTGCGAAATGTCTGAGAATTGTTTGAGAATTATTAAAATGAAAAAAACAGCCCACGATTTGTGGACTGCCTTACTACCGAAACATCATAAATATTCTATTGCTGCAATTGAAGTTTTTTCTTATGTGTGTTGCTGTCCAGTATGACATAAATCCCGACCAGTGCGGCCAAGCCGCCGAACACCACTCCCGAAAGAGCGTTAGTGAAGCTGTTATCACCTTCGCCAGCAAAGGACATAATGGCCGTCTGCGTTAATACAAAACAAATGAGAGTGGATGAAAAGCTGATCGCCCGAAGCGCCTTTGCTTCCAATGCCTTGCTTTTATGTAGCCGAATAGCCTCTTTTATGTTTATACCAAACTCAACAAAGGTATATAGGGCAATTACAAGCGCAACATACATATCGTAATCGCCGGTTTTGCCGCCGAAAAATAACCTGACCGAGTACAGCACATAGCATATACTCGATACAGAAATAATGATCCCAACAATCCTGTAGCTTGTTATCTGCTTGTTTCTTTCCTGCGAGTGCATTCGAACCGCAATGAAACGGGCGATTCCCATTCCGGCGCTGTACAGGGCGTTGACAAACATAAAAAAGGAAGCTGATATGATGCTGATTAAGCCTTTTCCTGCGACAAGGAAGGTGTCTTTCAAAATAGACACACGAGTGAAAATGAGCTTCCTTTCTCTGATTGCCTTTGAGATCGTTTTTACGCTTTCTATAGTTCCTTTATATCCGCAATACGAAACCATGATGATATTCGCCATTGCAAGAAAAGATAGGCCGCCGAAAACAATTGTTGTCATGCAGCTCAAAGTGGCGGCTTCTTCTGCGGTTGTTAAATACAGCAAAATCGTAATGCCAAGCGATAATGGGGCAGACATTGTGGCTGCAATCGTCAACCGGAGCAATCTTCCGGCTAGAGAAGAATCTTTCCAAATCGATATGAACCTGAGTATCAGGCACATAAGCAAAACCACCGACAAGAAGATGGCAAGATAGCTTTGATTGCCGGTGTTAAAATCAGGTGAGAAAAATAGTGAAACGCCTGCTGCAATTATTGCGATTGGCGGGAGCAACACAAAAAAGCTGACCGGTCGGTGCAAGCTGTTTTCTGTATTCGTTTTTTTATCCGAAAAGGAACTCAAGCTAAACTGGATTATAAAAAACAGTAGCGCACCAACAGCACATATTATTTCAAACATCGAACCATTTAGATAACCGAAAATAAGAATAACCGCTATTGGCAAAGCGCACAGCAAATAATACGCTTTACTTCTGATTATTTTCATTTAAGATCATCCCCCATAACAGGTATTGTGACGGTGAATGTGCTGCCCTTACCAAGTTCACTTGAAACAGTCAGCGTTCCTCTTGATTTTTCCACTATTCTATATGCGAGTGCAAGACCAAGACCGTTACCTTCTCCCGAGTGCGAAGTGTCGGCTTGATAGAATTTATCAAAAATGCGCTTAATTGTTCCCTCGGACATCCCGCAACCCGTATCAGAAATCGAAACGGTGATACTGTCCGCTTCCGATGTCTGCGTAATAGTTACGCTGCCGCCCGGCTCAGTGTATTTAAGCGCATTGGACAATAGATTGTTCCACACGATTTCAAGCATTTCCTTATCCGCTGTTATCATAGCCCTGTCTTCTACATCAACGGAGAACTCGATATTCTTTTCTTCCCAAAGTGATTCAAATTGCAGCGCACAGTCATAGAGTTGAACGCAAAGGTTATATGGTTCAGACGGAGTATCAATTTCTTGATTCTCTAGCTTGTTCAAGCGAAGAATGTTACTTATGAGTGCAGTCAGGTTGTCGGTTGCCTTTACAATGGTATCAATGTATTCTTTGCGTGTTTCAGCGGATAGATTCTCGTTGTCAAGTGATGTCGTGTAGTTTCTGATTACGGCAAGAGGCGTTTTGATTTCGTGCGACACGTTGGCTACAAAATCATTCTTAAGAGTTTCGATACTTCCAAGCTCCTGCACCATCACATTAAAATCGGTGAACATCACATCAATATAATCATATTCATCCGGCGTATGCATCGGTTCGATATATACAGAAAAATCGCCGTTAGCCACATCCTTGGCGGCATTGCTGAGTATACGCATAGGTATATCATAGCCCTGTTTTATCTGCCACTTGGTAATTAAACTGAATATAAACGCCACGAGCGCCCAGTAAAGCAAAATGGTGTTGATTTGAAAGAACTGTGGCATTTTGCTGAAAATGGGCATAACGATAAGCCCCACTTGAATGCCAACAAGCAGAAGCATTACACCAAAGGTAATAAAAAAACCTTTCCATCCCAGTATCTTCTTTTTTATGCGCGGATCTACTTCATGTTTTTCTTTACTCATCAGGATAGCACCGCCTTATATCCAAGCCCCCGCACTGTTACAATTTCAAAACCATCACAGACAGAAAACTTTTCTCTCAGCTTATTGATATATACATCGACAGCACGGAGACTCGTATCGGTATCCATACCCCAAAATTCGTCCATAAGTTGAGCGCGTGAAAATGTTTTTTTGGGATAGGAGAGCAGTTTGAACATGATGTTGAACTCACGGAGCGTGATCGGAATATCTTCTCCATCGATAGTTGCAGACACGGCATCCGCGTCAAGTGTCAAATTTCCAACAATCATGTTTTTGTTATCAAAGATATTTGCCCGGCGAAGCAGAGCCGCAACGCGCAACACAAGCTCGTCCAAATCAACAGGCTTTACCATATAATCATCAATTCCTGCGCGAAAGCCTTTTTGCTTTGAAACAATATCATCGCGGGCAGTCATAAACAAAATTGGAATAGTTTTGTTTAGGGAACGCACTGTCTCAGCAAACTCAAAACCATCAATCTCCGGCATCATAATATCGGAAATAATCAGGTCGTAAAGGTTGCTGTACATCATATCATAGGCTTCGTTTGGATTAAGACAGCCTTTGGCGTTATAGCCGCTACCAGAAAGAGAATCGCACACGATTCGGTTCAATTTTGCGTCATCTTCTACTACTAATATATTTATCATCACAAGACCTCCAAGAATATCTTTTTAGACATCATATCAGGCAATTGTTTGAGAATTGTTAAAATCAGCCCTGTTTTGAAAATTATTTTTTTAAGCGTCCATCTTTCGGTTTGTCCGCGCCCTTGGGAATCGCCCATGAGCGTCCGAAGCGGAATACGCCGGGGATACGATTTTCTTCGCACAGCTTTTGAATGCGGCGTTCGGAGATACCCCATTTTTCAGAAGCGTCTTTCGTTGATATAAATTCCATATGGATTCCTCCGTCAATTATTTACTATACATTATATGCGGATATACGAATAATGTCAAGATGAAAATACCTTTGTCCATCTCCAGCAAGCCGGAATTTATCGAATCATTTATTCGCCCAGTCTTTTACTTTTTGCATGTGTCCTTTAAACTCCACTCCAGAATCGTCTAACAAAAAGAAAAACAAAAGAAGTGCTAATCCACCAAAAACATATTTACCGATTCTTTTCATAGTATTTTTAACCCCATATCATCCATAGATTTACCTCCGTAATTTCTTAAAAGCTAAAATCGTATTATAAAAGCGGAATAGCTTCTCACAGAGTGAGGGAGCTTTTATATTCAATAGATAAAGGTTATATTTCCGCATTGTAGTATTTATGTATGATGTCCTCTAAGTCGTTGGCCTTCCACACCCTGTTGTCATACTCATGATCCCAGAAGAATACATTATCGCCTCGAACTCCATCCGCATGAGTGATCGGGTATCCCAAATAATCGCCGCAACCGTTCCCTGCAAAGAACAGAAGACAATCAAGTGGCATATAGCACTCCAGCGCCCGAACGGACAGGTTTGTTTCGATTATCTGCTCTGCTGAGAAAACAAACCAGTTATCCCCATTCATTTCAAGGAGCAGAGATTTTATGTCGTCTGGTAATTTGCAATCGAGAGATTCTTCAATCTTTGACACTTGCGCCTGAGTAGCCGGTGGATTCAATTTGATGTAATCGTGTTTGCTTGTTAAGTCTTGGTAGATTAGACTCCATTTGCTCATGCTGAAACACCTCCAAATCAGCTTAATATCTATACCCCAAAATGGATCATGTGCTTACCACTTTCAATTGCCTTTTGAATTACTCTTGCCAGCTCTGATAAATGCTCATCCGAGTTAATGCGGCTGTCGCCTGAAACAATGCCGAGAAAAACCGGCAACGACTCAGGCGGGATTATTGTCACCCCATACCGAGCCAGTGCAGTTTCAGACCTATCCATGTTATGGAAAAAAGTCTTCATTCCGCACAGTTGCGGCCACCAGTCGTTTAGATAGGCGTCTTCGTCAATGAATATGCAGTTGTATTTCTGCGGTTCATATTCCGAGTAATCCTTGTTCATATCAATCTCATCAATAATTCCAAATCCCGTTTTAATCATTTTATCACCATATCTTCATGTAATTAACCGCACAAATGCAAGTCTTTATTTGCGGTTATAAAATATCATTCCAATCAGGTTTCCCACAAATTAAATGTCCAAGCGCTTCATTTCTTCATATATTATATACGGATTAACGAATAAAATCAATAGAAAAACACCATTGTCATAAAAGGTTTGCAAAACAAAAAAGCCCCGCCATCAACCAGAACAAACTGGCTGGCAGCAGGGCAAAGTTGTTGTTGGGTGCATTGTGACACCTTTCTATGCTGCGACACTAAACTCTTGAAGTGTGACACTTTCATCATTGAAAATGTGGTACTATATTGGCGCCGACGCTTGTAGACAATAGAGGAATTAGGGCTTAAACCTTCACATGCCCTATGACCTGTTCCCACGCACTACCGAAATTCCAAATTTCACAGATTTTCCTGTAGATTTGTTTCCTCTCACTGCCAAGCCCCAAAATCAGCCTATTTTCTGCCAGTGGATATGTTCCCGTGAACGCAAAAAAGCGGCAAGGTCAGTTTTTATACCGACCTTGCCGCTTTGCTATATTCTTAAAACCCCCAGTTAATCGGGCTTTTCAGCTATCTTTCCTAGACATCAATACCACCGTCTCAACATGCCACGTAAACGGAAACATGACATACGGCGACCCTATTTCAAGATTGCAAAAATCAAGGTTACAGACAAGCGTTTGCAACCTTGATTTTCGTTAGAAGGCTTGATTTCACGGGAGTTTTAGTTAAGGTTGTAAGGTTGCAGGGGTATCCCTACGGTTCTATCATCTCGTTGCCTAATTACCGCCAAGAGTGCAAGGGCGCAAGGGTGCAAAGCGTGTAATCATTGCACCCTTCAAATGGCCTGCGTATCTTATATCAAAATTGCCATTACTCTCTGTTTGAGCAATAAAATCAAATCGCTAAAGCCCGCGACT
>JGI994J12354_10004162_pt1 | contig 13142 bp, 15 predicted proteins | sample IntmicLarv3ML3BL_FD_12354 | JGI IMG/M metagenome (IMG submission 12354)
GATATCCATATATCTGCGGCAGACACTACAGCAATGCGCGCAGCACTAAATTCGTATATTGGATGGATAAAGATCGCTCAGGACATCGAAAAGATAACAAGGTGACAAAAATGAACAGCATCAGCCCCCAGCTTCAGAATCAGATAACCCAGTTCCAGCAGGTACAGCAGCAGCTTCAGACCGTTGCTACGCAGAAGATGCAGATGGACGCCCAGAAGAAAGAGATGGAAAGGACCGTAGCAGAGCTTGACAGATCGTCAGGTGATGTATACAGGTCCGTAGGATCCATTTTGATGAAAGTGGACGACAAAGCTGCGTTGAGAGCAGAATTGGAAGAAACNGCAGAGACATTGGACGTACGCGTAAAGGCCCTGGACCGTCAGGANAAAGGCNTTACGTGAAAAATTCCAGAGTCTCCAAGAGACCATCAACAAAGCGATGGGTCAGTAGACCCGCTTTCAACCCTTTTCCTTTTCACAATTTTCAGTTCCTGTTTCAATTCTTGGTCATTTTCCGTGAACTTTGATGTAAAGTTTTATTAACTTAATGTAAAATGTCCTTTACATGGAAATGGGGAAGAAGGTACGCATCGCGATCGGCGGCCTCATCGGAGGAATAAGCGGTATTTCTGTTGCTTTGGCAGGTGAACTCGATAACCTGTATGTACTGATAATAGGCATGGGCGCAGCCCTCTTCATCGGTATCGTTCTTCTTTGGATCGCCAATAAGAAGTATCCGATGGTTGAAATGACCGATGAGATGATGATCAGCATCCGCGATTCCGCTGCGATGCTCACCCTGCAGATAGTTGCCATAGGTGGCGGTATCGTCGGTGCGGCCCTGGTCTTCCTGAGGGATGAATGGTCATGGGCCGGGCCGGTCGGCTGGACGCTCTGTGCTGTCCTTTTGATCTCGATGGCCATACTGATGATGACGCAACAGTTCATGATCCGAAAACGGAGCGGGGAATGAAGAATTCTGTGAGGATACAAAGAGCTGTGCTCGGCATTACACAAGAGGAATTGGCAGTTGCGCTAAATGTCACAAGGCAGACCATAATCGCAATAGAGAACGGAAAGTATGATCCTTCTCTTACACTGGCGTTCAAAATGTCAAAATTCTTCAAAAAAAGTATAGAAGAACTATTCGAAGCAGATGAGTAAAGGAAAGGTGAAAGAAATGGACGCATTGATCGTTAAGGACCTCTGCAAGAGCTACGGCGACTACGAAGCCGTGAAAGGGATCAGTTTCACTGTCAGAGAAGGCGAGATATTTGGGCTGATCGGTCCGAACGGTGCCGGGAAGACGACAACACTGAGAATGATATCCACGCTGCTTAAGATCACGTCAGGCAGCATCTCCGTATACGGAAAGGACGTTGCAACGGAACCTGACGAAGTAAGGAAGATCATCAGTTATCTTCCCGAGGACGCAGGAGCGTACAAGGACCTCACCGGACGTGCATATCTGAAATTCATTGCCAATTTCTTTGCAGACGGCGAAGAAGCGGAGAGGATGATCCAAAAGGGCATCGAGATGACCGATCTCGGAGATCGCATCGATTCCAAAGTGGATTCTTACAGTAAGGGAATGATGCGCAGACTCCTGATAGCAAGGGCTATCATGCCCAATCCCAAGTTCGCAATACTTGACGAAGTTACGTCGGGTCTTGATGTTGTCAATGCATTCGAGATACGCGACATCATAAGGGACATTGCAAAGAAGGGCGTTTCCGTTCTTCTCTCGTCGCACAATATGTTCGAAGTGGATATGCTGTGCGATCGTGTCGCGTTAGTGAACAACGGGGAGATAATCCTGGAAGGAACTCCGAAGGAACTGAAGGAACAGTTCGGCGTCGAAACCGTTGAGGAAGTGTTCGTAAAGGCGGTGAAGCAATGAACCACCTCCTTAACCTTATCAGGAAGGAACTGAAGGAACAGCTGACGGTAGGTTCACTGGTCACGATGCTTGTCATGATCGTCGTGCTCTCGGCTGTGGGAACGATGGTCGGCGAGCAGACAGCAGATATATCGGAGCCTTCTGAGATCGGTGTTGTGAACCTTGATGACGGCACTGTATACTCGGATGTTGCCATAGACGGCATACGATCATTTTACGAAGACCCAGACAAGTATGTTATCATGGTCACGGGCATCAGTGAAACGAGCATTGAAGAAAGGAACCGTGACATACTGCGGGCAATGGAAGACAATGATCTTGATACGTTGCTGGTGATCGAAAAAGGATTCCATGACAAGATAACCGCAGGTGTTGTCGGCGACGGCGGTAAGGTATCTACATATTGGCATCAGACCGATGCGAGCATGACCGGCAGTCTTTCCACCGCGACCGCATACAGTGTCATATCCTCGATGAGCAACGAGATCTCTAAATACCTCATAGGCGACGGCAGTTCCTTGGATCCTGTGTTCACAATGGATCCTTTGAACACAGGGAACCGGAATACGATCCTGAACGGAACCGTAAAGGAAGGCGTCACTCCTGCGGATGTGTACAATGCGGTTTACGCCCAATCCATGTTCCTTCCGATAATGGTGATGATGATCATCATAACCATCGGCAGTACGATCATCGGATCGATAGGCAACGAGAAAGAGAACAAAACAATGGAAACACTGCTTACACTGCCTGTAGGAAGAACAACAATAGTCGGCGGTAAGCTTGTCGGATCCGCTATCGTCGGATTGATCTACGGCGGAATGTACATGATCGGCATATACTTCATGACCAGCGGCATGAGCTCCATGAACGGCGGAAACAGTGTCAGTCTTGCGGAACTGGGCCTTGTGCTGTCCTTGGTGGATTGGGTTGCGGTCATCGCAGTGCTGTTCCTGTCCATCATGTGCGCATTGGGAATATGCATGATCCTCGGTGCGTTCGCAAAGAATTACAAATCAGCGCAGACCATGACCTTACCGTTGAGCATCCTTGCGATGGTGCCGATGTTCATAACCATGTTCAGCAGCTTCCAGGCGCTTCCTGCTGCAATTCAAGCAGTAACGTTCGCAATACCGTTCTCCCATCCCATGATGGCGATGCAGAACCTCATGTTCGGGGAAACCGCATTGGTATTGTACGGATTGATCTATCTGCTGCTGTTCTCGCTTGCTGCGCTTTACATCACAGTCCGTTTGTACAGATCGGATATACTGGTGACGGGACTGATCAGAAAGAAGAAGGTGAAAAAGATAAAGGAGTGAGCAGGAAACAACAATATAGATGTTGAATATGGAGGTACTATGCTCAAGACCACGGCGGACATGCTGAAAGACAAGAAGAAGATCATACTTGTTCACGGCAACGCAGACATGGATGCGTTCTGTTCCGCTTACGCTTTGGCAATGAGCTTTCCTCCTGCTGTGATCTGCGCGCCCGGAGGTATGGACCGTGTCACTAAATCAGTAGTAGAGAAGATGAGCGCAGAGATCATTTCCGAATATACGTCGGAAGGCTATGACCTCACGGTCGTGGTCGATACGTCATCGCCTGAGCAGTTCTCCCCCGGGATCGTCGAAGTTCCCGAAGGGAGTATCGTGATAGACCACCACCGCCCCACGGGCAAGTGGGATCAGATGCATTTTCTTTGCGATGACTCGAAGGTATCATGCGCGGAGTTGGTGTATGACGTCATCAAAGCCTCTGATATCGAGGTGAACAGAGAAACTGCACTTACGCTATTAGGAGGAATGCTCACAGACAGCGGACACTTCCAGTACGCTGATCCGAAACTGATGATGACGTTCGCGGAGATACTTGAGCATTACAACATCCATATGGACGAAGCGATGTCGCTGACCAAGAACGAACAGAGCATGTCGGAACGTGTTGCTGTCATGAAGACCGTTGGAAACTCAAGGTTCGATCGTGTAGGCGATATGGTCGTTGCCGTTGCTGAGGGAAAGAGTTACGAATCGGCCTCATGTAAAGCGCTCATGACCTGCGGTGCGGATGTTGTTTTTGTGGCTTCCCAAAGAGATGAGGAATTCCGTTTGAGCGCAAGAGCCAGTCAGGAAATGATACGCCGCGGGATCCACCTCGGAGATATACTGAAAGGCCTCGGGGAAGAGACGTCAACAGACGGCGGCGGCCATGGGGGCGCTGCGGGAATGTCAGGCATCGGCGACGTTGAAGCGATGCTGCATATGTGCATGAAACGCACAATGCACGAATTCAGGGAAATAAAGAAAGGATCAGAGCTTTCCTAATTCCTTCAATATTCCGCGTATGGCTTCGAGGTTCTCCGGTTTCTTTTCGAAGTATGCTTTGATCGGCGCCAAGCAAAGTATGAGACCTTCTGCCGCTCCTTTCTTCAGGTCCATCGGATGAAGTTTTCCGTCGAAGTATGATAACGTAAGTTCATCGTACGAAGCATAAGAAACAGGGCCGCCGAATTTCTCGGGTCTGTCGATGGCGATCTTTCCGATCCTCGGGAATATGACGTGTTTGCAAAGCATCAGCACCGGATTCTCAGCTTCCAGTTCCGCCTCGGGAGGACAGAATGCTTTGCTCAGTTTCTTGCGGACACTGTCCTCATCGTCATGGATGTTCACGCTGCTGTTCGGATCACTTTTCGACATCTTCGATGCAGCCGGATCCATTCTGTTGCCGCCTTTCAGTCCCGGCAGCAGGGGTGTGTGTAAAGCCACAGGCTTCTTCCATCCCATCTTGTCCGCAGCGTCGCGTGCAAGCATGTGCGCACGCCTCTGGTCCATTCCCGCATATGCAAGGTCGATGTCCATGAAGAACATGTCAGTTGCCTGAAGTATCGGATAGAATAGTTTTGATGAATCGACCTCAGCCTCATCCTCGGAACGGCCCATGATGGTCATTGATTTCTTTACCCTTGCAAGGGTCGTGACCTTCGCAACTTTGATGACAGTTTCCCAGTACTTCAGGTCGCTGAGCAGTTCTGATGCATATACATAGGTGACCTTATCCTTAGGAACACCGAGTGCTTCGAAACAGTCCTCCATGTACCTTGCGCATACTCTGATATTCTCTATGTCACCGCCGAGTTTATCGTTGATGTAAGCATGCCAATCTGCCCAGAACACCGTTGTCTTGAGCCCTGCTTCCGCAAGGTCCTTTATCTTAGATGCGACCAACGCCCACCCCAGGTGCACCAGACCCGACGGCTCGAAACCGATATACGCACGGGGTTCGTCCTTCTTTTCGAAGAGAGCCTTCAGCTCATCCTCTGTCACCAATTCCTCAGCATTCCTTGATATCAGCGATATTCTTTCCCCTGCGTCCATCTTATCGTTCCGAGTTATGGGGAGTGGTTATAATATCCTTACGGCGAAAGTCAGATAGAATAAAATGAAGGAAGCTTATACGGGAAGCATGAAAGAATTGGACAAGTATGTCACAACGATCCCGGATTTCCCGGAGAAGGGAATAATGTTCAGAGATATCACCACCGTGATCCAGGATCCGAAAGGATTCGGTATGGCCGTCGACGGTATCATCGGCATTCTGAAGGATGTTGAATTCGATTCGATCGTTGGTTCTGAGTCCAGAGGATTCGTCTTCGGGGCGCCTGTTGCATATTCCATGAAAAAGGGATTCGTGCTCGCACGCAAGAAGGGAAAACTCCCAAGGAAAACGATATCCGAGGATTACGACCTTGAATACGGTAAGGCGACACTTGAGATGCACCTGGACAGCATCAAGAAAGGTGACAGGATCGTCATCGTCGACGATCTGATCGCAACCGGAGGAACGACAGGTGCGATAATCAAGATGATCGAACGCCTGGGCGGAACCGTTGTCAAGATATGTTTTGTCATCGAACTTGCAGGACTGAAAGGACGGGAATATCTGAAAGGATATGATGTCGAGTCCCTGCTGATATACGAAGGAAAGTAACATGGAACTTCTTCGGAAGAGCGTTCGGGAATGTCCGGTGGTGTCGCTGAATGGTTATGAATATTTCATACACCCGATCACAGACGGCATCCCCGCGGTCGATCCCGCTCTTCTGAAAGAGGTCATCAACGGGATGTCTGGCATATTCGAATTCGACTGTGATCTGATACTCGCTCCGGAAGCGATGGGCATCCATTTGGCCGCGCCGCTTTCAATGGTGCTTGATGTTCAATACAGCATCATCCGAAAACGCAGTTACGGACTTCCGGGGGAAGTTCGTATATCAAAGAGCACAGGATACTCGAAAAGTGAGATGTTCATGAACGGTGTCCGTAAGGGAATGCGTGTTGTGATCGTCGACGATGTTGTGAGCACAGGAGGCACGTTACGTTCAATGATCGATGCCGTAAGGAGTACGGACGCAGAGGTCGTCGGGGTCATTTCGGTGTTCGATAAAACTCCTGATATCAAGGAATTATCAAAGACATTGAACGTTCCCGTACGTGCGCTGATGAGGGTCAGAATGACGGACGGACGTGTGGAGATAGTGTAACTGTAATGACCTGATTGATATTCTCTTCCATTCTCAGTATCCTGTGGATGCTGAACTGCTTTTCCTGATCTTGCTGATGAGCGCTGCGGGCGCAGCCCTCGGCACGTTCTCCGGGCTCGTTCCCGGGATCCATGTGAACACGCTTGCCGCGCTGATGCTTTCTTTCTATACGGTCTTGGATTCTTTCCTGTCAGATCTGTTCCCTTCCGGATATTCGGGTCTTCTGATAGCATCGTGCATCATATCCGCGACGGTCGTCCATTCGTCAGTGGATTTTGTTCCTTCTGTGTTCCTCGGCGCTCCGGACCCGGATGAGGTTATGAACATACTCCCGGGCCACAGGCTCCTTATGGAAGGCAAAGGAATGATCGCGGTCAGGTCTGCAGCCATCGGCAGTGCGGTCGGTTCGATGACCGCGGTCGTTGTTGCAATACCGTTACAGTATGTGATGTCGTCCGGACTGAGCGATGTTCTGGAAATGTATACGCCTGCGGTGCTGATCACTGTGATCGGTATCCTCCTTGTAAAGGAGAACGGAAGTATCCTGTGGGCTGCGGTCCTGACGGTGTTCTCGGGTTGTCTGGGGTACGTGTGCATGTCCGTTCCCACTCCCGTATCTGTGATACCGGGAAGTCTTCTCTTTCCGTTGCTTACAGGTCTGTTCGGAATTCCCGCGATGTTACTTTCGACCAAGAGCGGAGAGGTTCCCGAACAGAGCGATCCGGTACATTTCCCCGTCGGATACAAAGAGGGGCTGAAGGGTGTGCTGACCGGCGGCATCGTAGGGTGGTTTCCCGGAATAACCGCAACTGCCGGTGCTGCGGTCGCAAGTTCGTTCACCGAAGACACAGGAAAGGAAGGTTTCATTTCCTTAGTATCGTCGATAGGCTCTGCATCTGCGGTCTTTGCTTTGGTGACCCTTTCCGTCACCGGCAAGGGAAGGAGCGGGACCATGCTTGCGGTCAGCGATATACTCGGGGATTCGGTGAGCGGGACCGGGTCTGTTTTCCTGGCGATGCTGCTTACCGTATCCATAGCAGTGGTGTTAGGATACTGCATAACGATCGGCTCGGGAAAACTGCTTTCAAGGACGGTCGCAGGGAAAAGTCTGGGTCATGTGAATTTTATCGTTATTGTATCTATCGTTATCCTGGTGTTCCTGATGACGGGTCCGCTTGGGATCCTTGTGTTGTCTGCATCCGCTGCGCTTGGCCTGATACCTACGGCCGCGGGAGTCGGCAGGGTCCATCTTACCGGGTGTCTTACCGTACCTGCGGTGATCTTCTATCTTGGTCTGAACCTCCCTAAAATCTTGTTTTTCTTATAATCCCTGTCTTTCCCGTAAGAAGTAATAAAAACGATAACGCGTATTACCCCCTGTTAAGACTTTGATATTGGAGGACATGGATGGAGGCTATCGGATACGTCATTATGCAGATCTTTCTGCTGCTTGTTTTTGCAAAGGTCCTAGGGAGGGTCTTTGAGAAATTCGAGATGCCGGGACTCATCGGTGAGATCCTTGCAGGAGTGATCTTCATCAACATAGTCGTATTCTTCCCCGACCTTGGACATTACATTGAATTTGACGTTGACGAGTTCTTCGAAGAGGACAATACCCATTTCCTTCACGTGATGGGTGAATTGGGAATAATATTCCTGCTTTTCATAGTCGGTCTCGAAACGAAGTTCAGTGACCTTATGAAGGTCGGAAAGCCTGCAATGTACGTTGCCGTCCTCGGTCTTATCATACCCCTGTTGGGAGGATTCCTGTTCCTTATGCTGCCCAGTGTGGACTGGAGGGTCGCACTGCTCATCGGTACTGCTATGTTCGCTATGAGCACGGGAATTGCGATAGAGGTTCTCAGGAAACTTGATGCGATGGGTTCCGTTGAAGCGAAGATCATCGTCGGTGCTGCAGTTATCGATGATATCCTTTGTCTGACTCTGCTGGCAGTGATCAGCGGTCTCGTTGCCAACGACGCTGACGCTATGTCGATAATAATGAACACCGTGGTCGTTATCGCATTCATACTCACGATGTTCTTCGGCATCTCGCGCATCAAAGCGATAGCAGACCGCAGGAGAAGAAGACTCATCGAAATGAAGAGAAGGGCAGGAAAGCTCAAAGGGGATCTTATCGTCGGTGCTACCGTTGACGATCACCACGAGGCTACGCCTGTTTCGGAGATGAGTGCTCTCAGTCTTGCGATACTTGTCTGTTTAGGCTTGTCCGCTCTTTCGATCACCATCGGACTTGCGGGTATCATCGGTGCGTTCCTCGCAGGTATGATATTCGCCGAATTCAAAGAGACGATCCCGTGCGAACACAATTTCAGTACTGTGACATCGTTCCTGTTACCGTTCTTCTTCATATGGGTCGGTATGCAGGTCAGGTTCAACCTCGTTGAACTGACGATCATTCCGATACTCATTGCGCTGGTCCTCATTGCGATCGCGACAAAATACATCGGAGGATACTTCGGTGCGAAGTTGGGAGGTTTACCAAAGGATTCTTCCGAGCTGGTCGGTGTGAGCATGATCCCTCGCGGTGAGGTCGGTATCATCGTTGCCACCATCGGACTGCACTTGGGAGTGTTCAGCATAGATATGTTCACTGCCGTGATCCTGATGACCTTGGCCACATCAATGATAGCGCCGCCGCTCATCTCCAGGAAGTACAAGAAGATCCTCAAGAACCGCGCGGATGCTGCGGCCGTGGCCGCGACCAAGATCACTGAGGTCGAGCCGGAAAGTGATGCCGGCGAGTGAGCAAAAATCGGCATCCATATATACGGTTGGATACATGAACACAGGATAACATGAGGTTGGGAATAATCGCTTGTGACATCCTGAAGAATGAGATCGAACTGCTTACCAAGGATGATCCGGATTTCGTTTACCGTGAATACTTGGAGTTCGCATTACATGAGGACCCTGAGCATATGAAAGAAGTGATCATCGAAAAGGTGAACGCTCAGGTCGGGAATGTGGATGCTGTATTCTTGGGTTATGCGGTGTGCCAGTCACTCACGGACATTCCCAAGATCCTGAAAGTGCCTACGATCATGCTGCCGTTCGCAGACTGCATCGACGCGTTGCTTGGAACGGATGAATACAATGCTGAGAAGAAGATCTGCACCGGAACATGGTTCTCGTCTCCAGGATGGGCAGAAGAAGGCATGAAGGGATTGATCAAAGAACTGCATCTTGATTCCGTTGAGGGCATCGATCCGTCCTATTTCCTGGACATACTTTTTGATTCTTACGAACGCTGCCTGTTCATTGACACCGGTGTCGGCAACGAAGAGTATTTCAGAAAGAAATCAGAGGATTTCGCTATCGAACTGAAGCTGAAACATGACTGCAGGAAATGCGACCTCAGACATCTGGAAACTGCGATAAGGAAAACGAAGGAACTTGCAAAACAGTGATCACTTCGGCGATTCCACATTCTCCCTTATGTGGTCCAGTACGTCCAGGGTCTTCTGTATCTCTTCTTTCGAGATGCCGTCCATGTACTGATCGTACGCCCCGTTGAGTTCTGTTTTGAGGATCTTAACGAGTTCCTTTCCTTTCTCGGTGAGGAATACGTTATATTTCCTGCTGCTCTCGGTCTCCCTGTCATCTCCCGCGAGACCTGTTTCTCTGAGACCGTTCACCGCACGCGTCGTGTTCGCTTTATCCAAGCTCAGATGATCACTCAAACCTCTGAGCGTGGTCCGACCGGAATCCAACGCCAGTAAATATGCAACGTGGACCTTGGACAAGCCATGCTCGTCCAAGGTCGGCTGCAGTCTCCTCTGTATGTCATTGACCACAGCCCGCATAAGGACATGAAACACATTGTTCCATCTTTCCACCATACTTTTTTTGTCTTCGCTCATTCTCCCATACTCTCGTCGGCCGTATCCACAGGACGGCCTTTTATGAATACAGCCAACAGCAGGACGAATAATATAATTATCCCTCCTATGAGAAACGCAAAGGTTATACTTTCACCGTATGCGAATATGATGTCATTGGCATACGCCGGGAAGTACGCGATGGCTTCCAGCACACCGATGGTGTGCGGCACCACATCATATATCGCCTGAGGAAGTACATTCCATAGTTCTGTTGCGATCCTTCCGTTGATTATGGTCGTGAACACACCCACTGCTACCGTGCTTCCGATGGATCTGAACAAATTCACCGAGGACGTTACCATTCCCATCTCGCCGCGGGATGCTCCGTTCTGTACTGCGATCATTATCACAGACATCACACACCCCATTCCGAGACCGGTAATTAGCAGATAGATCAGTGCAGCGGTCTGTGAACTTCCCATTTCCAACGTGGAAAGGAGATACATCCCGAATGCCGCAACTATCGGTCCGGCTATCAGCCACGGCTGATATCCTGTCCTCTTGACAGCGAAACCGCTGATCATTGATGTTATCGCCACACCTATCACGAACGGCAGCATGATCGCTCCGGAGTTCGTAGCAGACATTCCGATGACGGTCTGCATGAACATCGGAAGGTACGCCATGAGGCCCATGAGGGCCAATCCGAACACAAACATCACTAACGCGCAGCAGACGAACATCTTGTTCTTGAACAGTGCGGGTTTGAGAACGGGTTCCTTTGCTTTGGTCTCGTTGAATATGAACAACGCTAACAGCACAGCTGCAAGTGCGATCATGCCCGCAGACTGGATGCTTAACCATTCGAAGTCGATGCCCGCCCATGTGAAGAACAGCAGCAATGTGAACAGGAACGCAGTTAGCAACGTCATTCCGGAGTAATCCGTTTTCGTTTCCACTATCTCCTGTGACGGGAACTTCTTTGCCGTGAATATCAGTGCGGCCAATCCGATCGGGAGGTTGATGAAGAAGACCCAGTGCCAGCTTATGTGATCTGAGATGTAACCGCCGAGGAACGGACCGAGACACATGGCGACTGCGAATAAGGCGCCCAGCATCCCCTGTATCTTTCCCCTTTCTGTCGGTGCAAAGAGATCGGCAACAGCGGCTGTCGCAACAGGAACAAGCATACCGCCGCCGATACCCTGTATTGCCCTGAAGATTATCAATTGAGACATAGACCCGCATATTCCGCATAACACCGAACCTACCAGGAATATTGAGATACCGACCAAGAATATCGGTTTCCTTCCGTATTGGTCGGAAAGTTTACCGGCGATCGGTATCATTGCCGTTTCACAGAGCATATAGCCTGTGAACACCCAGCTGTAGTGTTCATAACCTCCCAGATCCCCGACAATGTGCGGGAGACTTGTTGCTACGATCGTTCCGTCGAGACATGCCATAAGCATTCCCATCGAGAGACCGATCATTATGGTGGCCCTTGTTTTCTTATCGATATTGGACCAGTGCAGATCATTTGACATTGGATCAGTTCCTTTGTTGACTACTCAACATAAATCCCCTTCATCGAATGTTCATATATAAATATGTTGATTACTCAACCTAATTTGAACTGTACGGTCACTTCTTCGCTGTTCTCTTCTTTGCTTCAGCCTTCGTCGCAGGATCTGTCAGTGACGGACATGAACCGCCTGCAACCGCCCAAAGGTACAGGCTCGCGACCGTGGCGTACGGCGAATAACGCCGTTTGTACTTCAGGAACAAAGAAGGAGTGATCTTCTTGTGACGGTACACCATTCTCAATCCTCTCAGAATTGCGAGATCGTCCTTGCTGAATATGTTCGGACGCTGCATGGAGAATATCATCAACATTTCAGCGGTCCAAACGCCTATCCCTCTGAGCTGACTGAGACGTTTGCAAACCTCATCGTCGGACATGTCCTTCAATTGCATCAGGTCCAGGTCTCCGTTAAGGACCGAATCGGCGATCTCTTTGATGTATTCAGCCTTCCTCATGGTCATTCCGCATTTCTGCAGATCCTCTGCTGCCGTTCCGCAAATCCTTTCTGGAGTTACCGGACCGTGCCTTTCCTGCATACGTCCCCACACTGTGACCATTGCCTTGGAGGATATCTGCTGACCGACTATCGAGTTCACAAGAGCCGTGAACAGATCGGATATCACCGGACGGTCGATATGACCGATCTCATCGATAACTGCACCTAACACGGGGTCCTTTGTCTTCAGCCATTCCGTCTCTTCATTTCCGTATTCGAAGTGTTGTGTCATTGTTCCCGTCTTCTCACGTTATGATCTTACATGTCCTTTTTCTTGAACCTTCTGTGCCCGATATACAGGAACGCCAATCCCCATGCGGCCGAGAACAGCAGGAGATGATACAACGGTCCTGAATACACTGTGAACGCAGCGATCGCATGTGTCACCGTTCCGTCGATATTGGTGTTCAGAGCGTATGTTGCATTGTAGCCCATGAACGGCGGCAGGATCTTCATAAGGTTCCACGTACCGTCGACCATGTATTCCACTGCCAAGATGAACGATCCGTTGAAGAAGACCAGGAACATCATGAACAATATCGGAATGGAAAGGTTCGCGACCATCGTCAGCGAGACCGCACCTTTGTTGATATGCGCACTTATCCCGTATGTCGTTCCCGATATCGCGAAGACACCGACGAGACATATCAGCAGCGAATCCCATACGTCTCGTACGTCATGCGATGCGTACGTATGTCCCGTAAGTATCGCCATGACGTAAACACCAACGAACACGATCGCTATGAGTGTGTATGCAGCCAGATATTTTCCCAC
>JGI994J12354_10004163_pt1 | contig 13137 bp, 7 predicted proteins | sample IntmicLarv3ML3BL_FD_12354 | JGI IMG/M metagenome (IMG submission 12354)
GGAGATTTTCACGGGCGACATGCCTACGCCCGTCAAGTATCTCAACGCCGAGCTGACCTCCGCGTATAAGCTCGCAGAGCACGAGGCCGAGCGTCGGTTGCTCACGCAGCTCCCCGCGGAACTGCAAGCGACGTACGAGTCGCTGATTGCAGGCGGCGATGATGACATACGCGACCTCGTAAAAGCTGCGGACAAGCTCTCGGCGTACATCAAATGCCTTGAGGAAGAACGCGCGGGCAACCGCGAGTTCCGACAGGCGCGCGAGCAAACGCGAGCAAAACTGGAATCGCTTGAAATGCCCGAGGTTGCGTACTTTATAGAGCATTTCCTAAAGGCTTTTGAGCTGACCATAGACGAAATCAACACAGAAAACTAACCGCAAATCGGAAAGGAAAACACACATTATGAGAGCAATCGTCACCGTCGTAGGACACGACCGCGTCGGCATTATCGCCGCCGTAAGCACGCTTTTAGCCGAGTGCAGCGTGAACATCTTAGACATCTCGCAAACCGTTTTGGAGGAGTTCTTCACGATGGTTATGCTCGTCGACGCTGCCGCGTACGTCGGCGCCTTCGCAGACCTCGCCGAGCGTCTTGAAGCGCAGGGCAAGGATATCGGCATGTCCATTCGCATCCAGCGCGAAGACATTTTTGAAGCCATGCACCGCATTTAGCATGGACCGAGCCGCCGAGCCGCAAACGGGCGAAAAAAAGCCCTATTTCCACGAGTTCACTACGATGACGGCGGTGCTGACGCTACTCGTCATCTACTCGCATTCCACGAGCCAAGCCATCGCGGAGTACGACGTTACGACGTTGGCGTACGCCGTCGTTTTCTTCACGAAACGGCTTTGCTCCGTCGCCGTTCCGGGCTTCATTTTCCTCAGCTCCGCGAAGTATTTCGCAAGGCTGCGCTCCGACGACGAGCTGCGCTACGGCGCATTCCTGTTCAAGCGCGTGCGCAGGCTCGTGCCGTCGTACGTGCTGTGGGTTTGCATCTACTACGTCTACTTCGTCGGGCGCAATTACTTCCCGTTTCGCGTCGCCGACCTGCTCAAATACATCGCTGACGGCACGCTCGTTGCGCATTTCTACTTCGTTTTCGTAATTCTGCAATTCTACGTGCTGATGCCGCTGTGGCGCAGGCTGGCACGGCTGAAAACCGCACCGCTCGTCGCCGTCACGGCACTCGGCTTCGTCGTGATGCTAATCTCGCAACTGGCGTTTCCGAGCTTTACGTACCGCCATATGGTGTTCACGTCGTACGTTTTCTTCTGGTTGCTTGGCATCCTGTGCGGCACGCGTTTCGACGCACTCAAGACGTTACTGAGGTCTCGCCGAACCGTGCCTCTCGTCGCGTTCGTCGTCTTTACCGCGCATTTCGTGCTGTCATACCTAAAATCGCGCGGAATGCTCGCCTGCGCATCGGAGCGTGCGCTCCATTTCGTTTGCGTGACGGCGTTGCTGACATTTTTGGTGTACTTTGCCGTCAAAATCCCGCCCGAACGCATACCGCTGTGGCGGCTTTGCAAGGCCGTCGCCGACGNGTNNTNTTNCGATTTACCTCTCGCACATACTCATGATTTTTATCGTCGAACAACACACCGCCGACCTCGGTCTTACGCAAAGCACTCTGCTGCGGCTTNTGCTCGCGCTGACCGTTCCGACCGCGCTTTCCATCGCATACACAACGCTTTCAAAGAAAATTCGAGGGAGACAAAAAAGTGCTTAATATCAACGAAATTCTCGAAACCAACGACATGATTGACAACCGCCACCTTGACATTCGTACGATTACGATGGGCATTTCCCTGCGCGATTGCGCGGGCACCGACGCCAAAATCGTCGCCGACCGCATCTACGACAAGGTGACGAAAACGGCAGAAAACCTCGTCAAAACGGGCGAGGATATTGAGCGCGAGTTCGGCATTCCGATTGTCAACAAGCGCGTGTCCGTCACGCCTATCGCAATCGTCGCCGATGCTTGCGATACAGAGGATTACGCAATTTTCGCGCACGCGCTTGACCGCGCCGCAACGGAAATCGGCGTCAACTTCATCGGCGGCTTTTCCGCGCTCGTCCACAAGGGCTTCACGAAGGGCGACGAGCGTCTGATTCGCTCGATTCCGCGTGCGCTCGCCGAAACGGAGCGCGTATGTGCCTCCGTCAACGTCGCCACAACGCGCGCGGGTATCAATATGAACGCCGTGCGTATGATGGGCGAGGTCATCAAGGAGGCCGCCGAACTCACTGCCGCAACGGGCGGCTTTGCCTGCGCAAAGCTCGTCGTGTTTGCCAACGCCGTTGAGGACAACCCCTTTATGGCGGGCGCGTTCCACGGCGTCGGCGAGCCCGAGTGCGTCATCAACGTTGGCGTTTCCGGCCCCGGCGTCGTCAAGGTCGCGCTTGAGGCGGCTCGCGGCGAGCCGTTTGACGTCGTTGCCGACACGATTAAGAAAACGGCGTTCCGCGTCACGCGAATGGGTCAGCTCGTTGCGCGGCAAGCGTCTGCGCGGCTCGGTGTGCCGTTCGGCATCGTCGATTTATCGTTGGCTCCCACGCCTGCGGCCGGCGATTCCGTCGCCGATATTCTTGAGGAAATGGGTCTTACCTCCGTTGGTGCGCACGGAACCACGGCGGCGCTCGCGCTGCTCAACGACGCCGTTAAGAAGGGCGGCGTTATGGCATCAAGCCACGTCGGCGGTCTTTCGGGTGCGTTCATCCCCGTCTCGGAGGACGCGGGAATGATTCGCGCCGTGCAAAACGGTATTCTCACACTTGAAAAACTCGAAGCGATGACGTGCGTCTGTTCCGTCGGTCTCGATATGATTGCCGTGCCCGGCGATACCTCTGCCGCAACGCTTTCGGCGATTATCGCCGACGAAGCGGCCATCGGCGTCGTCAATAATAAGACGACGGCTGTGCGCATTATTCCGGCACCGAATATGGTCGTCGGCGACGTCGTCGACTTCGGCGGATTGCTCGGCACCGCGCCCGTGATGCCTGTTTCCGGCGGGTTTTCTGACGAATTTATCGCTCGCGGCGGCCGCATCCCCGCGCCGTTGCACAGTCTTAGGAACTGAGGCGGACAAATCAACAGTGTTCTCCAAATGCGTGACGCTCGCGTCGTCATGCATAGCAAAAAAACCACGCGCTGCTCTGCGAGCGCGTGGTTTTTTGCGGCCTCAGAACCCGCGGACGCGCAATGCGCGCCCCTAATCGCAACCCCCTCACTCCCCAAACCACCGCACGAGCTCCGACAGCGCATACGGACCCAACAACACGTCGCCGTGCTCCGTCATATGCCGCACGAAGTCAGGGTGCGCGCGCTCCGTCGTCTCTGCGAACTCGCCGAGCGCATGCGGCGGCGGCTCTCCGTCCCACGGGTAGAAAATCAGCCAAAAACGCTCCGCCAACCACGCTAGGTACGTGATGCATTCCGTATTCTGCGCGAGCGCAACCTTTGGCTCTGCCTCAGCCGCTCCTTGCGGCTCCGAGTGTGAATCCCCGGCCTGCTCGGGCGATTCCCCCGCCGCGCGAGCCGCCGCGAGCACCGCCTCAAGCGACGCAAAGCGGAAGTACGACGGTGCGCCGCGTCGCATTCGCGCGAACACGAGCGCACCGCCGTCGCCGCCGAAAACCTCGTACACCGCGCCCTCCGACAACCCCGCGCCGTCGCGAAGCAGGCTCTCAACGGAGCTCTCGCATAGCTCCGCGCCGACGATTTCTATGTAATAATTACCGTTTCCGATAGGGTTGATGTTCATCGCGCCGCCCCCAAATAGTTTTGTTAACAGTATACACCCTTGCGCCGCAATGGGGAACCCCTCAAAATCTGGGAATTACGCGGTAGTCGGGACACACACCGCCGCGTCCAGTGTAGGGGCGGCGCTTGCTCCGCCCATCCTGCGCAAGCCGCAAGAAAAACAGCGGGCGAACACAATTCTCCCCTACACAGTTCGCCCCGCACCACTAAAACGGGACCTGATTTGCCGCGCTGCGGCTCGCAATCAATGGCGCACCCACCCAAAACGCCCCGCTACGGTACCGTAGCGGGGCGTTTCATTGTTGCGGGTTACGACATTGTCACAATGCCGAGTTTTTAGCTCTGCTCGCTGACGTAGAGCTGTACGCGGGACTGAATCAGGCGCGTTGCCTCGGCGGCGGACTTCCGCCCGGCGAAGTATGCGTCCGTTTCCTCGGTGATGATTACCATCGCGCCCTCGTCGTAGTAGTAGAAACGCTTGGTGTTGTTAATCAAGTCGTCGATGGCGTCGATTTCCGCCTGCGTCAGCGGATAGTTGCGCTCGTAGGCATACGGGTCGTACTCACCGTCGCCGCCCGGCTCAGGCATCGGCATTGGCTCCACGGAGACGGTCGCGCGCGGCTTGGCGTCGCCAATGAGGTCGTCGTAGTAGTCCTGCGGCGAGACAAAGCCCGGGCGCTCGCGCATCGGCAGCAGCTCGTAGGCGCGAACGGCGTCGTTATAACCCTTGTCGATGGAGAAATTGGAGTAGAAGTAGCCGCCTGCGTTGTCGAAATTCGGCTCCGTCTGCACGAGCGACATCAGGAACTCAAAGCAGATTTCCTGAACGTCGTCGCTGCTCTTGCCGGAGATTGCGAACTGGTAGTTGGGCATAAACAGGCTGCCCTGCCTATCCTCGGACGGGAAACCCACAAAGCTGACTTCCTCGCCGAAGGTGTATTCCGAGAGCTCGCGGACGGTGCGGTAGCCGTAGACGTACGACTGCTCAAGGATTGCACGGTTCTCTTGGTATCTGTCGCGCCAGTGCATATAGGATGTGTCGTCTCTGAACAGGTCGTCGTAATTGATTTCCGTCGGGAAAGTATTGGCGAATTCAAGCAACTTGATGAAGTTGTCGCCAAAGCTGACGGTGGCGGTGTCCCAGTCTATATACTGGCTCATACCGAGCGTGAGCGACATGTTGAGGATATCTGACTTCGTCAAGCTCATGTTGTCGAACGAGCTCGTGCCCTCGGGTAACGTCGCCATAAGCGCGTTCAGGTCGTCAATCGTCCAGCCTTGCACGTCGCCTACGATGGATTTCTTACCGGCGACGGTGAAGATGCTAAAGCTCGGCGTAAAGCTGTAGAGTCCGCCGTTAATCTCGGCGGCTTTCAGCACGCTTTGGACGTAATCCTCGCGGTTGTGGTTCGGCGAGGCGTCCATCAGCTTGTAAAGGTCGGCGAGCATGCCCTTCTTCACAAATGGTTGAATGTTGATGCTGTCAACATTGATAATATCGGGGATTTTGCCCGTTATGATGTCCGTTGCGAGACGCGTATAGCCCGCGCGCCAGTCGTCATTCGTCTGGAAGCGGCTGTAGTCGTCTACGATGATGCGGTAATCCTCGCTTGACTTGTTGAACTTGAGAATCGCGCGCTTCGTCTCGTAATCCAGCCACATGCACGCGTAGGTAATCATGATGGCTTCCTTGATTTCGTCGTCGGGAACGCGCGTAAGACGCGAGAAACGCAACGCATTGACGTAGCCGCCATCGTCAGGGCGCGTGGTCTCGTATGCCTCGTAGTCGTACCAAATCATCAGGAATTCGTCGTTAGGCAAGCGGTGAATAGTGTTGATGTTGTCGCTGTTGATGTTGGAGTTGAGGAAGTTTACGACCTCGACAACCGTGCCGTCCTTTTTCGCGCCGAAGATGCCCGCGCCGTAACGCAGGAAATAGAACTCAACGTCGCCTTCGCCGCGAACGGCTCCGTCAACGTACGACGCCTCGGGCGCAAGGTCAACGGAGGCCGCGGAAAACGCCTTCGCCGCAAGATCGATGCGACGCAGTTTTGAGCCGCTTGACGTCTCGGAGCTGACAACGGCACCGACGGAGCCGTCGGCCATCGGCACGAGGGAATTGATGTAGTTACCGTTTTCGGACTTTATCGTGGCCAAGAGCGCGTTCGTTTCACTGCTGACAATGGTGATGTTGGACTCGAACAGGATATAGAGGTTGTCCTGCGCGTCGGTCTCCATGCGGTAAATCCAAATATATTGGCTATCGGGGAAAAACTCGTAAGCGTCAATTTCCGCGATAAGCTCGCCGTCGACGGTGAAACGCTTCAACGTGGTGGTGCGGTCGCTGATATAGTTATTCGGGTCGGAATAATCGTCGCGGTAATACTCCTCAACGACCCAAACGGAGCCGTCGCTGAGCGGGCACATCGTGCTGATGCTGAGATTCTGATAAATCTGGTTCTCGTAATCGGACTCTAAGCCCTCAATCGACAGGATACTTCCCAGTTCGCCCGTTGCGAGGTTAAACGTACTGATACTCATGGTGTTCTTGTACGTCTCGTAGTCCCACGTGGAGGTCGGGAAATACGCGATATCGCCGACCATTTTCATGCCGTAGGCGTCCGTTAGGTCGTTCGGGATACTAATTGCCGTCTCGCGCCATACATTCTGCGGCTTTTGCTTGTTTCCGATAGATGCTCCGGGCGTGCCGGCGCCATTTCCGTTGCCGTTGCCGTTCGGACCGCTCGGGTCGTTCGTTTTCGGCTTGCACGCCGCAATGGATAAAACCGTTGCGAGGCAAAGCAGAAAGGCGAGAATGCGCTTGATTTTTTGATTCATAGTGTAACCATCCTTTCCTTGTTCGTGAGCCGTCAGCTCCGAACGTGTGAGCATTGCGTCGGATTGTGCGGATTGCGTGAATTTGCGTTGGCGGAACTCGTTGCACTTTTCGTTTTGAGTTTCGCGCAGCGAAACTCAAAGGGCGGCACGGCAAGAGTGATACCACGGAAACATAAGAGCCGCCCTTGGTTTGCTTTTTATTTTGAGTTTCGTGCAGCGAAACTCGGAGGGCGGCACGGCAGGAGTGATATCACGGAAACATAAGAGCCGCCCTTGTCCTTTTACAATCGCGCGGTTATGGAAAAACTCAGTAATTGCGCTTTCACCCTACCTGCGCGCACGAACGCACAGGTAGGGTTTGCAGCATTTGTTATTTATTTGTATTTATGTATCTGTATATGCGCGGATTTTAACTAATTGCTCTCATTTACGTAGAGCGTTACGCGGGACTGAATAACGGTCGCGGCATCGTCCGCGGACTTCGTGCCGGCGAACATCGCGCCTGCTTCCTCTTGGATAATGCTCAAAACTTGGCTGTTGGCACCGTAGATTGTATTCGCGGACTCAACAGCAGTGCGGAGCTTTGCCGCTTCTGCTGCGGAGAGCAGATATGCAGCCTCGTCAAACTCGTACGGAGTGCCGATTGCGCCGTCAACGATTGCCTTGTACTCGTCGTAGGTATAGAACATCTGTCCGCCGAACATCTCAATGCCCTTGGAGAAGTCGCGCTGCTCAAACGGCGTCTGCTCGTTCGCGAGGTCGCGCTCAAAGCGCGTCTTGTTGATGGAAAGCGTTGAGCTGCCGCCGCCGAAACCGAACATACCGCCGCCGCCCGACGAGAGCTTAATGTCCTCTTGAATCAAGCTAGAGATGAAGCCCCATGCCGCGTCCTTGTGCTTGGAAGCGGATGAGATGGCGAGGTTGGAGTTCGGCATAATCGCGCTGCCGGATGTGCCCGATGTCGGGAAACCGACGAACGAGACCATTTCGTTAAAGCGCTCGTTCAACGTGCGGATGCTACGGATAGAACTGAGGTTCGTTTGATACAGCAGCGTTCTGTCCTCGGCGAACTGCGTTTGGTTCGTCTGCATAAACGTCGGGTCGAACCAATCTGCCGCGGGGACGTCAGTCGGCAAACGCTTCGTGAAGTTCAAAAAGTCGATAAACTCTTGGCTGTTGAAAGTACATTTGCCCTCTGACCAGTTGATATACGCGCCGACGACGGTGTGCGCGGCGTTGTTGAGGAAGTCCGAGGAGCTCATCGCCGACCAATCACTTGCCATGATTGTCGCCGAGGGATATTTCTTCCATACGTTGTCAAGGTCGGTTGTGTTGAGTGCCGTCGTGTCGCCGAAGATGGATTCCTTACCGACTGCCGTCTGAACCGTGAAGAACGGCATGATATGGTAGAGCTTACCATCCGTGCTGGACGCCTGAAGCACATTCTCAAACAAATCGGAGCGGCTCACGGTCGGGTCGGCATCAAGGTACGGGTTGAGATCCTCAAGCGCGCCCTTAGCGATGTACTTGGACGCCTGCAACGCCTGAAGGCTGAGGATATCCGGACCCTTACCGGCGAGAATGTCAAGGTCAAGCTGCGTGATACCGGCGCCGCCGTCGCTGGCGGTGTTGTACTGGCTGTAGTCCTTGATGTCGATGCGCGTTGTGGTGCTCGTCTTGTTAAAGTTGAGAATTGCGGACTTAGTATCGGCGTCCATAAAGATAACGCCGAAGGTGATGACCTCTTTTAGTCCCGCATTCGGGTCGTTGTTCTCGGTTAAAATCTGGAACGAGCTCGTTGCGCCCATTGCGCCCTTGCGGACGAAGAAATCGCCGTTGGAGAGCGGATAGATTGCGGAAATATCGCTTGATTCGATGTCGGAGTTGATGTAGCTGACGATTACTTCCTCCTGCATCGTGTCAAGGCGCAAGCCGTAGACAAATTCGCCGGAGGCGTAGATGAACGCGTAGTCGCCGAAGCCGGGATTCAGCGCGGTGCCGCCGCCGAAGCCGAAACCGCCGCCGAAGCCGCCGCCGATTTTCGTGCCGGTGTACGTCTTGCCCGCATCTGCGGACTTCGCGGCGAAGTTGATGGTCTTAATCGTGCTACCGCCGCCCTGCGCTCCGCCGACGACGTAAACGACGTTACCGTCGCTGGCGCGAACCGCGCCGGAGATAAAGCCCTGCTCGCTGAGCTTAAAGGCAAGCTCGCCCGTAGAACCGTTGATGGCATAGACATTCTGGCCGCTGTAGAGGTACGCGTTGCCCGCCGAGTCGAGCATGATGTTCTGCGGATACATCATCGGGTCGACCTTTGACAGGTCAACCGTAAACTGCTCCTCGCCGCTCGGCAGAACCTTAATCAGAACAGTCGTGTACGAATCCTGCGTGTACTGCGGATCCGTTTGGTCGTTGATTGTGTACGCGGCAAGCAACCAAAGGTTGCCTGCGTCATCAAACGCAAACGAGGTGAGCATCATCGTTTTGGTGATTTTCGGGTCGTCGTCAAGGTCGCCCTCGGGCGCCGTCCAAACGACCTGCTCGTCAAGCCCCTCAAGGTTGACGGAGACAATCGAGGAGTTCGTGATGGCAAAGGTGCTGTAGTTAAACTCCATCTTGTTGAAGTACAGGCGGTCGCCCGCCGCAGTGATAACGGTGTTCATAGAGGAGCCGAGGCGAATGGGTAGCTCAACCTCCTTATAAACATGGTCAAATGCGCTTGACGAGAGCGGGGAGCTCGCGTCGGTGTTATTGCCGGAGCCAAATGTGTTGCCGCCGTCGGTGGTATCGCCCTTGCTGCCGCAAGCGGCGAACATGGTCAACGCCATCGCGAGGCAGAGTATCAATGCTATGGTCTTTTTCATTTTCTCTTATCTCCTTTTTATTATGGCTGTTTTGCGGTGGGTTTCCGATTGCCTTGACGCCCGCGTCGCGTTGGGAGCTTCGCGGAGCGAAACTCGGAGGGCGGCACGGTAAGTGTAACGGATTACTCAGAAGGCGAGCCGCCCTTATCTCGTCTCGCTGACGTAGAGCTGTATGCGGCTTTGAATAATCTTCGCCGTTTCCTCGGCTGTTTTTGCCCCGGCGAGGAACGGCTGCGTTTCCTCTGTCATGATGCTTTGGATTTGCTCGTTCATCGCAATGGCGAACGCTGCGCTCTCAATTACGTTGCGCGCGCGGTCAACCTCCTCGGCTGTCAACGGATAGGCGCCATACGCTGCGACACTAAGCATACCGTTGCTCTCCATGTTCTTCATGAAGTTGTCGTATTCCTCCTCGGAGTAAACCATTGTGCCGTAGCTGCTGTTGCCCGTCGTAATCATAACCTGCAAGCCCTTGGACAAATCGCGCTCGCTCAGCGGCAACATTTCCAGCGCGGCGGCGTTCTCAAACGCCTCTCTGTTAGCCGAGAGCACGCCGGTCCAGTTGTCATCGGAGGCGTAATCGGGTTGCAGATAGCGGCTGATAAATTCCCACGCCGCGTCCTTGTTCTTCGACGTGGCGGAGATTGCGAAGTCAATCTGCGGGATGACGGCGTGTCCGCTCATGCCCTCCGGTGCGGGGAATCCGACGAACGCGGAAGCCTCGCCGAACATCGCGTCTACGGTTCGCACGGTGCGCACGTCTTGATAGAAAGTCGCCATGTTGAGCAGAATGCCGCCGTTAAGTAGTCCTTCGGTCATTTTTTGGTTGCGGAGCATCCAATCCTCGTTCGTCATGTTCATGTAATCGGGTTCTACGTTACCGAACCGCTTCGCAAAGTTCAGCGTAGCGATGAAATCGGGGCTGTCGAACGAGCAAGTGCCCGTCTCCCAGTCGATAAAGCGGTCAAGACCGAGCAGCGTCGTGTACAACATCCATGTGTCGGCGGTAATATCGCTGCCAAGCACCGTGGCATCGGGATGCGCGTCGGCGATTGCGGAAAGCTCGTCGATGGTGATGCTGTTGCGCTCACCGAAGATGGATTGCTTACCTGCGAGCGTCAGAATGCCGATGCCCGTGATGATATGGCTCAGCTCGCCCTTGTATTCGCACATTTTAAGGATATTCGGGAAAATCGTATCGCGACCGAGCGTCGAGTCCGCATCGAGATACGGATAGAGATCCTCTAAAACGCCCTTGGCGGCGTATTTCGACGCTTGCAGTCCCGTCATAAGCAGGATATCGGGCATGCGACCGGCGAGAATATCGTTGTCGAGCTGCGTGATTCCCTCGTAGCCCGTGCCGTTCATATAGTCGTTGAACTCACTGTAATCGGTGACCATAATGCGCGCAGTCGTGCTCTCCTTATTGAACCTGCGAATCTCGGACATTATGGAGTACGTTCCGTTCGCGGTACCGAGCGTGAGAATAACCTTGTCGCCGATTGTTGCGTCGGGATTGGCTATCAGGCGCGCAAGCGACGTGTCGCCGTTGCTGTAATCGTATGTGCTGATGATAAAACCGTCGTCCGTTTCGGCTACGAGGTTGGCGTTCATCAGGTCGATATCGGAGTTGACGCCGGAGACAACAATCGCCTCCTGCATGGTCTCAAATTTCAATCCGAAGATATCGCTTTGGTAGACGAAGTAGATATCATACTCTCCGTTTCCGCCGAGCGTATTGTAGAAATATTTGCTGCCCTCGTAGGTGTACGCGGTTTTCATCGTCTTTGTTGCGAGGTCGGCGGTTTTGAATGTCACGCCGTTGCCCATATTGTCTTGCACCGCAAGGTAGAGCAACCCGTCACGCGCGCGGAACATACCCGTGATGTAGTTGTTCTCGTTGTGCTTCATGATTTGCTCGCCCGTTTTGCCGTCAAGCACGAGCATAAACCCGTAGCCGCTGATGTACAGATTGCCGTCGTCGCCCGTCATAAGGCGGTCAAGGTACCCGTCTGTGCCGATGGCATCGGTCAGGTCAAGTTTGCTCAGCTCCGTGCCGTCCATGCCGAGGGTGATAAGTACGTAACTCTGCTCGTAGATAGAGTTGTTCGGGTTCGTGTTGTCGTATGTAGTCGTTTGCTCAATGACGTTAATCGAGCCATCGGGCGAGATTGCGAACGCAGATAAATACGTGTTCGAGCCCTTCATCATGTCCTCGGTTTCGTCGTAGGAGCTACTCAGCTCGTAGAAAATTTGCTCATCGGCACCCGTCAAATCGGTCGAGACGATTTGCTGCGTAGATACGACAGGGCCCTCGGCGTATTCGCCGCCTGCATTGTCGGTATTGCGCACGAAGTAAAGCCGTCCGTCGAAGTACGCAAAGTTCGACGCGTAGCCGCCGATGGAAATCGGCAACTCGTTTTCGATGTAGGCGTGCTCTAACTTCATTGCGGTGTTCACTTCGGGTGTGTTTTCGGGTGCAGGCTCGGTTTTCTTGCAACCGACGAAAAGGCTCAGCAGCATTACAACGGCGAGCAGGATTGCGATGGTTCTCTTGGTAGACTTGATGTACATTGTATCCCCTTTCATTTTTCGGGAGTTTGCGCCGCCTTTCGCGAAAGGCAGTGCGCAAAAACCGCGTCTGAAAGACACGTCTTTCAAACTATCCCTTTTACGTTTGCGCAGTAAAAGCATTGCGCAAGGTATGTAGCGGCGTTGCGCCGCAGTGGTTTTACGTTTCGGTCGGCTCCGCAGCGTCGCCCTCGTCGGAGCTCTCCGCAGGGTCTCCCGCGGCGTCTCCGTCGCCGAGCGCAGTCGGATTACGGCGCGCTTGGAGCTTCTTGTACGTCGCAACGACCCACGGAATAAAGCGGTCGCGGCGGCGAACGAGCTTGACGAGCAGAATTATCACGATTACCGCGGGATAAACCGCAAACAGCAACGCAAACAGGAAGCACACAAGTGCCTTAACCGTCATAATGCGTGCGGCGTTTTCCCAGTACGGCAGCGCGATTTCGCGCGTCTGCGAGATGAACGCAGAGAGGTTCTTAATCGTACTAAAGAGCTTGCCCGTCTCAAAGCGCGTCGAGTTCTCAACAACGACGATGTTTTGCTTCGGTACGGAAATCAGCAAACCCGTGTTGGAGTCTTCGTTGTAGATTACCTGCAAGCCGTAGCCCGAAACGGGGCCGGGCAGGACAAATTCGAGGATTGTCAGCTCCGTGCTCGGCAGGAATTGCGATACGAACTCAAGGCTCGCGTAAATGCGGTGGTCGGCTACGTCATTTTCGTCCTTCTCAAACACGCCGCCGACGATGCATGCAACGCCGTTCAGCTCGGCGCGCATACCGATGATTTCGTAGCTGCCGAATGCATCCCACGCCGTTTGCGCATCGACCATGATGACGTCCTTTGATACGGCATCGGGCAGAATTGCCGAGCCTGTATGCATACGCGTCGGGTGGAAGTAGAAGAAATCGCCGACGATTGCCGTGACACTCACGTTGTTGACGGAGCGAGCGTCGCTGGATATGCGCACGCCCTCCACGGTGCCGCTTGCGGCGTCGAGCCAAAGGTTCGCGTTCGCGTTTGCGGGAACCATGCCGTCCGTCTCAAGCCGCTTCGCGAGATCGGAAGAGCGTCGTGTAGGGAAAGAGTGTAGATCTCGGT
>JGI994J12354_10004164_pt1 | contig 13137 bp, 12 predicted proteins | sample IntmicLarv3ML3BL_FD_12354 | JGI IMG/M metagenome (IMG submission 12354)
CTACTAACCACTAATCGCTACCAACGAGGTGATTTTTTTGAAAATTGGCGCGGTTATACTCACGGGCGGCGAAAGTCGGCGAATGGGAACAGACAAAGCGACTTTAAAAATAAACGGCGAAAGTTTTTTGCAAAAAATATTTAATCAGCTTGAGGGTTTTGGAGAAGTGCTTTTGTCGGTCAGAGATTTTGAAAAATATAAAAATAAAAAAATTTTTTCTGATGTAAATTTATCTTGTGAAAATTTTTCTTATGAGAAAATTTTTGATGAGAAATTCTCTCGTGTAAAATTTATTATAGATAAATACGGCGGACGCGGACCGATGGACGGAATTTACAGCGCGCTTAAAGAATGCGATTCTGATGCGCTTTTTGTTGTGTCGAATGATATTCCGCTTTTTCAAAAAGAACTCGCAGACGTTGTTTGTGAATATTTAACAAAAGATTTTGACGCCGTTGTTCCGTATACGAAAGGTGAGCGACTTCACCCGACTTGTGCGGTATATAAAAAAAGTGTCGCTCCGATTTTTGAAAAACAACTGAACGATAAAAACTATCGCATGACGGACGCGCTTTCTAAATTGCGTATAAAATACATATCCGTTGAAGATGCAGGATTTTCCGAAAATATAATTTTTAATGTGAACACGGTTGAGGAATATGAAAAACTAAAAAGAAGCGAAACTTTATAACTGTATTAGATTGCAAACATTAAAACTTTACGCGCGTTTTCGGAGCGGTCAAAACCGCTCCCTACAGTTTCGATTCTCATGATAAATCATTTTTTGGATTTTATATCATGCTATATAAAATTTGACTTAAAAAAACTAAAATTTTTGATTTTCATTTTCGTAGGGGCGGCGCTTGCTCCGCCCGATATTACAGGGATACTTTATAAGGCGGGCGGGCACATGGGCACCGCCCCTGCAAGTTAAATTTCATCGAAAGACAAAGTAAATGTAAGTTTTTAAAGTTTAGAAATTTTATCGGAATAAAGCAATCAAAAGAAATAAAATCAAGAGTTGAATCAAAAGAAAGGGAATTTTATATGAGCAGAATAAGCTATGAACAGGCACTACATTTAATAGAAAATAAAGTTTGCCAAATGCCGCCCGTTACAGTTTCTTTAGATGATGCTCTGGGTTGTGTTTGCGCCGAAAATATTATCGCGACATTAAATCAACCGCCGTTTCCTCGCTCGCCGTATGATGGTTATGCGATTCGGGCGGAAGATTTGAAAGACGCATCAAAAAATACACCTGTGACGCTTAAAGTTATCGGGGAAAGTTTCGCGGGAGCACCCGCAGATGTTGACGTAAAAGCGGGCGAAACCGTGCGCATAATGACAGGCGGAGTTATTCCGAACGGAGCAGACGCCGTTATGATGCAGGAAAAAACCGATTACGGAAAAAAATTCGTAAACATTTTTGATACGATATCACCTTATCAAAATTATTGTTATGAAGGCGAGGAATATAAAAAAGGCGAAATTCTTGTTCATGCGGAAACAATATTAAATGCGGCGGCGTGCGCCGTTATTTCGGGTTCGGGAACAGCGGAAGTTTTTGTATATCCGAAACCGCACGTCGGAATTATTTCTACGGGAAACGAAATCAAAGAAATCAAAGCGCAGGGAGAGTCTTTAAGTTTGGGACAAATTTACGGTATTAACGGTCAATATATTAAATCGCGATTAAGAGAACTTTGCTTTTCCGTTGTAAATAATATTGTTGCAAGAGATGAAATTGAGCAATTGACAAACTCCATAAAGTTGACTCTCGCGGATTCGGATTTGATTTTTATTAACGGCGGAATATCCGTCGGGGAAAAAGATTTAGTTCCTCATGCGCTTGAAATTTTAGGGGCGCAAATTATATTTCAAGGTGTGCAAATGAAACCGGGAATGCCCGTTTCTTTCGCGATTATCGACGATAAACCGATTTTGGCTTTTTCGGGAAATCCTTTCGCCTGCGCGGTTACATTTGAACTTTTGGGGCGTAAATTGTTGGCGTGTATGACTTCTGACAGCAAGCTTATGCCGACGGAAATAACAGCCGCGCTAAATGAAAGTTATTCTAAAAATCGCCCCATACGCAGATTTGCGCGAGCGATTTATAAAAACGGCAAAGTTTCGTTATGTAAACAACAGAGCAACGGTCAAATGTATGATATGATAAAAAGTAATTGTCTTGCCGAACTTTCCGCAGGGAATGAAATATTAGAAATCGGCGAAACGGTAAAAGTGCATTTGCTGTGTTAGATTATAAAACGGGAGATATCAAACGCATGAAAAAAAATAAAAACAAAAAACCTGTTTTGATTGCGATAAGCGGAATAAAAAATTCGGGGAAAACGACTTTGATTGAAAAACTAATTCCGAATCTCACGGAAGAGGGTTTTAAAACAGCGGTGATTAAACATGACGGACACAGCTTTACTCCCGATGTTTTCGGAAAAGATACTTATCGTTTTTTTGCGGCGGGCGCGTGTGCAACCGCGATTTATGATAATGAAAAACAAATGATTGTGCGCCGTAATCCTTTGGAAGATTCGCAGTTTGAAAATCTTTTTCCCGATTCCGATATAATTTTTTTGGAGGGATTTAAATATTCCGATTATCCTAAATTGGAAGTTGTCAGATGCGCCGTATCGGATAAAACGGTTTGTAATCCCGAAACATGCATTGCGTATGTGAGCAATGTTGATTTAATAACCGATAAACCCGTATTCGGGCTTGATGATATTAATGACATAAAAAATTATTTGATTCAATACTTAGAAAATTCAGAAAATAATAAATCAGATTTATCATCGGAAGAATGAAAAAGAATCTGTAATATTAAAAAAATGCTCCGACATTAAGTGAACCACCTCGCCGCAAGCGGACGAGGTATCGGTTAATATGCACGCGGCAAGCCACGAGGTATTAAACCTGTTCACTCGCGGGCATTCGCAAATGTGAGAGCCTGGCTGCATGGCGAGCAGTTCCGTGAANCGGAACGACCAGCAAGCTCTCTCGCTTGGCTCATTGCCATCGCGAAAATAAAATAGGGGGAATTTACAGTGTTCGGAATAAAATTTATTAAGTTTCAGCCAAGCGAGTATGTACTCAAATACAAAAACGGCAAAATCATTAAGGAGGGCGCGGGGATTTCTTTTTTCTATTATGCGCCGACAACCTCAATCGTTATGGTGCCCGTTGCGAGCAGCGACTGCCCGTTTATGTTCGAGGAAGTGACATCGGATTTTCAAACTATTTCCATTCAAGGACAGTTGACATACAGAATTGTTGACCGCAAAAAAGTTGCGGAACTTTTAAACTTCACGTTGGCGATGAAAAACGCAAACAAAATTTATGTTTCCGATGACCCGCAAAAACTTTCCGTGCGTATAAGTAATTTGGTGCGTGTCATGGCGAAAAAGCACATCGAGAGTTATAAGCTTTCGGAGGCTATTCGCTCCAGTGAATCTTTGGCGAACAGTATTTTTGAGGATATGCGCCAAAACGAAGAAATCCGCCAACTCGGAATTGAAATTATGGGTTTGAGCGTTCTCGCGGTTCTGCCGAGCAAAGATACTTTACGCGCACTCGAAGCGGAAACGCGCGAAAAAATTCTAAAAAAATCCGACGATGCAGTTTATGAACGCCGAAATGCATCTATCGAGCAAGAGCGCGGAGTTAAAGAAAACGAATACAATACCGAAATCGCAATCGAAAATAAACGCCGCCAAGTCCGCGAAACACAGCTTGACGCGGAGCAAGCGGAAATGAAAAAACAAAACGAATTAAAAAACGAACAACTCGATGCGGAAATCACTCTTGAAGAAAAGCGAAAAAATTTAATCGCGCTCGTTACCGAAAACACAAAATCCGAAGCGGACGCAAAAGCGTATGAACTCAAAGTTATGATGGACGCGCTTGCCGATGTCGATACCGAAGTTGTGCGAGCGTTGGCGGCTATCGGAATGGATTCACAAGTTCTTATCGCGAACGCATTTCAAAATTTAGCGGGCAACGCAGAAAAAATCGGACACTTAAACATCACGCCCGACTTACTTCGTGAGATGATATCGGAATGAGTTACGTATCAGAACGCAAAATAGTGATTATAACAAGGCAAACACGCGCCGATGAGTTGGTGAAAAGATTTAATAATATGGCGCAAGCGGCTTTTTATGTAAACAAAATGGGCGGCGACATCGACGAATATGTTAAAGAATCAAAAAAATATAAACGTTCGGTTTCTTCATCATTCGGACAATTGCAAAATTTGGCGCGAATACAGCAAATTGACCGCGAATACATTCCGAGTTTTATATTCGGCGAAGATGATATCGTTGTTGTAATCGGGCAGGACGGATTGGTGGCGAACACGCTGAAATATTTAGACGGTCAGCAACTTATCGCCGTTAATCCCGACCCTGCGCGATATGACGGCGCACTTCTGCCGTTTCAAGAATCCGATTTAACAAATATTATTCGCGATGTTCTTGCGAATCGCAGACAGAAAAAAGAAATCACAATGGCGGTCGCCGAATTAAACGACGGACAAAGTTTATTGGCTGTTAACGATTTTTTTATCGGGCGTCAAACTCATGTTTCCGCGAGATATAATTTGCAAATCGACGGGCAGGCGGAAAATCAATCGTCAAGCGGCATTATCGTATCGACGGGATTAGGCGCAACAGGTTGGCTTAAAAGTGTCGTCGCGGGGGCGCGCGGAATCGCGAGAAATATTACGGGATACCAATTAGGTGATGTCGAAACGGGGCGATGGGACAGCAATTTTTTATATTATTCCGTGCGTGAGCCTTTCCCGAGCAACACAACGGGCGCGAATCTCGTTTTCGGGAAAATAGAAAATTCACCGCTGCAAATAACTTCGCAAATGCCCGAAAGCGGCGTGATTTTCAGCGACGGAATCGAAGAGGATTTTTTGCAGTTCAATTCGGGGATTGAAGCAAAAATATCTGTTGCCTCAAAAAAAGGTTATTTAGTTATTTGATAAATTCGCAAAAACGCCTGTTTTTACTCTGAGGATTTTTGTTTTTGAAAAATCTTTAATTAATCGATTTAAAATTAAAAAGCGTGTTGTTTTAACAAACGGTTTACGCTTGTCAAAACAGCACGCCGTAAATATAAGCCGCGTATCACTTATCGAAAGTATCAACACCGACGCTTTGAAGTTTTTCTTTCAATTTTAAAACATCTCCGTCAAAAATGTGTCCGTCGATGCCGACGGATTTCGCACCTTTTATATTATCTTCCAAGTCATCCACAAAGAAACATTCCGATTCATCGAGAGCGAATTTTTCTAAAAATGCAAAATATATTTCGGGAGTAGGTTTTAATAATTTATGTTCCGCGGAAATAAATTCCCCGTCTGCCAATTTCGTTACGGGAATAACTTTTTTAAACGAATGATAATCAAGATTTGTATTAGATAAAACATAAATGCGATACCCGTTGTTTTTTAAAGTTGTTATTAACTCTTCCATGCCGTCCGTGAGAGGCGCGCTTTCCCACCATTTTTTAACGAGATTAATTACTGTGGGCTCTAACCTTTTCGGCAAACGCTTCATCATAGATTCGATTGCCTCATCGAGAGTCAGCTCGCCTGAATCCGTTTTAAGCCATTCGTCGGATTTAAAAACTTCATTTTTTAAAAGTTCCCTGTCGTCCGCGTTTGATACGTCAAACGAATCCAGAATCCAATTCGGTCTAAAATTTATAAGCACATTGCCCATATCAAAAATTATATTTCTAATCATAGAACATCCTCTTTCTGTGTTTTTTTATCTTTAACATTTTTTTCTTTAAATTCCAAAGGCGCGATGCCGACTATTTTTTTGAAAATCACGCTGAAATAACGTTGGCTTCGATACCCGACTTTATCTGAAACTTCATAGATTTTAACAGTCGGGTCGTTTAAAAGCAGGCAAGCTTTTTTCATTCGGTAATGAGTGAGATAATCGTTAAAATTATAACCCGATTCACTTTTAAAAAGTTTTCCCAAATAACTTTCACTCACGCCGATAAAATCCGAAATATCTCTAAGACTTAAATCTTTATGGAAATTCTCCGCGATATATTCAGCCGCTTTTGCCATGTTTTCGGCTTTGCTTCCCTGTTTATTAGATATATATTCTTTAAAAAGCATGATTTTACTGTCGTCCGAGTTTTCCATATGTTTTTTATAAGTATTAAAATCATTCTTTTTATCAATTACGTTAATAACATTTTTTATTGTATTTTCAAGAGCGTCATCATCAAAAGGTTTTACTAAATAATCACGAACGCCCAAAGTCAACGCGTTTCTGGCGTATTCAAATTCGCTGTATCCCGAAATAATAATAAATTCCGTATCAACGGTCGTTTGTTTTAATCGCCTTATCATTTCTACGCCGTCAAAGCCGGGCATTCTGACATCTGTAATAACAAGGTCGGGCTTGAGCTTTAAAATTAAATCGTACCCCTCCGGACCGTTGCCGGCGTCTCCGATAATCGAACAGCCGTAACTTTCCCAAGGTATTGTAAGTATAAGCCCTTTTTTTACTAAAATTTCGTCCTCGACGATTACAATTTTTATCATATAATCAATCCACTTCCCTTGGTAGCGTCACCGTTACGACAGTGCCGTTTCCGAGTTCACTTTTTACGTCCACTCCGTAGCCGTCACCGTAATATAATTTTATTCGTTTATCAATATTTTTTAATGCGATGTCGTTGCCTTTCTTTTTAATGGCGTTTATATCCATGCCGACGCCGTTATCTTCGACCACGATATAAATATAATCATCATCGCAAAACGCTTTTATGTTTATAAAAACTTTTTCGATACTTTTTTCTATTCCGTGGACGATGGCATTTTCCACAAGCGGCTGAATTAAAAGTTTCGGCATTTTATAATTCGCGATTGCATCGTCAAAATAAATATTATAATCAAAATGCCCTTCGTGCCGTATAAGCTGAATATTAATATAGCCTTTTATAAGTTCGACGGTTTCTTTTAAAGTCGTTTCCGTTTTTTCGGTCTGCATGGAACTTTTCAGAAGTTTTCCGAGTTCCGTTACGATTATGGAAATTTCGGGAACATTGTTAAGTTTCGCGAGCCACTTTATAGAATCCAACGTGTTATATAAAAAATGCGGATTAATCTGCGCCTGTAGCGAACGTAACTCCGCAAGCCGCACGCTGTCTTGCAATTCCAAATCTCTTTTATAATAAAAGTTTAATCTGTGAAGAGCTTCTTTAAATTTATTCGCCACGAATCCGATTTCGTCGTTGTTTTTCAGATTCAAATTAAGTTCGGGACTCCCCTCTTCGATATCCTCAATTGCTTTTACAACTTGCTTTATCGGCTTTGTAAGAGATTGACTGATGAAATATCCCGCGATTATGCAAAGTATCGTTGCGACGGAGGCGACGGATACGGTTATTTTATAAAGGTTTGAACTGATGCTGTTTATGAAATTCATATTTTGCATGGACATAAAAATAAACGGAAACTCGTCCAATTCCATAGTGTTAACATAATAATCCGAATTTTCGGTTTTGTAATATTCTTTTCTTTTTGCAAGCTCGAACAATTCGTTGATTTCTTCATCAAAAAAATTATTTTTTAATACCTTGACGGTATTGTTATAAATAACTAAATTGTCCTTGCTCGCAACCAAATATTCAAAAGAGTTTTTGCTCGAAGTATTAAAAACGTCTTTCAAAACGTCCTCGTGTACGTCGATTATAAGATATCCGATTACTTCGTTATCTTTTTCAAGCCTTGCGGCAAGAGATAAAATAATTCTTCCGTTCGGGTTTTCATACATATTCGGAAAAATCAGCGGTTCTTTTTCGTCACGCAGTTTTCTGAAAATCCCCCAGTTATTATATAAACTGAGATTGTAGCGGTGCGGTATGCTTGTCGTCCCGACTCCGTAAGAGCCGTCTTTATCAATCACATAAATCGAAAGTTCATTTGGTTTTTTTCCCGTCACCAAATAAAGTTTTTGATAAATTATATTTGTTCTGTTAATCGGCGGTTCGTCCGTCGCAATCAGTTCGATGAGTTCTTCGTCGTTTTTTAAAGCCAAAAGAGAAGAATAACTGCTCACAAGCTGATTTTCAAAATTATGAACAACACTTTCCAAATTGCTGTCAGCGGTTTCTTTTACGTAATTGCTGATGATTTTGGAAATAAATAAATTCGTCAAAACGGAAAACAGAATAACGGGTAATGTTGACATAACCACAAGCCCGATTAGAAATTTACTCGTCAGACTGTATTTTATTTTTTTCTCAAGCATATTTTTTTCACCTACTACGCATACAATTAGTTTCCACAGAAAGTCGTAACGCTTGATTTTACTGAGTTTAAAAAGCTAAAATATTTTATCCTCTGCACCTTACGGATTTCCAATCGCATTTTTTCGTAGGGAGCAGTCCTGACTGCTCCGTTATTTGCGGAACGGTCAAGACCGTTCCCTACCTTTGAGAATAATTATTTTTAAAAATTAGTTTCCGTGGTTACGCATACAATTTATTTTTTTGTGGCGTTATGAGAAATTCATTCGCTTATAAATAGTTGAATAAATTAGTTTTACGCCTTTCCGATAATCACAATTATATAAATTATATTACACCACGGAAACTTTTCCTTTGCTGACAATTTGGAAAATCAAAAGCGAAATTAACGTCGCCGCCGTCAAAAGGCTCGCAAGTGCCGCCGCTGTTCCATATCCGCCCCTCGCAACTTCATTATATATGGCAACGGATATTGTTGCTGTTCTTCCCGTGTATAGCATAATGCTTGAGCTTAATTCGTTTATCGTGCTTATCCAACTTAAAATCGCGCCCGACACCACGCCGGGAATCATCAAACGCGCAGTAATTTTAAAAAACGTTTTCATAGGCGGAACACCAAGACTTATCGAAGCCTCTTCAACGCCCGAATCGATTTGGTATAAAATGCCGCTCGTTGACCTAACCGTGTAAGGTGTTTTTCTGATTATGTAAGCGACAATCATAATTAAAGGTGTGCCTGATAAAACCAAAGGCGGATTGTTGAAAGCGAGCAAAAGCCCGATTCCCATAACAGCCCCCGGAATTACATAAGGAAACATAATCAAAATATCCAAAAGCGATGATGATTTACTTTTCTTTTTAACCGAAAGATATGAAATAAACATTCCGAGAATGACAATAAAAACTATTGCAATCGCCGCAAAAGAAAAAGTATTTCTTATGTTTGATGAAAGCTTATATAAAATTGTTCTGTAACTGTCTAGGGTAAATCCTTTCACAAAAAGAGGTCCGTTTGTTTTTAAAAACGATGTATAAATTACAACTATTTGCGGAAGAAATCCCAAAAACGCAACGATAAAACAAACGAGTGACATTAAAATTCGCGGTATCAATTTAAGTTTAATAATTTCCGGCGGTCGCAAAGCGGTCATCGTATAATTTTTTTTATTGATAATAAAGTTTTGTGCCAACAAAAGAAGTGTCGCACAAACCACTATTATAACGCTGAGTGCGCTCGCCATGTTGCTGTTGCCGCCGATTTCACTCAAATATTCCTCGCGAACGAGAACAGGCAAAACTTTGTAGCCCTCGCCGATAAGCATAGGTGTACCGAAATCCGCGAGGCTTGTCATAAATACCATCAAAGCCGCCGATGTTATGGTCGGCATGATTAAAGGAAAAGTCACGGTTAAAAGTCTTTTTAATTTGCTGTGTCCGAGACTTTCCGCCGCTTCTTCAAGCGACCTGTCGATACTTCCCAAAGCTCCCGAAACATACAGATAAACATACGGAAAAAGTTTGAGAGTGAAAACCAAAACTATTCCGAACCAACCGTAAATCGGCGGAGTTATAATTCCGAAATTTTTAAAAAAATTCGTAACCGCCCCGTTTCTTCCGAGTAGAAGAATCCAAGAATATGCGCCGATAAAAGGCGGCGACATGAGCGACATAATAATCATTGCGTTCAAAACAGGCTTTGCAAAAATATTATACCGTGCGGCAAAATAAGCGATGGGAACACCGACAACCGTTGTAACAACCGTTGTTGTTATCGCAATCGAAAAAGAATTTTTTAGTGTTGAATAATAATATTTTTTAGTAAAAAACAAGGTGAAATTTTCGAGACTGAAACCGCCTGAAGCACCTATAAAACTTCGAGAAAACATCGAGAAAAAAGGATAGACCAAAAAGAATCCGATAAAAATAAAGCAAATTACTTTTATGAAAAACCAGAAATCCATTTTTTTCATATTTTTCATACGATAGCCTCCGTTCCGTCTTTTCCGAAAATATTTATTTTATCAAGGTCAAAAGTAATTTGAACCGTCGAACCGAGTTTGCGTGATTCTTCATAATCTTTTGTATACTCGTGAACTTCAATGACTTGACCGAAATCCGTTTCTATTTCATAATACCAATAATCACCCAAAAAAGTTGAAATAACAATTTCTCCTTTTAGAGAATTATCCGTTTCGTTTGTCAATATAAATTGCTCGGGACGAACAGAAATTAAAACATCACCGACGCTTTCTTTATTCGTATTCAATTTAAATTTATATTTATCAATCGAAAATTCGGAATTTTCATGCGCTTTGCCCTCTAAAAAAATTGACGTGCCGATAAAATTTGCAACAAAAGAGTCCGACGGTTTTTTATAAACAATTTCCGGTTTATCCATTTGACTTATCTCGCCGTCTTTCATGATGGCGATTCTGTCCGAAATCGCAAGAGCTTCTTCTTGGTCATGCGTCACATAAACAGTTGTGATTCCCAATCTGTTTTGTAATTTTTTTATCATAGTTCGCATTTGCACGCGAAGTTTTGCGTCAAGATTTGATAACGGTTCGTCCATCAAAAGTATTTTCGGTTCGATAACGATAGCCCTTGCGAGTGCGACGCGCTGTTGTTGTCCGCCCGACATATCAGACGGCATTCTATCCCTAAGATGCGAAATTTGAACGATATCAAGGGTTTCCGTAACTCTTCTTTCAATTTCGGCTTTTTGAATTTTTCTGCTCTTCAAACCGTAAGCAACATTTTCAAAAATAGTCATGTGCGGGAAAATAGCATAGTTTTGAAACACCATTCCGATATCTCGTAAATAAGCGGGCTCGTCATTTATAAGTTTATCACCGAAATAAATTTCTCCGCCGTCAACAGAATTAAATCCTGCAATCATGCGAAGCAAAGTTGTTTTTCCACAGCCCGAAGGACCGAGCAACGTAAACAACTCACCTTGTTTTATATCAATGGAAACATTATTAACCGCTTTAAAGTCACCGTATTTTTTCGTAACATTTTTAATTTTTACATCAATACTCATTAAAATAGCCTCCCAAATATATATAGAGGCGGTCGGGAAATGATTAAAAGATTTCGGGCTTCGTTCCAGACCTACCCACTTTTTGAAAACGTTCAGTGTTTTCACTTCGTGAAAATTGCCTTAGGCAACCGAATTTCTTTCGACACTTGTCGGACAAAAATTTTTGAAGAAAAAGAATCAAAAAATCTTTAATCAGTCAGCATTTAAAGAGATATTCTTAATCCCACGAAAAACAGAGTTTTTCACAAAAAAGTTTGCCCTGCTTTTCAAAGCGGGCAGGTTTGGGTGAAGCTCAAAAAAAGTCTTTTCCGACAACGCCTCTCCGCGAAATAATCCTATTCAGCGTTAACTATAATATCTTTCCATTTTGCGAGTATTTCAGATTTTTCCTCAGCCGCCCACGCGAAATCATAATCAACTAATTTTATTGTTGACATATCCGGCAAACCGCTAGGAGGTGCTGTATCTGTTCTTACAGGGCGACGTTTAATTTCTTTAGACATTATGTCTTGACATTCCGCCCCTGTTACAAACTCGATAAATAATTTTGCGTTTTCTTCGTTCTTCGCGCCTTTTACTAATGCAACACCGTCAGGCACGGCAGAAGTTCCTTCGGACGGATAAACTATTTTGACAGGTCCGCCTGCTTCAACATACTTTATAGCTTCTTTTTCAAGAGTAAGACCTACAGCGTATTCACCGTCGTTTACGCCTTTATAAACAGCGGAGGAACTTGAAAGAATTTTTCCGTCAAGGTTGTCGTAAAATTTTTCGATAAACTCCCAACCTTTGTTATCATCTTTTCCGAAAGCTTGAATCATAGTTAACATAATTGTATAAGCCGAGCCGCTTGTTGCAGGGTCAGCCATTGCAATTTTGCCCTTGAAATCGGGATTTAAAACATCTTCCCAACCTTTCGGCGCTTGGTCTTCGGAAACTAAATTTGTATTATACATAATTACCATAGGTAACGGAGATTCTCCAACCCAATAATGATTTGCATCTACATACGCAGGGTCAACATCGGGGAGTGTCGCAGGCTCAAACTGTTGAAAATATTCCGAATATGCTTGCAAAGATTCCGCGCCGCCGCCCCATAAAACATCGCCGAGTGGATTCGCGCTTTCAGATTCAACTCTTGCCAATAATTCGCCCGTACCTGCCGCAACTACTTCAACTTGGATTCCGTATTTATCTTGAAATTCTTGAACGCCAAGATTAATGGCTTCTGCCGGATGCGGAGAATATACCGTGAGAGTTCCGCCTGTTTTAGCTTTTTCTTCTTCCGTTTCAGTTTCAGTTTCAGTTTCTTCTTGTTTTTCCGGAGTTTCTGTTTCTGTTTTCGTTTCTTGTGCCGGCTGTTGTTCCGCGTTACAAGCCGATAGTAACATCGTGCAACCGATTAAAATACTTATAAATTTTTTCATTAAAAATAACATCCTTTCTTAAATCATATTTTTTGTTATACCAAACACCAAAACATATGTAACTCTTGCCATTAAAATATTGCACCAATCCGCTCTGCCGGCAAAACTTTTTTCAGATATTCGGTATAATATTTTGAATTGAAATCATTCCGGAGAATATGCGGTTAAATAAATCTTGATTTCAAAACTGCCGTAAACCAAGGCAAGCATTTCTGCCCTTGTGTCAAGACAGCATTACATTTTCTTTGAAAATATAATGCTTATTTGGTGGGGGCTTGAAACCCCCACCAAATAAATTGTTCACCCGCCACCTTCGATTCAAGTCTGCGACTTAAATCTTAGAGGTGGGGGATTTCTGTCTTGAGT
>JGI994J12354_10004165_pt1 | contig 13137 bp, 10 predicted proteins | sample IntmicLarv3ML3BL_FD_12354 | JGI IMG/M metagenome (IMG submission 12354)
AAGGGAGACTTTTTCTCAAAAGGCTCCCTTTTTACAGGTTTTAATAGGTATTAGTCTCTAAGGCAAAAAGATTGTTTAGGTTATCGATGCAAAGGTGAACATATTCTGACACCCCTGCAACTTTTTTTTTATATTATAAAACATGTTTTTGGCAGTTTTTTGGAAATTCATTCGATTTTCATCAGAAAAAGCGGAAATTTAACATAAAAATTTAAAGATTCCTTTCTTTTTATTTTTTGTAACGAATTTCCATACCTTTAAAATCATTAAAAAAATGTCCTTCGGAATAAATTTCATGACCGTTCACAAAAGTTTTATAAACAGAATTTCGAAAAATATAACCTTCGAACGGAGACCATCCACATTTATATAAAATATTACTTTTTGTTACCTCCAATGTTTTTTTTGTATCAATAAGTACAAGATCCGCAAAATACCCTTCACGGATATATCCACGTCTGTCAATATCATATAATTCTGCCGGATGGTGAGTCATTTTTTCAACAACTTTTTCCTTTGTAAATACACCTAACGATGCCAGTTCCAGCATTGCAAGCAGCGAGTGCTGAACCAATGGGCCTCCAGATGCCGCTGTCAGACATGAGCCTTCCTTCTCGGAAAGTAAATGAGGTGCATGGTCTGTTGCAACAACCGTTATTGTATCATCATTTATCGCCCGGCGTAACGATTCACGGTCGACCGCAGTTTTTATCGACGGGTTCCATTTAATACGATTCCCGTATTTTTCATAATCGTCATCGCAAAACCAAAGATGATGAACGCAAACTTCACCGGTAATCATCCTCTCGTTTAAAGGGCCGCCATCAAGCAACGACAACTCTTTTGCAGTAGAAAGATGGAATATATGAAGTCGTGTTCCCAGTTTTTTCGCCAACAAAACAGCTTCTGACGACGATACATAACAAGCCTCTTCACTTCGTATCTTCGAATGAAATGAAATATCAAGATTTTCACCATAAACAGAAGTATAGTACTCCCTGTTCTTACGGATAATATCCTCTTTTTCCGCATGAACGGCAATAAGCATATCCGTTTCACCGAAAAAGTGACGTAAAGAATCTTCTTTGTCAACAAGCATATTTCCCGTTGAAGACCCAAGAAACAGTTTTATCCCGGGAATACGTTTACTATCAAGCTGTGAAATAAGATTGGCATTATCGTTAGTTCCGCCAAAAAAAAATGAATAATTGGCAACCGATACTTCAGCTGCTCGTTGGAATTTTCGGTCAAGTTCCTCAAGAGTAGTTGTCTGCGGGTTAGTATTCGGCATATCCATAAACGATGTCACGCCGCCGGCAACGGCAGCACGGCTTTCACTCCAAATATCTCCCTTATGAGTAAGTCCCGGCTCACGGAAATGAACTTGGTCGTCTATAACTCCCGGCAACAACCATTTATCGGAAGCATCAATTATTTCAATATCATCCGGCAATTCCACCGGCAATTTATCACCCTCATATACAGCAGAAATATATTCACCGTCAATCAACACGCTCCCCTTAAAAGAACGCCCTTCGTTTATTATTTCCGCATCTTTGATCAAGATTTTCATTGAGGCACGCAGATGACGCAGATTAAACAGATTTCCGCAGATTAATATTTTTCACTTTTAACTTCGTTGAAACACCTCATACTCTGCATAATACAAACAAGCTTGTCTTCTGCTCTCACTCAATCGGTGTTTTCACTTTTCATTTTTTTTTCGGGAATTTCCGAAAAAAACTTCCCCATTTGAGGCGAAGTACGCCGAACAAGGCTTCTCCAAATATCGAAGAATTCATTTTTGAAGTACCTAATACACGATTAACGAATATTATTGGCACCTCCTTCAGTATAAATCCGCATTTGTATGCGGTAAATTTCATCTCAATCTGGAAAGCATATCCTTTAAAATGTATCTTATCAAGTTCGATTGTTTCAAGTACTTGGCGACGGAAGCATTTAAATCCGGCTGTCGTATCTTTTATCTTCATCCTTGTCACTATTCGCACATATACAGAAGCATAATACGACATAAGTACTCGCCCGAGCGGCCAGTTCACAACATTTACACCATTACAGTATCGGGAGCCTATAGCCAAATCAGCGCCTTCATTGGCGCAGGCTGCATATAACTTCAACAAATCATTGGGATTATGACTGAAGTCGGCGTCCATCTCAAAAATAAAATCGTATCCATGGTCGATCGCCCACTTAAATCCGCAGATATAAGCTGTGCCAAGCCCCAGCTTGCCGGTGCGTTCAACCATAAACAATCGCTCAATATATTCATGTTGCAGGCTTTTGACTATATCTGCCGTACCATCAGGGGAACCATCATCTATGATTAATATATTAAACTCTTTCTCCAAGCCAAATACAGCACGGATAATATTTTCAATATTCTCCTTCTCATTATAAGTAGGAATAATTACTACACTGTCTGACATACACTTGTTCTATTTAATATTTGAGTGTAAAGATACGAATACAATTGACAATTGACAATGCACAATTGACAATTAACATTTATACACAATTAATGGTAAAAGATGCCGCCGTCATCAAGAAAACAAAAAAAGATTGCTTTATTTGGATAATGAAAAATTGTTTCTCCACCAAATAAAGCGACCCTTTACAAATTGCGTAAATTATTACATCCTATTAATTTTCAATTGCACATTGTACATTGTTAATTGTTTGATAACATTTCCGCACTGCGTTTGATAAAGCGACTGAGAGATTCACCTTTCAGCATGCCGTTACTAAGCAGCGCAAGATCAATAAGTTGGCTTACAAGTTGATTATTTTTTGCATAGTCAACAAAAATTTGATTTCGCTGTTCGCGCAGTTCATCAAGCTTTTTGTTTGTATTTGTCATATCATCTTTTTCTGTCTCGGTTAACTCATCCTGCTTTTTCTTGTTCTGCGCTTCACGCAGGTCAGTTTGACGCGCCTCCCACCCTTTGATGTCATCAAGTACAGGCTTAATTTTGTCAGCACATGCTTTCTCTTCATCTATAAGTACTTTCTTCACTAACTTATGATCTGTGTTAAGAACAAGATTATAACTGTCGGGAAGTTCGCCATAGAATGACATCCCGGGTTGAATAGCTGCCATATCACGCATACGACGCATATACTCGCTTTGCGTCAATAAAACAGGGTTTGACTCCGCACCAAGTGCTTCGAACGAAATAATAAAATCAGTCTTTTCCATTGCCGGGATACGGCTTTTGAACACCTGTTGCAAAGCATTTTTCTGATCTTCGTTTAGTTCTACCTTTTGAGCATCGTCTTTATGAATAATATTTCCTATAGTATCGCTGTCAACGCGGACAAAACGCGTCTTTTCAAACTTCTGCTCAAATTGCCCGATTGTCGGAACATCAAGTTGTCCGTCGAACAGTAAAACGCTGTACCCCTTATCTTTAGCCGCTTGTATATAGCTATACTGATCGTTTGGATTTGTTGAGTAGAGATATATGAGTGTATCGTCTTTATCGGTCTGCGTGTCCTTAATCAGAGTTTTATATTCATCGAGAGTAAAATATTTGCTGTCTACATCTTTCAATAAGTCAAATTTTACGGCACGTTCGTAGAATTTATCGTCGCTCAACATTCCGTATTGGATAAATATCTTTAAGTCATCCCATTTGCTTTCAAACTGCGGGCGATCGTTTTTGAATATCTCCTCAAGACGGTCGGCGACCTTTTTAGTTATATGAGTTGATATCTTCTTTACATTCTGGTCGCTTTGCAGATACGAACGCGAAACATTCAATGGAATATCCGGTGAATCAAGCACTCCGTGAAGCAATGTCATAAATTCAGGCACAATACCTTCGACTGAATCCGTCACAAAAACCTGATTACAATATAACTGTATCTTATTCTTGTGCATATCCATATTTGACTTCAATCGCGGAAAATAAAGTATACCTGTCAAATTAAACGGATAATCGACGTTCAAGTGAATCCAGAACAACGGTTCCTCAGCCATTGGATAAAGATCTCTGTAAAAGCCTTTATAATCTTCGTCCTTTAGATCGCCGGGCTTGCGAGTCCATGCGGGAGTTGTATTATTAATTACATTATCTTCGTCTGTATCAACATATTTACCGTCTTTCCACTCTTGCTTTTTACCGAAAACTATCGAAATAGGCAGGAAGCGGCAATATTTGGTAAGCAATTCCGTGATCTTGTCTTTTTCCAGAAATGTTTTATTCTCATCATCTATATAAAGGATTATATCTGTTCCGCGATCACCCCTTTTCGTTTCAACCATCTCATATTCAGGTGTACCATCGCAACTCCATTTCATTGCAACGGCATCATCGCGGTATGATTTCGTAATAATCTCCACTTTTTTCGATACCATAAACGACGAATAGAAACCAAGCCCGAAATGTCCTATTATTGAAGCTGCATCATTCTTGTATTTCTCCACAAACTCCTCGGCGCCGGAAAAAGCAATCTGATTAATATATTTTTCAATCTCTTCGCCTGTCATACCAACGCCACGGTCTGAAATGATAAGTTTCTTTCCGTCAATACGTATACGGATAGACATGTCTCCAAGTTCGCCTTTAAACTCTCCCACTGACGACAGTGTTTTAAGTTTTTGTGTCGCATCGACAGCGTTAGATACCAACTCACGTAAAAAAATATCGTGGTCACTGTATAAAAATTTCTTGATTATCGGGAATATATTCTCACTTGTAACCCCGATATTACCTTGTTTAGCTTGTTGTTTTGCCATATTATTTTTTTTTATCCTCGTAGACGAGGATTTATTAATTGTTGTTTTCGACTCAATAATATGCAAAAAAAATGCCGGATACTACGTACCTGACATTTTGTCGTTTTATATTACAGCATTTCCTTGAAATGCATATCATTTTCAATTTACTTTAAAAATTATTATTTTTCAACTCCACGAATATATAAAACCATTACAATTATCATGAAGACACATGAGAAAAATCGTAGCCAAAAACCAAATCCATATTCCTTTATTACTACAACTTCGTTAATTATATTTACCAAAATCAAGATTGCGCTGATAATAATAAAAAGGTATACAACAACAGGGTTTATGTATGTATCATCATGCTTCACATTATGCAATGATTAAGTTTGTGATACCATATTTGTAATCTTTTCCTTTTCTTTGTCATAATCAAGCACTACCTCATCACCTTCCTTTACTTCTTCTCGAATAATAATATCTGCCAATTCGTCTTCAACATACTTCTGTATAGCACGTTTTAACGGACGAGCGCCAAATTGTACGTCATAACCTTTCGAGGCGATAAAATCTTTTGCAGCATCAGTTAATTTTATACTATACCCAACCTGCCCTATTCTTTCAAAAACTTTATTCAGTTCTATATCAATGATCTTATTTATTGACTCTTTTTCAAGTGGATCGAAGACTACTATATCATCGACGCGATTAATAAATTCGGGCGCGAATGTTTTATTCAAAGCTTTCTGTATCACACTACTGGCATAAGCCTTATCTACATCGCCTGTTCCTTGCGGGTGAAATCCGATGCCGCGTCCAAAATCTTTCAGCTGTCGAGTTCCGATATTCGAAGTCATGATTAATATCGTATTTTTGAAATCAATCTTACGCCCGAGGCTATCCGTCAGATGACCTTCGTCGAGTACTTGAAGTAACAAATGGAAAACATCGGGATGAGCTTTTTCCATTTCGTCGAGTAACACTATCGAATAAGGACGGCGGCGTACTTTTTCGGTCAACTGCCCGCCTTCTTCGTATCCAACATATCCCGGAGGCGCACCTATAAGTCGCGATACGGCAAACTTTTCAAGATATTCGCTCATATCTATGCGAATCAACGAATCGGCAGAGCCGAACATAAATTCAGCCAAAACTTTTGCAAGATATGTCTTACCGACTCCGGTCGGTCCTAAGAACATAAACGTACCGATGGGTTTCTTCGGGTCTTTCAGCCCTATACGGTTTCGTTGTATCGCCTTTACTATTTTATAAACTGCCTCATCCTGACCTATAATCTTAGTTTTCAACACATCTCCCATTTCAAGCAAGCGTATGTTCTCGGTCTTCGCAATACGCTGAACGGGAACGCCCGACATCATCGCCACAACCTCGGCAACTTTATCATCGTCAACGGTTTTGCGATTTTCCTGCATTTCTTTTTCCCACTTAGCTTTAGCAGCTTCAATCTCAAGAAGCTGTTGACGTTCTTTATCTCTGAAACTTGCAGCCAACTCAAAATTCTGCGACTTTACGGCGGATTGCTTATCTTCCTTAATTTTTTCTATCTGCTTCTCCAAATCTTCAATATACTGCGGCACAACTATATTGTTTATATGCATGCGCGACCCTGCTTCATCAAGTGCATCAATAGCTTTATCGGGAAAATTCCTGTCGCTGATATATCTGTCGGTCAGTTTAACACAAGCTTCCAAAGCACTGTCGGTATAGCGGGTATTATGATGGTCTTCGTAGCGTTCTTTTATATTTTGAAGTATCATCAGCGTTTCGTCAGCTGTAGTCGGGTCGACGAGAACTTTCTGGAAGCGGCGCTCCAAAGCACCGTCTTTTTCTATGTTCTTGCGATACTCGTCTAATGTGGTAGCTCCGATACATTGTATCTCGCCGCGCGCCAAAGCCGGTTTCAGCATATTTGCCGCATCCATAGAGCCTGAAGCCGAACCTGCACCCACGATTGTATGTATCTCGTCGATAAACAGGATTATATTCGGATTCTTCGACATTTCATTGAGTATTGCTTTAATCCTCTCTTCAAACTGTCCGCGATACTTTGTACCTGCAACAATCGCCGCCATATCAAGGTTGACAACCCGTTTATCGAATAATATTCGTGATATCTTATGCTGAACAATTCGCAAAGCAAGTCCCTCAACTATTGCCGATTTGCCTACTCCGGGTTCACCGATAAGGACAGGATTATTTTTCTTGCGACGGCTCAGTATCTGCGCTAAACGCTCAATCTCTCTCTCGCGCCCTACAATCGGGTCAAGGCGTCCTTCTGACGCGGCTCGTGTAAGGTCAATTCCGAAATTGTCAATTACAGGCGTTTCTGATGACGGTTTTGACGTTTGTGTCACGCTTCCTCCTGAAGAAGATGAGCCGGGGCTATTTTTTCGTGAAGACCCACTGAACGATTCATCTTCATCATCTTCGTCATTACCGGTATAACCACTGCTTATTTCTTCTTCTGAATAATCTTCATCCATACGTTTCATATCATCAATCGAAATGTTGTCAGGTAAATTTTCTTCAAACAGTTTATCGAAAACAACCTGATAATTAACACCGTTCTTTTCTAAAAAATCTGTAATAATATTAAATCGCTCTTTTAAAATAGATAAAAGCAAATGCTCCGTTCCTACTTGAAAAGCTTTAAAACGGCGCGCTTCGAGCACACTTATTCGTAATAACTGTTCAGCTGTCTTACTAATTACAATATCATTTAGTGAAGTGTTCATCACAGTATCGGAAACGTTACGCACTTCATCTTCAATTATTTTTTTAAGTTCAGGTAAATCAATATTCATGGAAGTCAGCAACTTGCAAGCACGTCCGCCTCCTTCACGAATAATACCCAACATTAGATGTTCCGTTCCTATATAACTATTCTGAAGCCTCGATGCTTCTTCACGGCTATATTCTATAACATCAACAAGTCTTTTTGTATAATTATTTTTTATCATATTCTAAACCCAATTTATTTCTTCTGTTATTCATTACAAATATTATGCCATTATATAAAAACTGACATTTCACTCAAAACGACCTGAATTCCATTTATAAACTATAGATTCGGTTTTTAACAAAGCCTGCATTTTGTCACGGTTTTCTTCGTCAAAATATTGTGGTGTAGTATATTCCACCGTAAGAGTTGCATTTTCAACGCCAAGATTGTATTTGACAAGAAATATAGCCGATCCCGGCGCAGGTGCAATGCTCAATTCCGACTGCGAAAGTTCTTCTTCTACTTTTACAAACATTTTTTCAGTTACAGGAGTGTACAAACCGTCAGATAGTAAAGGTTGCCATTCAGTGGTATAAAAACTGATACGACTATCTGCTACCGGAGCAAATACGGTTTCTACCATACATATTATAAATGTATTGTTCACAAGAGGCAGAAGTTTTAACTCAACACTGCTATGCTCGGTCGACTGCAACAACAAGTAGTCGTCGGTCAATTTTTGCAATGTCGATTTTCCCTGCATAGTATTTTCAAGAACCGCAGGCTTGCCGGATTTGTATATCTCAACAAGGTCTTTACGCCATGCTTCTTCCAGCTGAATAACAATATCATCAGGCATCTTTATGAAAACCTCATCCATCCTCTGTGCTTCCGCCATTATTACAGAAAACACTAATAATATGCTGATTATATTTTTTTTCATAAAAGCGTTCTTTTTGTTTAATCGTTTAATCATTAAATCTTCCCAATTTCTCCCCTTGGGGGAGATTGAGAGGGGCCTTTTCCTTCTTATTTCGTCCCCAAATATAAGAATATCATTCCTAATATCACCAAAAAAAGATCAAAAGCTTTATTTTTTAAGTTCTTTTCACTGAAAAACAGCGCTCCTGCAATAAACGTAACGATGACAGAGCTTCGCCTTATCATAGATACAATCGATATCATTGCATCGGGATAACTAAGTGCGTAAAAATAAACCCAATCAGCCATAGCAAGAAATAGTGAAATAAAAATTATGCTCCATTTCCATGAAAAGCGTGTCGTTTGTTTTCGTCGAGGATACCACAACAACATAAGTACAGGTATCATCAACAGAAACTGGTACACATTAAACCATACCTGAACGGTCATTACATCAAGTGACTTCATCAAGTAGCTATCGTACAAACCGCTTATAGCACCAAAGATAATAGATAACACCGCATAAAATATCCATTTGTTATGCGAAAAGTTTATCCCCTCTTTTTTACCGGATATAGACAATAAATAAAACGACAATATCGAAAGCAAAACACCTGTCCATTGGTACATATTGAGGCGTTCCCCGAAAATAATTATTGCACCCGTCAAAGTAGCCATCGGTTGTGTCGCCTTTATAGGCCCTACAATCGTCAACGGTAAATTCTTAACGGAAAAATAACCTGTAAGCCATGAACTCAAAACTATAACAGATTTAAGCATGACCATACCATGTGTTGTAAATGACACCCGAGGAACATAAAAAACGGTACCGTCAAGTACATCGGTAAAAAACGACAAAATCACAAACGGAATAAATATAATACTTGATATCAGTGTATTAAAAAACAACACCGGGATAACGGCATTACCGTTCAACGATTTTTTCTTACATATATCATAACAGCCTAACAAAAAGGCCGATACAAACGCCAATAAAACCCACATAACAATCTTTTAAATATTAGCCGGCACAACATCGGCAAATCATATAAATAAATCCTCCGGATATTCTATATCAACTAAAGCAAGCCCTTCCGCCGAAGCCGATGTGCCTGCCTTACAGCGATCTTTCGCTTCAATGACAGATATAAAATCATCAATGGAAATTTTGCCGCGACCTACATCAAACAGTGTTCCGACAATTGCCCGCACCATATTACGAAGAAATCGGTCTGCTTTTATTGTAAAAACCCAATTATCAGCACATTTCTCCCATTTAGCCTCAAAAATACGACAGTTATTCGTCTTAACATCAGTATGCAGTTTGCTGAAGCTTGTAAAATCAGTATTATTAAACAATGCTTTGCAGGCATCGTTCATCTGACCAAAATTCATATTATTCAACGAAATTCGGCAAACATACTCATAATTAAACGGGTCTTTTTTATCAGTCACTATATAATTATATGTACGCGAACAAGCATCGAACCGTGCATGAGCCGTATCAGCAACCGGCACAATTTTATACAGGACAATATCTTTCGGTAACATATTATTAAATTTACCAACCAATAGCTCTGTATTATCAAGGGGCATCGGCACATCAAAATGAGCAACCATTAAACGGGCATGAACACCGGCGTCAGTACGTCCCGCACCTGTAATGGAAATACCCTGACACAATACTTTTGAAAATACCTCTTCCAAGCACTGCTGCACACTAACGCCATTCGGTTGATTCTGCCAACCGCAATAACGCGTACCATTATAGCCAAGATAAATAAAATATCGATTCACTTCCTTTTGCCTTTTTCAAGGAACAAAGGTAGTGCAAGTTGAGAGCAATACAAAACAAAAAACTTGTTTTTTAGTTTATATTGCCGAAACGCAGCCTATCTTCGCTTTTGAATGAACCTGTTTATTTTTTCAGTTCGGAAATGATAGAAAAAGGCTTGTTACTCTATCTTATTTTTTTGCCTGTACCGTTGTTAGCCGTTATCCACGCATGATTGATAAACAACGGTTGCGAAGCAACAGCACCGGATTGAGGTGTTGCCTTGAACGAAACTTTTCTTGTAGCCATTGACGGCACATTATTGGCGAACGTTCATGTAAGAGTATCATGAATAACAGTGTTTATTGTCGGATGTCCGTTTACTACGATTTCAGCTTGTCCGTCACCGTCAATATCGGCGGCTATTGGTGATACATTAGTTTTAAACAATGCAATATGGAATGTATTTGTGTTTTCTGATTAAATAATAAAGTTTTGGCATATATATACACTTGAAAAAATGATGTAACTATACTTTAAGTATAGAATAAAAAATATTTTCCAACTAAAATGACCATATATTCCAATAAATTATTATCTTTGCGGTTGTGTTTACTTCATAATTATATACTATGAGTATAGAAATAAGAAACAAACTTAACCGATTATTGCAGAAGAATAACCTTGGCGGGGTATATTTTTCTTCATGGCTGAAAGAAAAAGGCTATTCCGATCAGTTGGTAAAGAAATACAGAGACTCCGGTTGGCTTTCTCCATTGTCTAAAGGGGTTATGTATCGAGCAGGAGACAAGCTAAGTATATTGTCTGTTTTAGAAAGTTATAATATGCAGTTGAATAATAATTGCCATATAGCTGCTCATTCAGCATTGGAATTAGTTGGTTTTAATCACTATGTGCCTATGGGTAAGCCGTTGTTAATGGTGTCTTATCCCAAAGAAGAGCGCGTTCCTCTTTGGTTGAAAAACAAAGATTTTGATCGTACGCTTAAATTCTTTTCAACTGAAGTCTTTTCTAAACCACAGTTAGTATCATTTAATACGAATTATCTCCATTTACAAGCGTCTGCCCCAGAGCAAGCTTTTTTAGAGTGCTTGTTATTGGCACCGAAACAGTATTCATATATGGACTTGTATTATATAATGGAACAGCTAACCACGCTTCGACCGGATGTTGTGCAGGAATTATTGGAAAATACGAATAATTTGAAAGTGAAGAGGATGTTTCTGTATATGGCAGAAAAGGCTGGGCATTATTGGTTCGATTCGTTTAATACAGATAAAATAGAATTTGGCTCTTCGAAATACCCATTGGCAAAAAATGGTGTTTATATACCAAAATACAAAATAACCGTTCCTAAAGAATTGTACGAATATGAATGAACTTTATAAAAAGCAAGTGGCGCTACTGATAAAAATAATACCTTCTGTGTATGGGATTCAGGATTTTGCGGTTCATGGCGGAACGGCTATCAACTTATTTCATAAGGATATGCCTCGCTATTCTGTTGATATTGATATAACATATATTCCTATACAAGAACGGGAAGGAAGTTTGAAAGCGATTAACGCCCATTTGGTTGAGTTGAAACAGATGATTGAGAAAACGATTTCAGGCATCAGGGTAACTCACAAACCTGATATATGGAAACTGTTATGTACTAAGGATGGGACAACTGTAAAAATTGAGGTGAACGGTACTAAAAGAGGTCTTATCGGAGAAACTGAAGAAAAAATACTTTGTGCTAAGGCTCAGGCAGAATTTAATATGGGTTGCAAAGCACGGATTGTTTCTTTTTCGCAGTTATATGGTGGTAAAATTTCCGCTGCATTAAATAGACAACATCCGCGCGATATTTTCGATTGTAAATATATGCCTCTTGATTCATACAATAAAGTTAAGGATGGATTGATCTTTTGCCTTGTTAGTAGTGATAAACCAATTTTGGAATCCCTGCAACCAAATGCTGTGGATCAGACGGATGCTTTAAATAATCAGTTTGAAGGAATGACAGATATTCCATTCTCTTATGAAGATTATGAAACTACCCGACAAGAATTGATAGAAAAAATCAACAATGAACTAACAGAAAGCGATAAAGCTTTTTTCCTTTCTTTTGAACAAGGAGATCCGGAGTGGGATAAATGTTGTGCCGGAGATTTGAGCGCATACCCTTCTGTCAAGTGGAAACTGCAAAACATCCTGAAACTGCAAAAGATTAATCCGGAAAAGTATGCGTCAGGGATGGAAAAACTACGCAAATTTCTTTTCAAATGATTACCTGTAGTTTATATTAGTTCTCTCAACCATACTCTCAGCATGATTACTAGCACAAAAATAAACTCACAGGGCAAACGCATGAAAAAATTAATCAGGCTCGACTCCAAGCATCTCAAGCGACAGCAAGAAGATAATCTCCTTCTTTTTTTGTTATCCTATTTGCTATTGCTCCCTGACAACCCATTGCATCAATAGTTATCATGCAATTTTTTAAATCCAGTCTACTATGAAAACAAATTTATTAACAAATAAAATTTCATTTTTTCTATTTTTCTTCTCATCACTGTTAAATGCACAAGAAGAGAAACTTATTTTTTCAAAACAGGAGCTTGTCTCGGATTTTGAGTATTTATATTCCTCTATGGAAGATAACCATCCCGATTTGTTTTTTTATTTGTCGGAATCGGATTATCAAAACCATAAAACAAAGGTGCTTAATTCCTTACAAGACTCTATGTCTCTTGAAAGCTTTTATTTACAAATTGCACCATTTGTCGCCTCTATAAAAGATGGTCATACAACTATCAATACTCCTATTAAAAGCAGAGTTCAATACCTGAACAAAGGAGGGCTTGCATTTCCTTTAAAAGTTAATATTGAGGATGAACGTTTGTTTGTGTCCGTTGATTTAAGTTTAGAGCAGAATGTTCC
>JGI994J12354_10004166_pt1 | contig 13136 bp, 10 predicted proteins | sample IntmicLarv3ML3BL_FD_12354 | JGI IMG/M metagenome (IMG submission 12354)
CTCCGGCGGAATGCGCCAGCGCGTCATGATTGCGATGGCGCTCGCCTGTAACCCGAAGCTATTGATTGCGGACGAGCCGACGACGGCGCTCGATGTTACGATTCAGGCGCAGATTCTCCGACTGATGAACGAGCTGAAGGACGAGACAAACACTGCAATTATGTTCATCACGCACGATCTTGGCGTCATAAACCAGATGGCGGACGACGTTGCGGTCATGTACTGTGGTCAGGTTGTCGAAATTGCGCCGGTGGATCACATTTTCAAGCCGATCACCGACTATTCGCACCCATACACTGAGGCACTTCTGCTCTCGATTCCTCTTTTAAGCGACAACAAGACGGATCGCCTTGACGCGATTCCGGGTGCAGTGCCGCACCCGCTCGATTTGCCGGAGGGCTGCCGTTTTGCTCCGCGCTGCAAGTTCTGTACAGAAAAATGCAAAGCGGAGATGCCCGAGCTTGTTCAGGTCAGCGACGAGCAGAGCGTGCGCTGCTTCTACCCAAGGAAGGGGGTTCGCAGCAATGGCTGAGACGAAAAAAGTTTTGTTGCATCTTGAAGATGTAAAAATGCACTTTCCGCTGAAAAAGGCAAAGATCTTACAGCGCGAGCGCTCGTTTGTAAAGGCTGTTGACGGCGTTACCATCGATATTTACGAGGGCGAGACCTTCGGGCTTGTCGGTGAGAGCGGCTGCGGAAAATCGACGCTTGGACGTGTGATTTTGCAGCTTTACAACCAGACCGCCGGTACAATCCGCTACAACGGCATAACATTTGACGACTATGCGCCAGGGTATGCCTCAAAGATAATTGCCGGAATTCCGCAGACAAAGGGAAAAAGTGCCGGCGAGCTTGCGGCAAAACACATGGAGCAGGTCAGGCTTGCGGGCGGACTTCTGCTCGCAGACAACCTCTCCGAAGTTACACATGCCCTGAGCGCAAAGCTTAGTGCAGTTGCAAAGGAGAGCGTCGTAAGCTCAAGGCTGAATTTGCTTGAGCTTAAGCGTGTCGCGCACCTTGAAAACGAAAAAATTTCTGCGTCGGACAAAAAGCGGCTTACTCTTGTCGAAAAACGTATGAAGCCGCTGGCAGCCGAGCTTGAAGCCCTCCGCAAAGTCACGGCGGAGAAGGAGAAGGCTCTCGAAAATATCCGCAAAAAGTGCGCAGAAAAGGCAGGATTTAGCGAGCTTGAGGAGAAAGTTGACCACTCGATTGACCTCTCGCGCCTCACGAAAGAGGAAGTTCGCCGCCTGCGCCGCGACTTGCAGGTCGTTTTCCAGGATCCGTACTCATCACTGAACCCGCGCTTCACGGTCGGCCAGCTTATAAGCGAGGCGCTCGTCGCGCACAAGATGTTTGAGCGCGGCACGCAGCAGCTTGAGGACTATACAATTGGTGTCATGAATAAATGTGGGCTGCAAAACTACATGCTGCACCGATATCCGCACCAGTTCTCCGGTGGTCAGCGCCAGCGTATCGGCATTGCCCGCGCACTCGCGCTCCAGCCGAAATTTGTCGTCTGCGACGAAGCGGTTAGCGCACTCGACGTGTCGATTCAGTCGCAAGTTATAAACCTTCTTATGGACTTGAAGGAGAGCTCGAACCTGACATACCTGTTCATTTCGCACGATTTGAGTACAGTTAAGTTCATCAGTGACCGTGTCGGAGTCATGTACCTTGGCAACATAATCGAGCTTGGAGATTCAGACACAATTTTCGCTGAGCCGCTCCACCCGTACACAAATGCGCTGCTCGAGGCGATTCCGACGACCGACGAGGCCTCGAAAAAGGCGCTTCAGGTCATTGAGGGCGACATCCCTAGCCCGATTAACCCGCCGCCCGGCTGCAAATTCCACACCCGCTGCAAATATGCCACGGACAAATGCCGCACTGAGGTTCCGGAGTGGCGCGAGTTCAAGGAACGCCACTGGGTCGCTTGCCACTATCCGGTTTTGAAGAGCGAAAGTGCGGGGGCGTAACCGTTAGATTCCGCGTGATAACCGCAAAAGGAGAAAGCGATGAAACTGTCCGAAAGATTCCGCGAAGTATTCGGAAAAGAGAAGTCAAAGCAAGAGCTTGACGAGCATTTCGAAAATATCGAGCTTGAAAAAGGCGACTTTTTCGCGATGCTCATGGCGGCTTTTGCGACTTTTTTGCCAGTTCTTATAATCGCGCTCATTGTAATTTTCGGCGGACTGTGGCTGATTTTCCTGCGGTAAATCTTTGGTACAATTTAGTAAATAGCAAATCGGAGTGTTTCGTATGAAACACTCCGATTTTTCCCTTTTCTCTCTCGGATTTGTGCGTAGCGGCTATTTCTTTTACGCCACTTCGCTTGCGCCCTCAAATTGTGAGTTGTACAGATTTGCGTAGAAACCGTTAAGCGCCATAAGCTCACCGTGGGTTCCCTGCTCGACGATGTCGCCCTCGTTCATGCACAGTATCAGGTCGGCTTCACGGATTGTCGATAGACGGTGCGCGATGATGAAACTTGTACGGCCATCCATCAGGCGGTTCATCGCCTTTTGAATCAGGAGCTCGGTGCGGGTGTCAACGGAGCTTGTCGCCTCGTCAAGAATCAGAATTTTCGGGTCGGAAAGGATAGCCCGCGCGATTGTCAGAAGCTGTTTCTGCCCCTGTGAAACATTCGTCGTCTCCTCGTTTAGCTGCATGTTGTAGCTGTCGGGCAGCGTGCGGATGAAGCTGTCCGCCTGCGCCTTTTTAGCTGCGTCAATAACTGCCGCGTCGCTTGCGCCAAGGCTTCCATAGCGGATATTTTCCATGATCGTGCCACCGAAGAGCCATGTATCTTGCAAAACCATCGCGAACATGTTGCGCAGGTCGCGCGCGTCAAAGTCGCGTATGTCGTGCCCGTCGAGCAGAATTGAGCCGCTTTCGATGTCGTAGAAGCGCATCAGGAGCTTGACCATCGTGGTTTTTCCTGCACCTGTCGGGCCGACAATTGCGATTTTCTGTCCCGCCTTTACATCGCAGGAGAAGTCGTTTATGACTGTCTTGTCAGGGGTGTAGCCGAAATGAACGTTTTTGAACTCAATCGCGCCGGTGATGTCAGCGTCCCTGGTCGAGACGGTGACGCTACGGGCTTCGCCCTCCTTTTCGTCGAGAAACTCAAACACGCGCTCCGCCGCCGCAACCATGCGTTGCAACTGGTTCGAGATATTAGCGAGCTGCGCAATCGGTTGAGTAAAACTGCGGACATACTGGATAAAAGCCTGAATGTCGCCGATTGACATAGAGCCACCTGCGGCAAAAATTGCTCCGAAAATACAGACCATGACATATCCGAGGTTTCCGACAAAGCTCATAAGAGGCATCATCATTCCGGACAGGAACTCAGCCTTTCGTGCGCTTTTCGCAAGCTCGTCGTTTTCAGCGTCGAACTGCTCAAGCATTTTCTCCTCGGCGCAGAACGCCTTGACAACCTGATGCCCGCCGTAAGTCTCCTCGACCCTGCCGTTTACACGTCCGAGGAAAAGCTGCTGGTTTACGAAGTGTTTCTGCGATTTTTTGACGACGCCCATGACGAGCATAAGCGACAGAGGAAGCACCAGAAGCGTTATCAGTGTGAGCTTCCAGCTTATTGTCAGCATCATAACAAGCACGCCGAGGACGGTCGCTATCGACGAAACTATCTGCGTAATGCTGCTTGAAAGCGAGGATTCGACGGTGTCAACGTCGTTTGTTATGCGGCTCAGAACATCGCCCTGACTCGCGCCGTGGAAGTAGCCGAGCGGCATTCTGTTTATCTTCTGCATGATGGAATTGCGCAGATTGAAGGAGATTTTTGTCGAGACATTCGCCATTATATGCCCCTGAACATAGCTGAAAACCGCGCTGATTAGGTATAGCCCGATAAGCAGGAGCATGATTTTTCGGATATAGTCGAAGTCTATTCCACCGACTGCGCCGGTCATTTGTGCCATAATTCCGCGCCCAAGCTCGTCGGTGATGAGAGCCATGATTTTCGGGCCGACTATCGAAAAGACCGACGCGATTGCCGCGAGGAAAAGCACGACGATAATCTGAACCTTGAACGGTGAGAGGTAGTTCAAAAGCTTGCCGACGCTACCCTTGAAGTCCTTTGCTTTTTCGCCGGGACCCATCATTCCGCCGGGGCCGCGCCCTCCGCCGGGAGGACCTCCGGGACCGCCCGGACCGGGACCGCGCCCTGCTCCTTGAGGTGTGCCCTGCGGCGCTCTGTTGTTGCTGTTCATATGGCGATACCTCCTTTCAGTTCGTCGGGGGAGAGCTGGCTTTCCGCGATTTCCATGTATTCGGGGCAGGTTGTGAGCAGCTCGGAGTGAGTGCCCTTGCCGACAATCCTGCCGTGGTCAAGTACGAGTATCTGCTCGGCAGACATGATTGTGCTGACGCGCTGCGCGACGATGATTATGGTTGCGTTTTCTGTGCCGGTTTTCAGTGCCTTGCGGAGCGCGGCGTCTGTTTTAAGGTCAAGCGCGGAGAAACTGTCGTCGAAAATGTAGACCGGTGCTGACTTTGTGAGCGCTCGCGCGATTGCGAGGCGCTGGCGCTGCCCGCCGCTGACGTTTGTGCCGCCCTGCGAGATTTCGGCATGAACGCCGTTTTCCATCTCGCTGACAAATCCGCTCGCCTGTGCGGTTTCGAGAGCTGCGGCAATTTCTGAATCGGCAGCAGACTCTTTTCCCAGGCGCAGGTTCGAGTCAACGCTGCCGGAGAAGAGGTGACCCTTCTGCGGAATGTAGCCGATTTTGTCGCGCAGCGCGTGTTCGTCAAGTTCGCGTACATCCACGCCGTCGAAGGTTACGCTGCCGTGCGTAACGTCGTAGAAACGCGGAATCAGGTTGATAAGCGTCGATTTTCCCGAGCCGGTTGAGCCGATTATCGCTGTGGTTTCGCCCGGATTTGCAGTGAAGTTGATGTCGTAAAGCATATCCTCGTCCGCGCCGGTGTAACGGAAATGGACGTTTTTGAACTCGACAACGCCAGTGGAGCCGATAGCTTTTGGGTTTGTGGGGTTTTCAATTTCTAATTCAGTGTCAAGGATTTCGTTTATGCGTCCCGCCGCGACAAGCGCGCGCGGAACCATGATGAACATCATCATTATCATCATGACGCTCATGATAATCTGCATTGCATACTGCATAAACGCCATCATGCCGCCGATTTGCATTGTCGAGGAGGCGATGCCGTTTGCGCCCGTCCAGACAATAAGCAGGATTACAAAGTTCATTATCAGCGACATTATCGGCATAGAAACTGCCATCAGCCGTTGAGTGAAAAGGTTCACTCCGCGTAGTTCGCCGTTTGCCTGCTCGAAGCGCTGTTCCTCGTAGTCCTCGTTGCCGAAGGCACGGATTACCATCATGCCGGACAGGTTTTCGCGGCTGACGAGGTTCAGTTTGTCGATGAGTTTCTGGAGAATCTGGAACTTCGGCATAGCAGCGACCATGCCTACGCCCATGATAAGGGCGAGGACGACGACCGTCAGCGCGATTATCCAGCTCATCGACGGGGCGCTGGCAAGAGCCTTGAAAACGCCGCCTATTCCCATAATCGGGACGTAGCATACAATGCGTATGCCCATCATCATCAGCATTTGCACCTGCGAGATATCGTTTGTAGTGCGGGTTATCAGTGAAGCGGTGGAAAACTTGTCGAACTCCGCGTTCGAGAACTTGCCGACCTTTTCAAATACGTCGCGTCGGAGCTTTCTAGAAACAGAGCTTGAAATTTTGGACGAGAACCATCCGACTATGACCGCCATCGCGACACCCAACAGCGCTATACCGAGCATCATTGCGCCGCGAAACAGGATATAGTTCATGCGGATTGAGTCGAGGTCAGCGCCAAGCTCGCGGTAAAACAGCCCGTTGAAGGTCTGCGCTAGCATCTGCGAATTTAGCGCGACATCGTCGAGTTCCTCTGCGGAGGGCGTGTTCTGGGCGAGCATCTGCTCAAGAATGGGCGTCATTTGGTAGAGCTTGGATATGTCAACATCCAGAACAGCTCCGCCTTCGGACTGCGCAAGACTTTGCTCTGCCATCGCCTGCAGTGTCAGTGTCGAGAGATACACGGCGGTGTTGTACGCGTTGTCCGCCGCCTCAGACGGTGAAGTCAGAACGTAGGTGTCGCGTGTTTTCACCTCGAGGAATTTTTTCTCGATTTTTGCCGAGGCGCTGCCCGCACTAGTGAAGGTGTACGCCGCGAGGATTGTATCGTCCTCCTCTGAAAACAGCAGGACAAAGTTCATGCCCTCGGCGCTGATTACTTCCGGCGCGCCCGGCTCGATTCCGCCCGCCTGAATTCCAGTGTCAACCATCATGCTCATCTGGGTCGGCAGTTCAAGCTCGCTCATCGCCTGAACATAGAGCAAAGCAAAGCAAATAAGCACAATCAAAGCGAACGGCTTTAGATATTTGAAGATTAGTTTCAAGTTGCCTCTTCCTTTCAAAATGTTTTATGAGTATATGATAAAGCACGAATATTAACCTGTCGTCAACCCAACATCAACTCAATGTAAACTTTGAAAAAATTTTTATAAGAGAAAAGGCAGTCGGTTTTGCTTGTAATTATTGCCCAGATACAATATAATAAGACAGAAATTGTATTTGGGAGGATGAGGCGCATGCTTGCTTATCATGGCACGGTTGTCGGGAATTTGAAAAAACTTGTTCCATTTGCAAATCCGCACTCAAATTTGAAATACCCTTGCGTGTATCTGTCGACGAACGAGGCGCTCGCGTCAATTTACATCTGGAACAGAGATTATAAATTGATGACGTTTGAAATACGCGAGGACGGTATGCCCGTATACAACGAGTCGTTTCGCGGCTGCCTTTCGGAGTTTTACGGCGGAGTTAAGGGGTATATCTATCTGTGCGAGGGCGACTTCAAAGCGGACGAAAACACGACAATCAGGCACGCGGTAATTTCCGAGGAGGAAGTCGCCGTCAAGGATGTTGAGGTTGTGGAGGACGCATACGAGCGAATTTTGCGCTTTGAAAAAGAGGGTTCGTTGATAATAAATCACTTTGAAACTTTGTTCGACGAACAGAAACGGCGCGACAGGAACATGGTTCTGGGTGCAATCAAAAGGCTTGAGTTGCTTAAAGGGGAACACCCCCTGTCGGAATTTGTGAAAGAAAAATTTCCTGCGCTTTGGAATGAAGCTTTGGAAGCAGAAAGAAAAACGGCGGAGTGAATTTTCACTCCGTCGTTTTAAGTTACACAAATTCAGTCTAGATCTTTTACATCCTTGCCCATGTCGCGCGAGAAGAAAAACGTCACGCGGTCGCCCGCAGAAACCTCTTTGCCGGAGCTGCCGACAGAGGGTTGAACGCCGTTGACCTTGTAAATCCAACCGGAGGTCGCGCCGTCGCTCTTTTCAGCGTAGCCGTTGATTGAGACGACATATGCGCTCTTGTCGCCGCCGCGGTAAACCAAATCAAGCCCGATTTCGGCGCAGGCAGTTTTCAGCGCGATAAATGCGTTTTTGCAGTCCGCTGCCGAAACCTCGACCGAAGAGAGCAGCTCCTGCTCCGGGCCGTAGACCGTAACGGTCACGGTTTCGGCAGCGGGTTCGGGCGAAGGCTCCTCTGAAGGCATGGAAGATGTGACCGAGGGTTTCGGCGTATTTGCCGGCGCTTCCGCCGAGGGTGCAAGTGAAACGTCGCCCTGAACCTCCAGCAAAGCCGACGGTTCGGGTTTGGAAGCCGGTGTGTCGTCAGGCTCGTCAGACGGTACGGCGGAAAGCTGCGGCGCAACTGAAACAATGGGAGCGTCACTCGCAGCTTCAGGCGGCGCAGAAACATTTGCAACAGTGGAACACGCACTCAGCAAAAACAGCAGCGCAAGAAAAAGTAACAGCGAACGTTTCATTAGCGGAAGCTGATCTCGCCGCCACATGCGTCATAGAGGTGTACAAGATAGCTTGCGACTTCCTCGCGGGTCAGAATGTCGGACATGCTGCCGTAGCTGACAGAGGCTTCACCGGTGTTAAGAGTGCCCATAATTTTGTCGAACATGCTAATGTCAACCTTGGTGTTCGCGTTGCCGTCAACGAATTCGGCACAGGAAATGCCGGTGTGCACATAGAAGGATTCGACAGCGGCTGCGTACCACGGGCTGGACGGCTCGGATTTGTAGCCGGTACCGGTGAGGTTTAAAACCATTGTGACAAGCTCGGCAAAGGTTATGTCCGATTTAGGACGGAAAGCGCCGTTCGTATCGCCGCGAACGATTTCAAGCTCATATGCGCGGATGATATCAGCCCTGTATCTTTCTGAGACAAAGGCTGAATCATTGCAGGAAAGCCCGCGCGAGCCAAGCAGACTCGTCCAGCTTTCGCCGAGGAAAATGTCGGCAATCGCAAGCATTCCCTGATATGTAGCCATGTAGTTTGAACCCTCGTCGACAGACTCATAGGCAAGGCCGCCGTCGGTGCGGATAAATCCACTAAGAATTTTAGCAAAGGAAGCCTCATCGACAGTATCAATTTTGTCTGCGGCGATAAGTCCGCTTATTACAACGGAGAGTCCGTTCGAGTTTTCATAACCTGTTTCGCTCCACATAGAGGTGTAACCGCCTGTTTCGGCACGGCTTTCGAGCAGGTAAGCAGTAACTTTTTCAATTGCGGCGGCGGCTTCTTCGTTATCAGAATAGAGACTGAGAGCGTAGAGCGCCATGCCGGTCATGTCAACGTCCGGGTCACCGTCATACCATGGGAACTGACCGTTCTCAAGCTGCTTCGTAAGGATAAACTCCAATGCTTTGCCATTTTCCACGACCGCTGCACTGTTCAGCGCGATGACGGAATAGATTGTCGAGGCAAGGTCGTCTGCCCAGCTTCCGTTTTCGTTCTGCGCCGCCGCAAGGGTTTCAGTGTATGCGGAGACATCAGCCGCGACGGACTCGAGTGCAATTACGCCGGTTGCGTAATTTGCCCAGTAGCCGCTTTCGGCGAGCTCGGCAAGGACGTTTGCGATTTCCTCGGCAGCGGATTTTACACGTTTTTCAACCGGAGAAATGTCGATATGCGCGCGTTTTGCCGCCATAATTGCAATTACGTCCCACGCGGCGAAGGCGTCTGTACGCTCGGAATACCATTGAATAGTGCCGTTAAGGTGAATGCTGTAAGGGGCGAGAGGGATTTCGTCAGTTGCCACCGCATCGAGTGGTGCGGAAATCGGGACAGCTTCGACTGCGCCTGCCGCTGTGAACAGCGAAAGCAGTAGCGCAACAGTTAGGAGTAGAGTGGCTATTTTTTTCATGTTATGACCTCCAAAATATTGTTTCGCGATGGCAACAGCCCAAGGTTCCCCTGCATATATCCCGTTTCACGCAGGATATACAGCTTTCCACATTCGCCAGATATTCCGACTTACCTTCATCAAACGCCCGGCCTTCCCGTTTTCAGTGACATGAAGGGGCGCTCTCCAGCTTACGGCGGCGGAACCGTCGGGGATTTGCACCCCTGTTCCCTGCGGCAGCGAAACTGCCCGCCGGATGGCAACGAATGTGTAGAGCGTTGCGCATAGCACGATTAAACATATTATACAACTTTTAAAGGTGTTGTACAAGCTTTGAAAAAAATATAAGGAACTTTACTGCGGAAAAAGTATGTGGGAATATTGATTTTGTGAATATTGTCGAGTTATGTCAACTTTGTGACGAAAATTCAAAACGGTAATTTTGAGTTTGCGGGGTCGAGAATGATTATCGAAATAAGACGATTTGACACGGCAAGAAACGAAAGATGTATGTTGATAACTCTGTGGAAAATGTGCATAACTTTTTGTAGAGTTATTTACAATAAATATTATGTTATGTTTTGTAGCTTTATGTCAACAGTTGTAAAGGCTGGTTTTTCGTTGGAACAGAGGATTTTCCGTACTTTTTTACAGAAACTACATGCTTCGGTCTGCGAAGGGAGCAAACTTTATTCAGTAATTTTACAAACGCTGGCGTTAAGCTCGGATTAGTTACGGTTTTATATACGTTCTGTAATCTTGGCTTTACACGCAAGCTTTTATCATTCCCGCTTGACTATGTGCAGAGGTTGTGTTATTATATTTAACGCTATATGCGCGCGTTGTAGGCCTCTGATTGTAGATAAGGTAGGCAATTTGCAAAAAAACAGAAATGATTTTATGACAAACAAAAAAAGAGGGCGGCAGCCCCGTTCTCTAACATACGCTGGTGTAGCTCAGTTGGTAGAGCAGCGCATTCGTAATGCGCAGGTCAGGAGTTCGAGTCTCCTTACCAGCTCCATAAATCATCGCAACTCCCGCAATCATCACGATTGCGGGAGTTGCGATATATACGGAGAATCAACATTTTACCGATGGAATATCATTGAACATCAACACTAATCACGACGAATGTTCCCGGTGAATTCCATTAAGTGTGATATAATCGTTGTGAAAGGTGTTGATGGCATGGTCTTTATAACTGGCGATACCCATGGGGATTTTAGGAGGCTTAATACCGATATTTTCCTTGATTGTTACAAATAGTTCAGCTTACCCTAATCCGCTATTGGAATGTAAAGAATCACACTCGTCCCGGACTTTCCATCGCTTTTAATTTTAATCTCAGCATCATGCAACAAAGCGCCATGCTTGACGATGGATAGGCCGAGCCCGGTGCCAGGAATGATTTTACTGTGGCTTTTATCCACTCTGTAGAAACGCTCAAATACCCGTTGCTGCTCGGTTTTTGGGATTCCGAAGCCGCTGTCCGTCACGGTTAAAACCGCAATGTTGTCCTTTCTATTTATGCCGACCGAAACACTGCCGTCCTTGCGATTGTATTTGATTGCATTGTCCAGCAGATTGTAGACCATCTCATCAAGTACCGATGGGATGCCGTAAACCACAATAGACTCACCCGAAACAGACAATACGACTGAATTTTCATCCGCCTTGGATGCGAGCCTTTGGGCGATATCCTCGGACAAGAGCAGCAGGTTGATAGGCTCCTTGACAGGCTGCGTGTTTTCCTCCAAGCCGGAGAGAAGAATCAGGTCGTTCACCAGCGCAATCAGTCGCTGTGCCTCTCTGTAGATTTTTTCGGAAAACTCCGGAACATCCTTTGATTTTGCCACACCATTTGCCATAATCTCGGCACAGCCGGAGATCGTGGTGAGTGGTGTTTTCAGTTCGTGGGAAACATTGGCGGTAAACTCACGCCGCAATGCTTCCCGCTCCTGCTTTTCAGTGACATCCAGCAGCAGTAAAACCACGCCTTGTACGGTGTCATCCTCCATGACAGGATTTGCGAATATCTGGCACTGACGCCCACTCAGACTCACAACCTGTTCGTTGGTTATCCCGCTCAGAGCTTTTTGTGCGACACCCCTAAATACCTCGCTCCGGTTTAGTGCCAAGATATTGTTGCCCATAGCCGGTATTGTCTGTACGCCCAACAAATCCATAGCACTTCTGTTATTGGACAGCACTGTGCCGTTTCGGTCAATTACCAGAAAGCCTTCGCTCATGTTTTCGGTAATGGCAGCGAACTCCTGCCGCCCACGGTCAAGCTCACGTATCTGATTATTGATTTGATTGCGCTGTTCCTTTATTCGTTTAAGCAGCGGGACGAGCTCGTCATACGCCTCGTTGTTTTCAGGATGTTCCAAATCCATGCTGTTGATTGGTCGAACAATCCGACGGGTTAAAAACGAAGCAATAAAAGAGGAGGCTAGGAACACCAGTACCGCGATCAGCGCCACCATCCAAAAAAGCTGATCATAGTAGGCAAGAATACTTGCCGTTGTGCTCGACATTCGCAGAACAGACCCGTCATCCAGCAGAACGGCGCAATAGTAGGTTTGCTCCCGAATGGTATCGGAATAGCGCGTACTCTCGCCGGTTCCATCGCTCAGCGCACCTTGTACCTCAGGGCGGTCCAGATGATTATCCATCCACTCTGGACTCTCTGCGCTGTCATAGAGAACTGTGCCATCAGGAGAAATCACCGTAAGCCGGTGTCCACTGCGGTAATCAAGTGCCTCGAGATAATCCTCGCCCGCAAGCTTATACCCTGTGTGGATGTAAGCGGCTTCCGCCATGACCTCCTGCTTTATTCCCTCAAAAAAGTCGTTATAACCTACCAAAGTGACCAATATGGAGGTTAAGATGACGGAAATACCGGCAAGCAATGCCGAAAAAAGAAATATTCTGCGTTTCATTCCATCTCACCCACCTTGTAGCCCAAGCCACGTACCGTTTGGAGCAGTTCTCCGCAGTGTCCGAGTTTTTGACGTAATGTCCTGACATGCACATCCACTGTCCGTGTTTCACCGTCAAAATCGTAGCCCCAGACTTTTTCCAATATCTTATCTCTGGTAAGAACAATACCTGTATTTCTCAGCAGATATACAAGCAGATCAAACTCTTTGATGGTCAGAACGACCTCAATGCCGTCAGCTATGACGATATGCCGCGGGATATCTACGGAAAGTCCGCCGATTAGATATTCGGCCGTTTCGATGTTAAAATCAGTGCGGCGCAACAAGCTTTTGACCCGCGCCACCATTTCCATCATACCGAATGGTTTTGGAAGGTAATCGTCTGCGCCCAAATCAAGCCCCATCACCTTGTCATGCTCGGTGCCCTTAGCCGTCAGCATGATTACAGGGAGCCTGCGGGTTTTGTGGGAATCGCGTAGTTTTTTAAGTATAAGTAAGCCATCCTCGCCCGGTAGCATAATGTCCAAAAGCACAAGCTGAGGCAACTTTTCATGCAGAACCGGCCAAAATTCCTCGCCGCAGGAAAACCCCCGGACATCGAAGCCGGTGTTTTTCAGCGTATATATCACAAGCTCGCGAATGTCCGTATCATCCTCAACAAGATAGATCATTATGGTGTACCCCTTTCGCCTGTGACAGTATAGATAACCTGCTCGGCGATGTTTACCGCATGATCACCGATGCGCTCTAGATATTTGGCGATCATCAACAGGTCAAGGCATGCTCCGCCATCGGAAGGGTGTTTTGTAATCGCTTCTACCAACTCGTTCTTGATTTTTATGAACAAATCATCCACTATATCGTCATAGGCAATGATTTCTTTTGCTCCATCGATATCTCTTGTTACAAAAGAATCCACAGATCGGAAGAGCGTCGTGTAGGG
>JGI994J12354_10004167_pt1 | contig 13129 bp, 14 predicted proteins | sample IntmicLarv3ML3BL_FD_12354 | JGI IMG/M metagenome (IMG submission 12354)
ATCAAGAAAAGATTTTCAGTAGCCAAAGATACATCGTCGGCAATCATGCTAAAATCACTAACAATACTGTTCGCTGTGTTTTCGGCGGCAATATAGTTATTCTGCTTGTCTAAAGCAAGCTTCTCGGTATGCTGAGTATAAGATACCGCACTTACCGTTCCGCCCGCGACAACCAAAGTCGTTACGACAGAAGCAATGATAATCAGCTTTTTTGTAACTCTGATTTTGCTTGGGAATTTGATTTTGCTTAAAAACTTAGTTGGAAATTTAATTGGAAATTTGATTGGAATGTTCATTCTAACGTCCATTGGGTTTTAGTAAATAATTACAGCTGACCGTGAGATTAATTATATCTCAAGCTGTTCAATAACATCTTCTAAAATCTTCCCTGACTTCAAAAGAGCAGCATGCTCTTCTTCGGTAAGAGGAGGATTTATCACTTTTTGTATGCCCGAAGCTCCCAAAACAAACGGAAGTGAGAGGCACACATTCGGCAAATCGTAAGCACCGCCTGTACTGCTTGATACAGTAAGAATGCTTCCTGTGTCACGAATAATAGTTTCACAAATAAGGCGCACCGACATCGCAATTGCATAGTACGTTGCCCCTTTTGCGGCAATAACACGAGCACCCGCAGTGCGAACGTCGTTCTCGATTTCTTTAAGTTCAACCTTCCCGCAAGCATTATGCCTATGGCATGTAGAGGTGCAGTAAGTGTTCATGTGCATACCCGCAAGACTTATAAGACTCCACGGAATAACACTGCTGTCGCCGTGCTCGCCAAGCACGTATGCCTGTACATCCTTAGGGCTGAAGCCCACATGGTCGGCAATAAGCGTACGAAGGCGAGTACTGTCAATAGTAGTACCCGATCCGATAATCTGTCTGGGCTTCAATATTTTCGCGTGCTTGATGAATGTATAAGTAATGATGTCAACAGGATTAGAAACAATGACATACACAGCGTCAGGGCACACGGTTTCGATTTTCGGAATAATTTCTTTTGCAAGTTCAACATTAGTTTTCGCCAGATCCATACGGGTCATGCCGGGACGACGCCCGATTCCCATAGTAACGATTACAATGTCGCTTCCCTCGGCATCCTCATAGTCCCCCTCGTAGATGTTTATCGGGGCAGAAAATGCAGTGCCTTGTACAATATCCATAGCCTCGCCCATTGCCTTATCTTTATTCACATCAATAAGAACAATTTCCGAAGCAGTCTTGTCCATAGTAAGAGTATACGCAATAGTCGCGCCCACATTTCCGGCGCCCAAAATAGCGATTTTTTTGCCTTTTTTCATATGGTTAATAACAGTGTTGTGTAAAAAATAAAAACTTTCCTATTATCATATCACATAATCAAAAAAATGTCAAACTGTAAAAAACAAGTGGTATTTTATCCTGCGAAAAGCAATCCAAATCAGCCCCAGCACAAACGGCAGACCTAATAAAATGATGACAGCGGCTTCAAGAAAACCATTGGATACGTTGAAATATCCAATATCAGTTAATATTTTCGCTATTTTTTCAGCATTTTCCTCACTTGAATAAGCGTATATTGCTGTATTTCCAACATGAATTGCTACGGAATATTCCCCTCTAGCTTTCAATGTATAAATCGTGTAATTAGCCATAGCGGTCTTTGTCTGCGCACGCGGCAAGCCCATTTTTGTGCGTACAATCAACGAATGTGCATTTCCGTATGCGTTAACGGCACTACTGGTGTTGTCAAAATCGTAAAACTCGAAACTAATATCGTCTTTCTTAACTCCGATACATTTTACAAGTCCGCTATCCTGTGAAGAATATTTTTCGGTAATATCTTCCGGATCATATCCCTCGGTGGTTAGAACATGCCATACCAATGAAGATGGTGCCGGCATTTTCGAAACACCTGTGATACGCACAACACCATATATTATTGCTAATAGTATCGCAAGAAAAACAATAAGCTTTATAAATCCCTTAATTCCCCACTTTGCTTGTGCCATGCTTTTTTCCCTTACGAAAAACAATTCCTATCACCCCTAATACAAAAGGCAGACCTAATAAAATAATGACAGCAACCCCAAGAAAACTATCGAAAAAATTAGTAAAGAAACTTAAAATTGATAGTAATAGACAAATAATACTCGGCCAAATACACGCCTTGTATAAAAATGATTGGGTTTTGCTTTTCAAAAATCTTTTTAATGGCAACCTCGCAAGCCATATCATAATAAGCGAAACAAAAAATCCGATAATCCATAGTAAAGAGTTGTTTCTAAGCGGATTATTGTCTGCACCATTTGATACTTTGATATATCCTATTTCAGCTAAAATACTATTAAGTTTTCCTGCGCTCTCTTTATTACAATAAGCGTATATAGCAGTATTTTCAACATAAATAGCAACATCATAAGAATCCGATGAATCCAATATATACGTCGAAAAATGCGCCTTGTGCGTTCTCATTTCAACAGCACTTACTTTCATTTTTGTTCTATATATTATAGAGTGTGCCTGCTGAAATACATCTAACGCACTTGCTTCGTTGTTGAAATCATAAAACTCAAAATGAATATCGTCTTTATCGAACCCAACACATTGATTTAGTGTGTTTCTTGCATTTGGATAACGTTCTAAACTTTTTTCTGTAAAATCGTTCGTTTCATATCCCGAATTAAATAGCACACCGGATAGTTGCTCAACTGTTACAGGCTCTCTCTTTTCATAAGTAAAGCGATAAATGCCGTAACAAGCTCCAATGAATATAACTAGAAAAACTATTATTCCAATAACATTTGGCTTGTTTTTTTGCTTTGACATAACTTCAAAAATTCTCTCTACTTTCCCCTCTGCCTAATCGCCTCATAAAGCAAAACCGTTCCCGCGCAACTCACGTTAAAAGACGAAGCCGCCGAGCCCTCGCCCATCGGAATCGTCGCCATTACATCGCAGATTTCACAATAATGCTGACTAAGTCCGTCCGTTTCATTTCCTATCAAAAATAATACAGGAGTTGTCATGTCCACATCATAAATATTCGTTTCTTTGTGCGCTGTCGTTCCGACTATTTTAAGAGTAGGATACTTCGCTTTAAGTCCGGCAATATATTCGTCTATTTCTTTGTTGTCAGAAATCCGCCTAAACGGAAGCTTGAAAAACGAACCCATAGATGCGCTTATCACATCCGGTTCGTAAATATCTACACTGTGCCCCGTGATAACAAGCTCGTCAACACCAAAAGCATCGCACGAACGAATAAGAGTTCCTAAATTCCCTTTGTTTGACGGACGGTCAAACAAAACCATAATCGGATTTTCAGACATCCTTATTTCATTTGCATTGCCTTTCATTTCTGCAACAGCAATCAACTCTGATGTATCTTCTTTCCCGCTTAATTCTGCCATCAAAGACTCTGAAAGGTCATAGTTTACTTTCGTCTTAACTTCGCAAATCAAATCCCACGCCCAGTTAGAAAGCTTGCGCTCGCGAGAATATATAAACGAATTTATCTGCCAGTTGTTTTTTATCGCCCCGTTTATATTGCGAACTCCCTCAATCAAAAATTCGTTATATCTGTGCCGCTTGTTCCTGTTTGTAAGAAGCACCTCAAACTTCTGATAAGTCGCATTTTTTGTAGATATCTTCATGCTTTATCAACCCAAAAATTCTTTCTTATAATCCACCCCAAAAGCCTCTGCAAGTTCTACAAGCTGAGCGTCAGTGATAGTGTTAATCCGCTCCTGCCCCGAAGTAAGAACAAAAATCTGCGCGGCCTTCTCGATTGTTTCTATAAGCCCGAAAGCCTCGTCAAGATCACGACCCGCACCGTAAATTCCGTGCATTCCCCATACAACCGTGCGGAACTCCGCCATCTTCGCCGCCGTAGCTTCGCCGATTTCATTGTTCCCGCAAAGCATCCACGGAAGAACTCCGACCCCCTCAGGGAACACAACAATGCATTCTGTGCACATCTGCCAAAGAGTACGGCTGAACTTCGCTTCGTCAAGCTCGTGAATGAAATTCATAGCAAGAGTGTGCGTAGGATGACTGTGCATAACAACACGGTTTTGCGGGTCAACTTTAAGCCTCGCAATATGGCTCATTAAATGCGCAGGAAGCTCTGACGTGAACTTACCGCCGTCGGCATAGCCCCATAAAAGATGAGCAGTCTTCCCATCGTCAGAAATGCGAATAAGTCCTAAATTATTTTCGGGATCGCCTTTTATATTTTTAAAATATTTCCCTGTGCCCGTGACAAGAAAAATCTTTCGCGCAAGCTCGGTCGCATCAAACGACAGAGGAATATCGCGAATAGAGACGTCAACGTCCACATATTCCGCCGCACTCGCACGGTCAATAAGCAGGCTTATATTCCCACCGTTACGCTCGTCCCAGCCAAGCCGATACATATTGTCCGCAGTATCGCACATCTGTTTGATAAACGGTGCATTTAAGATATTCATATTTTCTTCCTTATATTGTAATTTTATTGCGCAAGTACTATAAAGTTTCCCAAACAATCACCCAATACTCTTCGACCCCAATCTTTCTTAGCGCCTCGTACCTGTGATTACCGTCATTCAAAATATACTTGCCCTTTTCGAACTCAATTATAAGCGGCGGCATATCCCAATCGCCCATACTATATCTGGCGACTATCGCATCAACATGTCTGAAAAACCTGTCGGATTCGACTTGATATTTCATGCTATCCTCTGGTCCACAACAACGTCCAAAGTCATCAAGTTTCATCATTTTTGGAGCATGATAACGGCGCGAGCTAAGCAAAAGCCCGTCTGAAAAAGCCTTGTTGTTCCCCTCACCGCAAAGGAATAAATGCACCCACTCTTCAAGTCTGTCTGCGTTGACAAATTCTATGGCAGATGTTGCCGTAGGCTCGTATGTTATGTCCATCATCTCTCTTTAAGCACCGACTTCTCATACTCTCGCACACTTCCCCACCAAGCGCTGTCCTCCGCGGGAACCCCCTGCCGTACGCAGTACTCCTCCCACACGTCGCAAAACGGAAGCGTCTTTGCGCTCTCTGACAAAATCATTCTGCCTGTAAAATCACCCTCATCCTGAAGCTTCCTAAGCTGCTCGTTCGGCTGAAGAAGTGCAAACAAAAGTCCCTTATGAACCGAGCGCGTGCCCACAATCCACGCGGCAATGCGGTTAATCGAAGCATCGAAAAAGTCAAGCCCGATTATAACTTTTGACAAAGCGTCACCCCGCACAATTTCTTTGCAAATCTCTCTAAGCTCGTCGTCATAAAGTACAACATGGTCGCTGTCCCAGCGCACTCCGCGCGTTATATGAAGCGGGATTTTATCAAAAAACGGCAACAGCGCAGGAATTTTATCCGACACAAACTCGGTCGGGTGATAGTGCCCGTTGTCAAGAAGATTATAAACCCCCGGGTTCGCGGCAGCATAGCTTAGATAAAACTCGTTACTGCCAACGGTATAGCTCTCAACCCCGATAGCAAACACCTTGCTCTCAACGCAATCAATTACGTTGTCAAAACGCTCTTCAAAAACCTTATCAAGGCTTTCCTTAAGGCGAAGCCTCGGTGAAAGTCGGTCGCTTGGAACGTCCTTGAACCCATCAGGAATCCACACATTGCAAAGCACTTTGTCACCAAGTTCTCGCCCGATTTCGTCCGCAATTCTGCGCGAAGCCTTGCAATGCTCGACCCAAAACTTGCGAATTTCAGCGTCAGGACTGGACAAAGTAAGCCCGTCCTTGACCTTTTCGTGACTAAAACAAGTCGGGTTGAAATCAATCCCAAAACCGTTCTCGCGGGCAAACTTGACCCACGGCTCGAAATGCCGATACTCAAGCTTGTCACGGTCAACACCGTCAGCATTAACTGCATAACAAGCATGCAGATTTATCCGCCTTTTTCCCGGAATAAAAGCCGCAGCCTTCAAAAAATCGGCTTTAAGCTCTTCAAAATTTCGCGCCCGCCCGGGGTAGTTACCGGTCGTAGCAAGCCCGTCGCCGGCTCCGCCCGACTCTTCAAAGCCTCTGACATCATCGCCCTGCCAGCAGTGTATGCTTATCGGAATTTCCGAAAGCGTAGCAAGCACTTTTTCCGTGTCTATACCAAGCGATTGATACTTTTTCTGCGCTTCACTGTAACTCATATATTACTCCTCATTTGTGCTTTTATATTACCAATAGCCGTCGCCTCAATCGGCTTAGCGACTACATTTTTGCCTGTGTACTCCGCAGTAAGTTCGGTCAGATATTTGTCCTTTGCCCCGCCGCCGATTACCACAATGTTGTCGTACTCTCTGCCTGTAATCTCTTCAATCTCCCGCACAGCCTGCGCATATTTCATGCCAAGCGACTTGTACGCAAGCGTAAGCTTTTCTATATTCCCCGTCCGCGCAAGCTCTTCAGCCTCGTTAAAGCTAAAGCCGAACTCTTTACGAACAAGCCCGATAGTGTAAAGCCCGTCAATGTTTTTCAAAAACCGAACATAATTAAGACCACCTTCGTTCGTCCAGTTGAACTCGCGCGCCTTATCATTTATAATAGGCTCGCTCGCCTTAATGCCAAGCAAACTCCACGTGCCTGAGGACAAAAGCAGAGTGTTCTCGTCAATGTCCACCGCCTCAAACGCACTTGCGGTATCATGCGAAGCACAGAGTTTTACAGGAACACCTTTGTATTCTCCGACTATCGTTCCCGCCATAGACAAAGCAGGAAAAAGCTCTCGCGGAAGCCCAAGCCTGTCGATAATTTCAAAATCCCACTCGCCGGATCGAGCGTTCACAAGCCCGGTCGTCGTTGCATTCGTAAACTCGCGAGCCATAACTCCTGTCAAGCAGTAGGTCAGATATTCGGGTATCATCAGAAACCCGTCAACATCAACAAGTCTACCCGCTTCTTTGTCCGCGAAAAGCTGATAAATCGTGTTAAACGGCTGAAACTGAACGCCCGTGCGTTCATAGAGTTCCTCGCGCGAAACAATCGCGTGCACCTTGTCGATAATATCGTGCATCCTGCCGTCGCGGTATGAATACGCAGACGAAACAGGCTCGCCCTGTCGCATGAGTAGATAGTCCACTCCCCACGTGTCAATGGCAAGGCTCTCGATTTGAGGGTACTGCTCAAGCGCTTTGTCGATTCCGATTTTCACATGAGAAAGCAGTTCGTCAATATCCCAAACAAGATGTCCGTTTTTTTCGACAGCTCCATTGGGAAAACGATAGACTTCTGTTAATTCAATGGCATCACTGTCAACATGCCCGTCGGGGCTCCCGACCATGTGTCGTCCGCTGGAAGCTCCGATATCAATTGCAAGATAATATTTTGTATTTTTCATAATATCTAGATTTTATCATACAATCATATTTTTTGCAATAGCTTAAAATTGACTTGTTATACGAATTATGTTATAATTAACGCATGGATAAACGACTTACAGCAATCGCAAATTGCGTTGCACTAACATTACTTGAAATACCAAACGACCTGTCAATCCCCGACAGCTTAACCCCGTATACCGAACCTATGGCAGTTGCAGATATCGGCACCGACCACGGCAAACTTGCCGTTTATCTCGCAAAAACCTATGGCTGTACCGTGTACGCAGGGGATATAGCAGAAGGTCCGCTTAGCGCATGCAAAAGCTTGGTAAAAAAATCAGAAGTCACCGACAAAGTAATCCCTGTTCTGTGCAATGGACTGGAAAAAATCCCCGAACAGGTCAGCACAATCGTCATCGCAGGACTTGGCGGAGAAACAATCGCAGAAATAATCGACAGTTCTCCGTTTTGCCTGTCGGGCAAAACTCTCGTGCTGTCGCCGCATAGCCACGAAGATAGACTTCTTGGCTATCTTTCCGACCAAAACTTCGCCACACTTCAGCGTGAAACGGTGCTAAGCAAAAAGAAAAGCTATATAGTTTTAATGGTAAAAAAATAAAAAAGCCCGCGGGTGCTACCCGCAAAAGCAATGACGATTACTGATAATAATCTTATAAAACAGCTAAGCGCAGGCGAACTTTGCAACCTCTATCTATTATATGGAGAAGAAACCTACATGTCCGCGGGCGTGATTTCCATGCTCAAAAAAACATGCGTGGGCGATTTCGCAGATTTCAACCTGCTTACCGTTGACGGAAGAACGCTCTCTGCAGGAACGTATTCGGAACTTCTGGATTTTCTGAATACTCCTCCGATGATGTCCGACCGCCGCTTGGCGATAGTGAAAAACTACGACGCGGCAAAAACCGCGGGCAAAGACATGATAGAGTTCATAAGCAAACTCCCGCCCGACGCAGTGGTTGTTTTTCATATGGAACTGCCCCTGCCCCCGAAACGCGGAGCAAGATGGAACGACTTCATAGCTCTCTGCGCCAAGGTAGGGTTAGCGTGCGAGTTCAAGTTTAAGGGAATAAATGAGATTACTCCCATACTCTGCACAAGAGCAAAAAAAATGGAGGCATTACTGCCCCCTGAGGTTGCCTCGCATATGGTTCGCCGATGCGGACAAAGCCTTGGAATTCTTATAACTGACCTTGCAAAGCTCTGCGCTTACGCAAAGTCAGAGAACCGAGCAATTACTACGGCGGACGTGGACGTCCTGACGACCGCTCTTGAAAATGCAAACATTTTCGAACTGGCGAAGCAGATACTGCAAAAGGACGCTCATGGAGCACTTAACATGATAAAAATCTTAAAACAGCAAGGCGAGGACGAACTCGGCATACTGGCGGTTTTAAGCACAGCGATAATTGATTTTTACCGCGCGAAAGTAATCGGCAACAGTCGCGAAATCTGCGTTTTGTGGAACTATCGCGGTCGCGAGTTCGCAGTAGACCGCGCACTTGGCACAGTCGCTCGGATTCCTCTGCCTGTGATAGAAAGATGGCTGAACATTTTGCTTGCCGCCGACATGGACATGAAAGGCGGAAGCAAGCTGCCCAAGAGGCAGATACTGGAAACAGCAGTTATTGAGATGATTGGTTGCTAACTTCAATACCACCACTATTAAAAAGATTTAATAATTCAGAAGTACTCAAATACTCCGGAAATCCGTGCTCCCTCAGAAGCTCCGCTCGCTTTTGCTTGCTGTCAGACTGCCCCAAAAACCCCATATCATAAAGATCGCTCTTGGTATAAACCGTCGAGTTTTCCGCCTGTTCAACACAAGCTCTGCTAAAACACTCTGCCAAAATTTCAGCAGAAAGTCCCTCGACTCCCAAAATCCCCGCCGCCGACGGCGCGTCCTTGCGCCTCTCAATTCCGCGGATTTGCGGACAGTAAACGTTAATGATGTTCGCTCCCTCGCCGCAGAAACCTTTGATATAGTTGCGTATCTTCTGCCCTGCGTGGTCGCTGTCTGAAAATACCAAGAGCCCTTTCGATTCTGAAAGGGCTTTAATCATGTGTTGCTTAGACTTATCGTTAAAAATCCGAAAACCGTTCGTAGTGATTATAGGCGAAGAGATAAATTCCGACAACTTCTGCTTGTCGTACTTCCCCTCAACAATTATAGTCTGCGCAAAATGGAGCTTCTCCATCGTTAAACACCGCAGGAAAACTCGTCATGGTCGTCTTTAATCTCGCCGACAATCGGCACAGGGTCAATACCAATCCGAGTGTAATAGTTCGACAAAGCCGCCTTAATCGCCTGTTCTGCAAGAACTGAACAGTGCACTTTCACCGGCGGAAGCCCGCCAAGAGCTTCAACCACAGCGTCATTCGTAAGAGCAAGCGCTTCTGAAATATGCTTGCCCTTTATCATCTCCGTGGCTATCGAGCTTGTCGCAATCGCACTTCCGCAGCCGAAAGTCTTAAATTTTATATCAATGATAATCTCGTTCTCAACCTTGAGGTACATCTTCATTATGTCGCCGCATTTTGCGTTTCCGACCTCGCCAACGCCGTTAGCATCAGCAATTTCACCCACATTGCGCGGGTTCGTAAAGTGATCCATCACTTTCGGAGTATAATCCATCATATCTTTTTATTCCTTCTTTTTAATTAAAATTCAACACCTGCGTTATGCAGTATTTGTAGCGCCTTATAATATATGTCCACTCTTTTCTGCTCCTCGCTCTTCCACTTGCCTGAAAAGCCGTATGTTACCTCTATTGCACTTAAGGCAGAGTCTGATAGGTTTTCTATTAATGTGTCATTTTGTACACGCTCTGCAAGTTTTTCTGCCTGCCGAAAATAGTAAGGTATCCGCTTGATGTCGCAAATCTGACACAAGAAATTGTACTCTCTAAGCCAAAATATAATCGTTCCTCTTGGCATATCGCAACAATCATCAGAAATATCATACTCGCTGTACCCGCTTATCGGGGCAACATAATGATTATTGTAATAATCAAAAATCGGAGGAATCGGCGCAAGTCGAGCAACATTTTCCATAGCGGAAGTTATGATATCTACTGCTGACTTAGTTTTCCAATTAAGCGACGACCCAAGCACAGTAAAATCGCACGGCCACGGAAAATCTTTGCCCGCCAAAAACGCTCTGCTTCCTATGTATTTCGCCGCTTTAATCTCTCTGGAAACTTCGTCTAACGACTCTACCTGAATAGCTCTTTTGTACTTATCCAACAAGTAATTTTGAAACTTCACAAGCAGTTCGTCCGCTGGCTCTCCAACTACATGTAAGTTCGCAAGAGTTTGAGCTCTGCTGAAATTATACTCCTCAACAGGAGGATAAGAACGGCGTGCTTTTGAAGGATATTCATCCGCATATAGCGCCTGCTTTGCCTTTTGCATGAACGGATGATAAGGCTCTACCCCTAATTCTCTAAGTCTGGCAACGCTTCCGTCCATAGCGTCGCATGCTCCGCCGTGCAAAAACTCCCCAAACCAACCGTTATCACTTTGATGTTTTAGAATTTTCCGCACTTCTTTTAAATCTATAATCTGCTCTTGTAAAGCAAGCATTTCAGAGCTGTTTTTATCCGCAGACAGAATATCACGCTTAACAATATATTTCTGCGTGGGGCTTCCCTCTGCCAATATTAAGTCTATTATCTCTTGCTTTTTCATTTCAAAACCTATACAAATATTTTACCGAGCCTTTTACCCGCAGACCCGAAAAATTCGACCCGATGGTCGGATTTTTCCGCGTTTCGTTTACGAAACGCTCCAGACAGGGCTCATATTTCTTAATAACTCAATTATCGGCGGCACCGCCTCTAACACCTGCTTGACCTCATCTTCAGTATTCGCCGCCGAAAGCGACAACCGCAAGCTACCGTGCGCAAGCTCGTGAGGAAGCCCGATAGCAAGAAGCACGTGCGACGGGTCTAAACTTCCGCTTGTGCAAGCACTTCCTGACGAAGCGGCAATTCCGCGCAGGTCAAGATGTAGCAGTATGCTCTCGCCCTCAATCCCCTCGAAACTTATGTTCACATTCCCGGGAAGTCGCCGCCTGCGGTCGCCGTTAAGCCGAGTTTTCGGTATAGTTGTGGTCAAATTCTCTATAAGCATGTCGCGCAAAGCAGTCACCTTTTCGATGTCCTCGTCCATGTGAGCGAAACATTCTTCTGCCGCCGCAACAAACGCGCATATTCCCGCAACGTTTTCTGTTCCCGCGCGCTTTCCGCGCTCTTGCGCGCCGCCATGCATAAGACTTGCAATTCGTACTCCCTTGCGAATGTAAAGAGCTCCAACCCCTTTCGGAGCGCCAAGCTTGTGTCCCGAAAGCGACATTAAATCCACTCCGTCCAAGCTTACGGGAACATGCCCGAACGCCTGCACAGCGTCTGTGTGGAAAAGCACTTTGGCCTCGCGGCACAAAGTCCCAATTTCGTTAATCGGTTCAAGAGTACCAATTTCATTGTTCGCCGCCATAACGCTTACAAGACAGGTCTTATCAGTGATTGCTTCGCGCACCTGCTCGGGCGCAACAAGCCCGTTTTCGTCAGCAGGAAGATAGGTAATCTCTGCGCCGATTGACTGTAAAAACTTACAAACATGAAGCACGGCATGGTGCTCGATATTCGTGGTTATTATGTGATTTTTGCCCTTTTTGATATTGGCAAAATATGCGCCCTTAATTGCCCAGTTGTCGCTTTCCGTTCCGCCCGAGGTGAAAAACACCTCTGCAGGAGAACAACCGACTAGTTCTGCCAACTTGTTCCGCGCCTTCTCTACCGCACGCGCGGCAAGCTGAGCTTCTTCATATATAGACGACGGATTGCCGAAACCATTATCTGCAAGCCACGGCTCCATCGCCTTAAGCGCTGCTGCCTTTATAGGAGCAGTCGCCGCATTGTCAAAATATATTCTTTTCATTTACTACTTCTTTCTATACGAAAGGTGTCTGTTGATTGCACCTCACAACTTCAATATTCGGCAAAAGCTCCGCGAGTTTCGCCGCCATTAGTCGCTCAAACGCTATCTCCGTGCCGTAATGTCCGCAGTCCAAAAGGGATACGCCCTCTTGCCTTGCCTGTAACCACTGATGATGTCGCACATCCCCTGTAACGAACACATCAAAGTCAGCAGAAAAATAGTCGAACCCACCGCCCGAGCACACTCCGACACGAAGCGGAGGAGCTTTGTTCTTTTCGGCAAAATACCGAACATGCCCGTAATTTTCCTTAGCGATTGCCAAAAGTTCGTCAAAACTTCCGTCAAAAAAGCCTTGATATTCACACTCTTTGCCGCAGGTGACGTCAGACAAACCGAACACTTTTGCCATTTCGTGCGACAACCCGTCCAAAGCCATGTCAAAGTTGGTATGCGCGCAGATCACAGCGATATCGTTCGCAATAGCGTGGCTCACGGGGTCATTTGCAGGAACGCTTTTAAGTCCGCTAAAAATTATAGGATGATGAGTTACAAGCAGTTCCGCCCCGCATGCCTTCGCGGCCGCGATAGTTTCCGCAGTAGCATCCAAAGCGACGGCAATTTTACGCACGGGCTTGTCGCCGCTTCCGATTAAAATCCCGATATTGTCATGCTCCCACGCCTTATTGAACGGCGCAAAAGAGTTTATAGTGTCAAAAACGCTCTGAACTGTTGTCATTTTATTTTCCTGTTTGTTTTTGTAAACCATATGCTGAATTGCACGTCGCGTTGACCGGCCGAGGCGGGGCAAAAGCCATAAGCGCGTAAGCGCTGGCGTGCCCGCCTGTGGAAAACTCTCC
>JGI994J12354_10004168_pt1 | contig 13127 bp, 16 predicted proteins | sample IntmicLarv3ML3BL_FD_12354 | JGI IMG/M metagenome (IMG submission 12354)
ACGGTGGTACCTGAACAATTACAGCGGAGGAAATCCCCTATTTGTTTCTGCTGTGAAAATCATTTTAGCAAACACAGCCTTACTCAATGCCAGCTAGAGTGAAACTTGAGAAATGAGCCCTCTGCCATTTGGCAGAGGACCCCGAGGGAGGTTCAGCATGACTAATTTTCCATTTTGTATCAAAGAAATCGTGGCACTTCTTCCGTTGACGTTGCGCAGGGAAAAATCCGTGGGCGCATACTTCAATTGTCCTTTTTGTGGCGACAACCGAGGGAAGTTATGGGTGAATTATGAGCACGATATATTCCGGTGCAATTATTGCAATGAGAGCGGTGGAATGTTGGCGCTCTACGGTCGCCTCAATGGTATTTATAATAATTCAGATGTTTACCATGAGCTTTGCTCTAAACTTCGCCGGAGCAGATATTCTTCCGGCAGCACGGCCCAAGCTGTGCAAATACAGGTGAAGAAAGAAGCGGCTCCAACGCATATTGAGCAAGCCCCACGTGCCACGCCGGAACAGATTCATCAAACGTATCACATGTTACTTGACCTGTTGGCGCTCAGGGAGCTTCACCGTACGAATCTTCAAAGCCGTGGCTTTAGTGATGAGCAAATTGCTTTTTGTGGTTACCGGAGCACACCGTCTTATTGGCGCTGTCTCGGCATCGCACAGTCGCTTATTTCAAGAGGCTGTACCATTCGGGGCGTTCCGGGCTTTTACCGGAACAAGTCAGGGAAATGGACAATGGCATTCTATAGCCGTACGGCAGGTTTTTTGGTTCCCATTCGGGGCATAGACGGGTTGATTCAGGGAATTCAAGTCCGATTGGATGTACCTATAAAAGATGAGCAGGCACCGGATAAAGCAGGCGCAAAATATCTTTGGTTTTCCTCTGGTGGAAAGCCTATGGGATGCAGCTCCGGCAGTCCGACTCATTTTGTTGGCAACCCTCATGCCCGTGTCGTATATGTGACAGAGGGTGCATTAAAGGGAGATGTTTCACATTTCCTGATGAATAGAACCTTCGCTTGCGTTCAGGGTGCAAATAATTTGAGCCAGTTTGAAGCTCTATTGCCCACATTGATGCGTTATGGCACAGAAGAAATCGTTGAAGCGCACGACATGGATAAATTCCATAATGAGGCGGTTCAAAAAGGGGCTTTAAAAATCATTGCTTTGGCTCATGCACATGGGCTGCAAGCGAACAGCTTGGTTTGGAACCCCGATTATAATGGCGTGGACGAGTGGCAGCTAGCATTGCGCAATTGCTTTGCGAAATCTGTACACGATGCTGCTTGACACTATATTTAGGAGGAAGATTTATGATGTTAAAAAGGAAAAATCTATACGGAAAATTCTGTGGTGAGCGCTTTCAGCTTCGAGTCACATGTTACCCCAATAACCCCTCCATTCGAGTGGTTTTGGCTGCTCAATCCGGAAAGACCATTTCCATTTCTCAAAATTTAGGAGGGGCAATGCCGCAGTATCAATGTATTCTCTCCGATGCGATCTTCGGACCGGCTGACGGTGGGCTTATGCATTACTTGGAAAGGAACAAGCTTGGTTACCTGATTGATTACAAAGTTACCGGCGCAAGGAAGAAAATTGCCGGCGTATATGCTGTTTTCCAATTTGACCCAAAGCAATTGCGGCATTTCGATGCCAAAGGCTGTCGGGCATATGAGAGTAAGGAGAAGTCACTGCGCCGTAAATTTCTTCAGCCCTCCCTCCGACGTGCGGGATAAGAGGGGCCTTGTGTCTGAACCAAAAATAAAAGATTGAGAGGTTAATAGTATGGGACATTTTTCTAACGCTGATATCGAGCGAACTACATCAGAAGAAGCGAAAACAGCCACAGAGCAGGATACAGAAACAATAACTCCTGATAAACTACCAGAGGCACAAGAGCCAGCGCCGGAAAAGGCAGCTCCTGAGTCAACCTTTACAGAGGATGAAAAACGTAAAGCACATGAAGCGGCCGAGGCAGAGCGAAAGGCACAGTGGGATGCTCTACAGCAAGCCAAACGTGATGTAGAGCTGATGGCATGGGAGGATGCAGTCAATATGGATGCAAATTCTCTTATGCAGACTTCAGTGCAGCGGCTTGGCAACGATGCAGAACGCATTACACGACGAAATATGAAGCAATGTGTAACAGAGCATATTCAGACCAAATGCTATGAGAACCTGAAATTCGCTCGTCAAGCCCTGCATCCCCGCAAAACGATGATTCATTGCTTCCAATACATCCAGCGGAGGGCACATGAATTTGCTATGCAGGAAATGAAAGACAATGGGATTGATTCCACTACCGTGGAGTCCTATGGCTGCGACATTCCAGACGGACTTTGCTATCAATGGGCAGAGGACTATTTCTGGGACCTCGATGCGCCGGAGGACAAAGACCCGAAGGAGACAGAGTTTAAGCCCCAGCCATATATTCCGTCACCTGCTTCTAAAAGCAAAAAGGGCAAGCAAAAGAAGGCTAAGGAAAAGCCCGAAAAGCCAAAAGAGGCACCATCCGAGAGCGTTAAGCAGGAAGCTGCCGGGCAGTTCTCGCTGGAGCAGATGATGGCTCCGGAAATGCGAAAAGCAAGTTAATCAGATAAGGAGAGCAACAATGTTGGCATATAAAGCGTTTCGCCCAGGTATGGTGTGTCTGGGGTATCAGTTTCAGATGGGACTAAATAGAACCGAGCAGGCGAATTGTCGGCAAAATGGATTTCATTGTGCTGCAAACCCACTGGACTGCCTCGTCTATTATCCTGATATAAATCAATCTGAATTTTACTTGGTTGATGCAGGCGGTGATGTACACGAAGATGGCAGTGATTCTAAAATTTCCTGCACAGAGCTTACGATCTTAGCGCGTTTACCCGTCAAGGAATTCTTTTTGCATGGCTTGGCATTTCTTTCTGACCACCCGAAGCTTGAGCAAAGCAAAAGCGTGTCCAGAGATAGTGCGAAAGCTTTAAGGGGTTATGCTGCTGTGTGTGGAGAAGATCCGATTGCACAGGGCAAGCAGGGAGACATCCTTGCCTTTGCGCAAAAATGTCCGCAGACAGGTAAAGTGACACAAATTTCCCTTACGCAAGTGGACGGAGAAACAATCATGCCGGACATCTGGTATGACGCCAATTTGACAGAAAGGATTGGAAAACATGAAAAAGAGTAAGTTATTAGAAATGCCCCCTTTACGGGCAACTAAAACCATGGTGCGGTCCACAACTCCGATGAAAAAAACTTTTTTTGGCATATCTCATACGTCGTATCAACATAAAAGATATCTGCGTTGCTGTGTGCAAGACGGCATTTTTAAAATTAGCATCTTCTTTCCTGAGCCAATGCGCACCGGTGGCCGGCAATCTTCATACGACATCTATTTTTCGAAAGAAGAACAAACCTTTCGAACCTTTGACCGTGTGAAAAACAGATGGCTCACTGGTAAGTTGGATACTTTAGAATGGCCAGAGTATGGTTCATATTCCGGTGATGAATGGATCACTCCGGCAGATGATGCTCTAATTCGACAGTATTTTGGTGGCATACGTGGCGGCTTTTACGATGCACTTGACTTTCAACGACAAGTGAGAGCGAATGAATTGAAATGTCGGCACAAAAAGGAAACAGACCCATGGGATGCGGATTTAGCACAAGTGCCAGCGCTCCCGAAAGATTGGGAACGCTGGGTGTGCAAGGTAGGTATCCCTGAGAATTATATCTACTACCAATATTCTAAAAAGGGTGCGACGCAGGGTTATTGCACCTACTGTGAAAAAGACGTTCCGATTAAAGCGCCTCGCCATAATAAAGCAGGACATTGCACTCGCTGCCGCCGCCCAATTACGTTCAAGTCCATTGGAAGAGCTGGTTATGTGGAAACCTCAAGATACTCAATGTGCATTTTACAAGCGTGTAAAGATGGTTTTGTTTTCCGGGAATTTGAAGGGAAACGCTGGTACAACAAAGGAGAGTTCATGTCACCAAGACATTTTTGCTTTGAGAGAAGGAGAGTGATTTATAACTCAACCTGCACCTCCGTGCGCACATATTACTGGGGCTTGTATAAACAGATAAAACACCGTTGGCTTGCATGTAGTGTCTACAGCGGCTCCAACTGGATGGACTGCCAAAGTAGAATTTATGGGAAAACGTTGCCGCATCTCGCAAAAACAGCGCTTCGTCAAACAGGACTCATGGAAGCAATGAATGGAGCAAACATTTACGATGTAGAGCGCTATCTCGGTGTTCGACACAAGTTTCCTCCGATTGAACAACTTGTGAAAGCCAGCCTCTGTGGGCTGTCTGATGAAATTATTACAAGATTTTCGTCTGCCCATCGAAAATTGCTTGCAGAATCAGAGTCATCCCTGACGAAAATGCTTCGGCTGGACAAGCCTGCTCTGCGGCGGCTAAAAGTCAATGAGGGCGGGCAAGCTTTTTTAGAGTGGCTTCAATATGAGCGAACAAGCGCTTCTGCGATCCCTGACCATGTAATTCATTGGTTGATTTCAGAAAACTTTACTCCCGAAACTGTGCGGTTCATAACGAACCGTATGACTGTAATGCAAATTTACAATTATCTTCGCAAGCAGATGGAAATAAATCAGGCATCTTGCAAAGATATCTTAATAAAATGGAAGGACTATCTTTCTATGGCAGAGCGGTTAGGTATTGATACCTCGGATGAAATCATCTTCAAGGTGAATAAGCTTTATCAGCGACATGATGCACTTCTGCGCCGCTGTAATGAAGAGGATGAGGCACAGCAGGCAAGAGAGGTTTCCGCAAAATTTCCGACACTGGACAACATCTATCAATCGTTGCAAGGAAAGTATACTTACATGAGCGAAACGTATTGTGTACTTGTTCCGACAGGGGTGGCAGATATTTTACATGAAGGGCGTTCTTTGTCGCATTGTGTGAGCAGCTCCTCTAGTTATTGGGAACGAGCTGAAAGAAAAGAATCATTTATTCTCTTCTTGCGCCGTACTTCCGAGCCAGACTTACCGTACTACACCTTAGAAGTGGAGCCCAATGGAACGGTGAGACAGGAGCGAGCTAAATATGACCGCCAAAATAAGGAAGATATCCACCTTATTAAAGAATTTCTTGTGGAATGGCAGCAGAGTATTCGCAAAAGACTATCTACCAAAGACCATCAGCTTGCGAAAAAAAGCCGTGTTCTGCGGCTGGAAGAATTTGCAGAGCTGCAAGAAAACCAAGTTCTCATTCATACCGGCGATCTGCAGGGCCAGCTTTTGGTTGATGTGCTAACCGCCGATTTATTGGAAGCGACTGCAGCGTAATAGCGACCTGATTGGGTATCTGTGCTCAGATGCCCAGTCAGATTTCAAGCAGAAAAGAACAACGGGCGCCAGGCATTGTGAAACACCGAAAAGGGAAACAAAACATAAAGCGTCTTCTGGTCTTTTTTTTTCGAAGCGAGCACTTCCCCTCTCAACCGAAAGAGTGCCGTAGGCACTCAAAATAATGTAAAGGAGTCCACGATGAAAGAATTAGGGAATTTGGCAGTAGTTTGTGCAAAGAGGAAGGGTATGTTACTCCAAATATATGATGGAGCAATATCCGTGCATATTGAGACAGAGGTGGGCAGAAAGGTAGTTGTCGCTTCTTGGGATGATGATGCGGCAATTTCTGAGCTAATCCATGACCTCAACTTTGGCACATACGCTGCCTAAAACAGTAAGGAGCAATTTTATAATGACTGTAATTGAAAGCAAATCGCAATCTGCACAGATAGGGCAGAAAACAGAGCAGCTCAACCGTTATCGACACGAATACTATAATCTCAATGCGCCCACGATTTCGGATTCAGAATATGATCGCTTGTATGACGAGCTCAAACGATTCGAGCAGGAGAGCGGCTGTATTATGAGTAATTCACCAACGCAGACGGTAGGATATCAGGTGGTAAGCGGGCTTGAGAAGGTAACACATACCACCGCATTGCTTTCCTTGGATAAGACGAAATCCATGGAAAATCTGGTTTCCTTTGCTGCCGGACAAGCTATTTTGTTCATGTTGAAGCTTGACGGATTGACAATTAAGTTGGAATACAACCGTGGCCGCTTGATACGAGCCTCTACACGAGGCGATGGCCATACTGGTGAGAATGTGACTCATAATATCCGTGGGATTGCAGGCATACCAGAGACAATTCCATACATAAACCCGCTGACCATAACTGGGGAGGCGTTTATCCGCACAAGCGATTTTGAACAGTTGCGCCATATCCTGCTAGACAGCACAGGCAGGCCGTATAAAAATCCTCGAAACCTTGCCGCTGGTGCTGTCCGGTGCTTTGATGCAGAAAAATGCGCACAACGATTGGTACGGTTTATGCCCTTTCGGGTTCTGCAAGGATTAACTGAGCATCCAGAACTGGAAAATAGCAAATGGCGGCAACTGAAATACTTAATAACCCTTGGTTTTGAACTTTGTCCTTCCTTTTATTTGAAGAATTACAGTGCAGCATATATAGAGCAAACGGTAATTCCGACATTAAAGAACCACGCAACGGTGCAGGGCATTCCAATCGATGGCATGGTAGTTACCTTTGACAACATCGCTTTTTCCGTAGCACAAGGATTTACAGGGCACCATTACAAGGACGGTCTTGCATACAAATCTGAAGATGACTCATACGAAACCGTGCTGAGAAATATTGAGTGGAGCCCGACAAGGGACGGAGAAATATCTGCCGTGGGCATCTTCGATACGGTTGAGATTGATGGATGCGATGTATCTCGTGCCACACTGCATAACCTCACAGTCATCAAGGAACTAGAACTCATGATAGGATGCCGTATTCTGGTTAGCAAGAGGAATATGATTATTCCTCACATTGAGGGGAATCTTGACCGTGGCAACTATGATAGCAGTGAGGTAATCCCGCCCACCTGTCCCTGCTGTGGAGCTGTGACGCAAATTCATCAAAGTGCTCCTGATAAAGAAGGACGCATTGTAGAAACCTTACATTGTGAAAATTCCTTATGTGATATGCAGCGTCTACGGCGATTTGAACATTTTGTCAGTAAGAAGGCAATGGATATCGAGGGACTGTCTGAGGCGACCTTGGAACGATTGATTGGTTGCGGATGGTTGCATAACTTCACAGACATCTACTCTCTTGACCAATATAGCGATGAAATCACTGCTATGGAGGGTTTCGGGGTAAAATCGTGGAGTCGTCTATGGGATTCTATCCAGCGCAGCAAAAATACGACATTCGAACGATATTTGGTTGCTATGGATATCCCTATGATTGGACGTACTGCAAGCAAATCACTATACGGAACTTTTTCTGGCAGCTTGGAAGCTTTTGAGGATGCTGTAAAGAGCGCCTTTGATTTCAGACAACTCCCCGATTTTGGGGAAACAAAACATGAAAATATTTACGAATGGTTCAGTAAGGCTGAAAATCTTTTTTTGTGGAACGGTTTACAGCAAATTGTAACAATTGAAAGGAAAGAAATTGATATGAACGCAGTGCACTCTAGTAGCCTCTTCGCAGGAATGACCCTCGTTGTGACCGGAAAGGTTGAACCCTATACCAGAGACGGCATCAACGCAATGATTGAAAGCCTTGGTGCTAAGGCCTCCAAAGCGGTGTCAAAGAACACGGATTATCTAATCTGTGGTGAAAAAGCTGGTAGTAAACTTGAAAAGGCGCAAGAGTTAGGTGTGGCAGTCTTATCGCCGATGGAATTTTTTGAAATGGCAGAAGGATAATTGGCAGACAGGGGAGATAGCTTGTGCTATCTCCCCGCCCTTTGAACAGAGACTAAATGAGAAAGGATTTGCACGATGAAAGAGCAAAGAAGCAATAATATGGACCGAATTCAGGAACAATATGGCGAACGGGTCATGCAATTTGCCCTGCTTCACATTATTGATGTGGGGGTACGCCACCTCACCAAAGAAAATGTTGCGCAAGATAAGAAAGTAATAGCGGAGAAAGAAAAGTCGCCAGGGCAATCTTTCTTTTCACCAGAGCTTCAATTTCAGATATTGGATTGTGCCGAAGCACTTGCTCAACTGAGCCATTCCGAAATTTTAACCAATTGTCATAACTATTTGCCGACGGACCGATAGTGCATCAAAACCACTCCATCAGCGCATTTATATTTACAAGGAGGACCCCCATATGATTATTCCTGTTGACCATGGAAACAAGCAAATCAAAACCCTGCATCACACATTTACCTCTGGTTTAAGCAAAAGTGAAACTTCGATTCCCTTTGGCTCTGATGTATTAACCCACAGACGGAAATTCTACACCATTTCAGAAGAGCGAATTCCCTACATGCGTGATAAGACAGAGGACGATAGGTTTTACATCCTGACTCTATTTGCAATTGCCTACGAGCTGATGGCAGCAGGGAAGGTGCCCGGTGATGGAACCATTGATGTGCAACTTCCCGTTGGATTACCACCTGCTCACTTCGGGATGCAGTACAAGCAATTCGAGTCATACTTTAAACGGGACCACGTGGAGCAAGTCGAATTGCGGCAGCAAATTTTCAATATCTACATTACTGATGTGGTTGCCTATCCCCAGGCATATACCGCAATCATGCCTATTTTTAGTCGTATCAATAGTCTTTCAAAAACCATTATCGTTGACATTGGCGGCTTTACGGCAGATTATCTGCTCCTAAGAAATGGGCAGGCCGACCTAAATGTGTGCGACAGTCTTGAAAACGGCGTCATTACCCTATACAACAAAATCATAGCGCAGGTAAATTCTGCTTATGATATCCTGTTGGTAGAAGCGGATATTGATGCTATTTTAAAGGAGGATGAGCATGGCTTTGCACATAACATTGTTCAAATCGTAGTCGAATCCAGCCAAACATTTATTTCTGATCTGATTAGCAAGCTGCGTGAACGGATGATTGACCTGCGTTCAGGACAAACCGTGCTTGTTGGCGGGGGAGCTATGTTGCTGAGGAAGCAAATTGAGCGTTCGGGAAAGGTGCGCTCTCCTATCTTCGTTGAAGAAATCACTGCCAATGCAAAAGGATATGAAATGCTTTACTTTGCGTCTCAAGCAGGGCGGTGATACGATGACACAAAAAGAGCATGAACTGAGGTTTACGCTACTGTTTAGCCGTCAAAACCCACGACATATCAAAGCGGCAAAAATTTTAAACGAGCAGGGTCATCGCTCTAAAACAGCATATTTGGCAGAAGCTATTTTGTTTTATGCTGCCAATGTGCATCTTGTAGACGGCTTTAGTTCACCACTGAATGCAAGAAACGAGATGTACATGTCTCAAGTCCTTGCGCAAGAGAAGCCGAACGCTCCGGTTACAGCGGAACAAGAGGAGCTGGATGAGGAAAGCCTTGCAGCTATCGGCAGCACACTTTCACAATTTCGCAGGTGAGCTGACTGAGGCCTCAAAAGAAGAACATCAAGGGTGCTTCTCCGAAAACGGAGAGGAACCCTTGATGTCTTTTAGGTTTATTCGTGTTCAAACTCTATGCTCAAAACTTTATATAACAACGCAATTTCAGCAGGAAGGAGTTTAGCGAATCGTGACATAGAGGGGATGTTTACCGTGTCAGAAAGCAAATAATCGGGAGATACGTGAAACACGTCGGCAAAGGCAAGCAATGAAGCCACACTTGGATTTGATGTGTTGGCCTCAATATTACTAATTGTTGATGGAGCTAAGTTGATAATCTGCGAAAGATACTTTACCGTGTGTTTCCTCTGTTTTCTGAGTGCTTTTATTCTGGAACCAAAACTTTTTAACTCTGCATGCGCTAAATGAGTCACGAAAGCGTCTATTATTTGATTGGCTCGATTTTTCTCTTTTGCTTCAAGGGTGCTAAGTAAATATGAGATTTTGAATACGAATGGAGCCTCTGAATCATTAAATTTATACAACCCATCGAATAATTCATTTGGTGAAATAATGTAGCGATTGCAGATTTCACGCAGATTTTCAAATTGTGGAAAGTAGTAGTCACCAGAATAGCTATAAATTGTAGATGCCTCGAAATCAAGCTCAATTGCTACTTCGTCCATATCATATCCACGTTCTTTTATCGCCTTTTTAAGATTTTCACCAAAACTCATTTTAGCACTACCTTCCTGATAACAATATGCTAAATGAAAATCTCTGGATTTATTACACTATTAATGGTAGAATATTACCATTAGAATAATAAGGGAACTCCATCGCTAATTTTTATAGGCAGCCTCAAAGGACTACCTACTTTCGTTAATCTAAAATCGTGTACGGCAATATCTGACCAGTGCAGTGCTGGCAGTAACGGTCAGTGCCATGGTGATTATTGAGCACTGTGATAGATAAAAGGTGGACTGAAAATGCATGAAAAATGCAGGCACTCGGATAAAACTTGAGATTACAAGAAATAAACCTGAATGAGTAATTCTCCAAAACCTTGTTATATGAAAAACTGCTAAAATTCGCCGAATCAGAAAGGGGGTGCAAAATGGTCATCTGTATACTTGTTCTTTTAACGCTCTGTATAGTCTATGTTGTTTATAGCAAAAAGTATAAAAAAACAAATGCTTATTTGATGGATTTAAGCTCAGGTTACTACAAAATAAGTGTCTCGTTTAAGGCTTCATCAGAAATCAGGAGCCGTCCCCCCGATAATTTGCTCTATGAAAATATGTTTCGACACTGTATAAACATATCCCTTGTCATATTCGATTATATTGAGGCCGACCCGCCCAATCTCATTTCGAGAGAATTGCGGAAAGAGCTTGCAAGGGCACTCATCTTTGTTTGTAACATTCGCATCCCTACACATTCAAATGGATTTGCTCATGATGTGAAAGCACTTGAGGAAGGAGATAAGAGATTGTCTGCCTTATTTGAGCAGCTTATAGGACCAACCAAGTAAGGGAGGATTCCCCACTACTATCACGCATAGAGTGCGGCCTTTTTTGAACGCAATAAAACGCCTGCCTGATATCCGCTTTGGATACCGGGCAGGCGTTTTATAGTTCTTAGCAATCAATCCAGTCGGTCAGCCAGCGAGCGTACGTGTAAGACCAAATACGGTATTGAAATTTTCCGTCAACAAGGCGGTAAACGTATTCGATTTGTTCTGCTCTTAGGCTAATTGTTTCCCTTGATTCCGGTGGTTCACTAGCTGCACTTGCAGGTATGCCCCCTACCATATTAAACAGCAACACAAGTGCAAGTGCGCCTCTCAGCAATTTCTTTTTCATTTCATCTCTCCTCATCATTTATTCCGTTATTATTGGTAGATTACTGTGCGGTGGAAGCTCCAGTTCTTCTCCTGAAATATCTCGTACAAAGGCATCATTAAAATAGAAGGAATATGTTCCATCTCCATTATCTATAAGATATGAAGCGCTGGTCGTGACAAGAATTCGATCTTCTATCTCTGGAATTAGGCTTCGTGGCTGAAACACAAATGAGTATGAAATAGCGAGGGCAATTGTAAGTATCACAACAAATAGGATATTTGCTGCTTTTGACTGTTTTTCGGCGTTTCTTATGACGTTAATTCGAAACATGATGCTATCTTCGCTTGCCTCGGCAGTCCCGATGAACCGGCTACTACATTGCAGTTCCTGATGCCATGGACTTCATGATTACGGCTCTCGCTGCAATGTCTAATATGTACCTGAAATATGAAATCTCCTCTTTCTCCGTCATTCCTTTTACTACACTGGAGTCACACAGCAATTCCAAACCTTCGTCCAGATTTCGTTTCAGTAACACCGTAATTGGATTAAACCACATGAGGCAGCGCAAGATTTCGATTAGAAGCCTGACAATTTGGTCTCCGTTTAATATGTGCTGCCACTCATGGAAGAGAATATTCTGCAATCTATCACTGGAAGCATCTTCCGCAGGCAAAAGGATGGTTGGTCTAAAAATTCCAAGGGTATATGGTTCCATAACATCTGGTGTAACAATCAGCCTGTATGGTTGGTGTGGTCTTGTTCTGTCTGCCAATGCTCTAAGCATGACATCCGCATGTTCAGCTTCGACAGGATAGAGTGCAGACATAAACGCACTGTCACGATACTGGTTTTTAATCATTAAGAATACTCGATGTACCGCACCAATGAACCAAACAAATGCAGCAATTGTGAGAATGGAAATTTCAACCTCTTTAACCACAAAAAATGGGGTACATAGAGTGCTTTGCAAAATAGGCAAAAAATACTCGTCTTCAATTAAATATGCAAAGGGAAGTTCAATCGGAAGAAACAATCTGATAATACAAACGCTCATGAGAATCAGCAGAGAACCTACATGATAGTGAAAGACAAAACCCATTTTCCGCCGTAACAGCTCAGCGATTGCAACAAATATGGTGAACCACAGGACTGCCATGATACATGAAAACGGGGATAATGTCATTCAGTTTGCTCCTCCAGCTCTCTTTCCATTCTATCTAGGGTACATCGAATTCGTTCAATCGTTTCCATATCAATGCTCCTCGTATCCACCAACGCAGAGAATACACCAGAGATGTCGGCTCGTGGCATAACCTGATTAAGATACGATGACGCATATTCTTCTTGCGTAATCAACGGGGAATAGCTTCTTGAATAGCGCCGATTATCGGGGGACCTTTTTGCTCCCGAAATTTTAATTGCGTCTTTGTCCAGCAAACTGTTAAGCAGGAAGTCCACACTGGTGACCTTCCATTTTTTATCTGGAGTCAAATCAATTATTTCATGCTTTGTCAATTCTCTATCTTCTTTCCAAAGCGTTGAGAGAATTTCTATCTCATGCCGTGTAAACACGATGTATCACCTCGGACAAAGTATCTTTTCTAAATTATACAAAGAGAAAATATCTTTGTCAAGATAAGTCAACTCATTTTTCAAAAAAGCACTCAAATTTTAATTTCCTGACATATATCCTTGTCAAAAGGGAAAATTTGCATCGGCTACGTTTTACTATGGTATCGAAATGTGTTATATTGTGGTCAAGTATTAAAATTGAGTTTACTCAATTTTAATTAGCTAACTCAATTTTAGCGAATCGCCGGGTAGAACTAAGAGGGGATGTATGGAAAAAGACAAAAGATATAGGTGGTGTCCATAAGCAAAAGTAGGTTGTAGAAGCAT
>JGI994J12354_10004169_pt1 | contig 13122 bp, 11 predicted proteins | sample IntmicLarv3ML3BL_FD_12354 | JGI IMG/M metagenome (IMG submission 12354)
TAGCATGATATGTGTAAAAAATCCATCCTAAAGATTAGGATAGACGAGGGGATAGAAATTCAAGAGAATTCGCGATTGAGACGAAAACGAAAATCGCGTAAACCCGCATATTTACTGACGAAAAAGAAAATTCACCTGAACGGAGTCGAACCGCCGGCCAATGGTTTAGGAAACCACTGCTCTATCCTCTGAGCTACAGGTGAATAAATAATAGATACTATACAATTATAATGAAAAAACATCGGCGCGTCAAGCCTTTACAAACACCTATTCGGCAGACAGAAGGCGCGTGGCCGTCCGTATGTCTGCGACGGTTAATTGTCCGGGTGCGGAAGCGGAGGTTTCATCCAATGATGCATAGGTAAGAACAGAGCCGAATGAGCCGCCGACAACCCGTGTGAATGCGCCAAGTGTACCCATAGAGATGGTGATGAATGGAACGTTGGCGTGGGTGCCGCGAAAAGCCTCGGCTGTGTGGAGAAGCGTCAAAACGTCTGCCGAAGATTGCGGCATAACGGCGAGCTTGACGATGTCGGGCGACAAGGCTTGTGCATCCGTGAGAGCACGAATCAGCGTGTCAAAAGAGGGTGTCTCTTGAAAATAATGCCGAGACAAAATCACTTTGACATTGTGTGTATGCGCCGTTTCGATGATGCTGCGGACGAAATCAGAATCGGTTGCGGATTCGGTGTCAATGATGTCCACATGCCCGCAGCAAATGGCAGTTTCAAATATTCGGAGGGCGACCGCGGGTGAAAAATTCTGTGCGCCGCCTTCCGAAGCGGTGCGCAGGGTGAAGAGAACAGGCATATCCGGCAGTTGCTCATGCATGAGCTGAAGCATACTTGTACAAGCGGTGGCATCTGCGATGTCCTCGAAATGATCCGCGCGCCATTCGATGATGTCGGGCTGTGCTTGTGTAACCAGCTCAATTTCAGCATGCAATGCCGCGGCTGTTTTGCCCATAAGCGGAGCGCAAACGGCGGCATGGCCGGATGCGCTGTCCAGTGTAAGGTTTTTGATTGTGAGTGATGTCATACAATCGCTTCCTTTATGTTTGAAGTGCGCGGGAAGCCCGCGAAATTATTTTTTGCTCTTTACCAGCTCGACCTTTGCGCGTTTGCCACGGATGCGGCAGTTGTTGACGGTGCGAAGGATATCTTCGCCAAACTCCGCCGGCACTTCGAAGAAGCTGTGGTTGTCGCGAATATCGACATTGTAGATAACTTTGCCCGGCAGACCGGATTCTCCGGCAACGGCACCGACGATGTGGTTTGCGCCGACATTGTCTTTTTTGCCGACGGAGATAGAGAAACGCGCTGTCGGCACATTGCTGCGGCGGTCGCCGCCCTTTTTCTTGAGGGACGACTTGCCGCCGCGGTCATCACGGTCATAGCCGCGGCGCGGTTCGGATTTGATGATATCGTTAGAAGCATCGATTTGTAAGTCCGTTTCGTATGACTGTAAAAGTTTCAATACAGCACAGGCAACGTCAATCGGGTCAATGCCGTCCTGTACGAGTGTCTCGACGGCTTTGCGGTGCTTATCAAGCAATTCGCCGTTCTCAATCGTCTCGCGCAAGGTGCGAATGAGCTTGTTGTTCTTTGCCTCCACAACCTCATGCAATGTCGGGATGGTGTTCATCTGAATTTTTGATTTTGTGAAGCGCTCTACGTCGCGGATGGCATACAGCTGCGAACGCCCCGAAACAAGCGTGATGGATGTCCCTTCGCGCCCTGCGCGCCCTGTGCGGCCGATGCGGTGTACATAATATTCCATATCGGAGGGCAGGTCGTAGTTGAAGACCATGTCCACGTTATCAACGTCGATACCGCGTGCGGCAACGTCTGTGGCGATAAGGATATTCACGCGCCCGCGCTTGTATGAGTCCATAACGGCGGTTCTGGCGGCTTGCTTCATGTCGCCGTGCAAGCCCTCGGCAGTATATCCGCGCGAACGGAGAGACTCCACCAGTTCGTCAACCATTTTCTTTGTGTTGCAGAAAATCATCGTGCGATGCGGGTCATAGAAGTCCAGCGAGCGCGAAAGAACGTCGAGCTTGCGTCCCTTGGGCACGTCATAGAAGAACTGCTGGATATTCGGCAGTGTCATCTCTTTGCGGACGACTTTGACGAGTACAGGCTCTGTTTGGTATTCCGTAGTGATGGCCATGATGTCGCTCGACATAGTGGCGGAGAACAGGATTGTCTGCCGCGTCTCCGGTACGTCCTGCAAAATGGTTTCAATATCCTCGCGGAAGCCCATGTTCAGCATTTCATCTGCCTCATCAAGGATAATCATAGACAGGTTTTGCAGCTTGATTGTTTTGCGGCGCATATGGTCCATGATGCGGCCCGGTGTGCCAATGATAATCTCCGCGCCGCGTTTCAGCGCGCGAATCTGGTTTTCAATAGACGCGCCGCCGTATACAGGCACGATGCGTATGCCGGATTTATATTTGGCAAACTTGTGCATTTCCTCGCAGGACTGCATAGCGAGCTCGCGCGTGGGGCAGAGGATAAGCACCTGTGTTACGCCGCGCAAATCTTTGTCGACACGCTCCAGGGCGGGGATGCCGAAAGCGGCCGTTTTGCCCGTGCCTGTCTGCGAATGCCCGATAACGTCGCGGCCGGACAGGATGATCGGGATGCTTTGGCTTTGGATGACCGTTGCTTCCTTAAAGCCCATTTCTTCCACGGCGCGCTTGATTTCATCGGATATGGGGAGTGTTGCAAAATCTGTGTTTTGAGTCAATTAGTTTCCCTCAGCTTTCTTCATTCACTTCAACATTTTCATGCAATCAAAAAGGCATCACACATCGACGTGTCATGCCGTTTCAATGGCTAACTCATAAATTATAGCATACGAGAAATCGTTTGGCAAGGAAAATCAGTCTGTTTTACAAAGTTTATGTTTCTTTAGGAAGGAAATGCTGTATGGGGGTTGCCCGTGAACGATGTTATGTGGTAAAATAATATGCATATTTGTATATTTGTAAAATTTTGATAGAGAGGGCGTTGAGAATGGTTATAACGGACAAGGAGAAGCAAGTGTTGAGAGAATTGGCAAAACGATATGCCGAAATCGCCGCGACAGATGCGCAGAAAAAGCTGAAAGCGCGCATGATTGGGCATAATGATTTACAGACGGGGCGGCCGTTGGTTTGGATTGAAGAGGTGCCTTGGCATGAAATGGATATTGACGGCAAGCTGAAGATGCTGTGCGAAAACGATTTTGCCAAGGGGATGGAATGGCATTTTCGCCGGAAGTTGTTTCAATATGAGTATTTCCCGGGTGATGTGTATTTTGAAGATAGGTTCATGGTGCACAAGTCCTTCTCAATGTCGGATGGCGGCCTTGAGGTGATGGAAGAAAACTTGGTTACGGATGACAAGAACAATATTTCATCACATGGGTATATCGACCAGTTGGAGAATGAAGAGGACGTAGAGAAGTTTAAAATGCAGACGGTCACGGCGTTTCCGGAGAAAGATAAGGAGAACATGGCGCGAGCGGAAGAGATTTTGGATGGCATTCTGCCTGTTGGTCTGCGTGGCACGACGCTATATTATGCTCCATGGGATACTATTCCGCGTTATCGTGGTGTAACACCAATTTTGTTTGATTTGGCGGATCGGCCGGAGCATTTGCATAATATTATGAAGAAGTATACAGAAAATGGTATTTCGATTATGGAACAGTTTGAAAAGTTGGGCTTGCTGTCTTATGATGCGCCGGATATTCACTGCACGCCTGCGCTGACAAGCGATTTGCCTGCCAAGGACTATGACGGTGGGAAGATTCGCTTGAAAGACGTGTGGTTTCGCACGATGGCGCAGATGTTCGGCGATGTTTCGCCGGATATGCACGAGGAGTTCGATGTGCAATACAGCAAGCAGATTGCCGAGCGCTGCGGGATGACATATTATGGTTGCTGTGAGGCGCTGGATACAAAAATTGAAATGTTGAAGCGCAATTATCCGAACTTGCGCAAGCTGGGCGTGAGTCCGTGGGCGAACGAGGAATCCTGCGCGGAACAAATCGGCAAGGACTTCGTTTATGCTCGTAAACCGAACCCCTCGCGCGTGGCAATGACAGTCGATGTAGATGCAGTGCGTGCGGAAACAGTGAAGACAGTGGAGGCTTGCCTCAAGCATGGCTGTCCGTATGAATTTGTGTTGAAGGACATCAGCACAGTTTCGTATAAACCGGAAAACTTGATTGTATGGGAAAGAACAGTGCGTGAGGTTTTGGACTCGTACTATTCATAAAACGGTCAATGACGGTTAAAAAATAAACGAAAGAAGGAATACATGGCAAGGACTTGACTATAAAAGGGGTTTTGTTGAAATGAGAGACATTATTAAGGAAAAAGTGAGCGAGTCCATGTTGGCCGTGCTGCCGATATGTGTTATGATTTTGCTTTTGCATTTCACCATCGCGCCGCTGAAAAGCGAGCTGCTGGCGATGATGTTTGTTGGCATGGCAATGCTATTTGTGGGCATGATATTGTTTTCCATCGGAGTGGAGCTTTCGCTGCTGCCGATTGGCGAACATGTGGGCTCGGCGCTGATTGCGTCGCGGAAGCTGCCGTTGATTATTGTGGTGCTATTCATATTCGGGTTCGTGGTGACAGCGGCTGAGCCGGATTTGTTTGTGCTGGCGCATCAGGTCGGCTCGATTCCTGATTTGACATTGATTATCGGCATCAGCGTTGGCGTAGGATTGTTCTTGATTTTGGCGGTGCTGCGCATATTGTTTCGGTGGCGGCTCGGGCGCGTGCTGGCGATTATATACCCACTGGCGTTTTGTATTGCAATTTTTGCGTCTGACTACTTAGCGATTGCGGTTGATGCGGCGGCGGTGACGACAGGGCCTGTAACAGTGCCGTTTCTGTTGGCAATTGGCGGCGGCTTTGCGGCAGCAACAAGCGGGCGCAATGCGGAGGAAGATAACTTTGGCATCAGCTCGATTTGTTCTGTCGGCCCGATTATGACGGTGCTGATTATGGGCATGTTCTTTGTGCCGACGGACACGCAGTATCTCGGACAGCCTGAAATTGCGGGCGAGGGCGCGCGAACAGTTTTTGCGATTTTCGCAGATGGGCTGTGGCATTCGCTGAAAGATGTAATTATGATTACGATACCGATTGTGTCGATTTTCCTGCTTTTCCAAGTGGTGAAATTGAAGCTGTCAAAAACCGAACTGATGAAGATATTTGTTGGTATCATTTATCTGATGATTGGCTTGACGGTGTTTTTGGCGGGTGTTAACAATGGGTTTATGCCTGCGGCAACGGCGTTTGGCGAGGCAATTGGCGCGCTGGAATACAACTGGATTGTGATACCGATTGCGTTTGTGATTGGCGCGGGTGTGCTGCTGGCAGAGCCGACGGCGTATGTGCTTGTTAAGCGCGTGGTGGATATCACGAACGGCGCGATTTCGCGGTCAATGATGCTGTTTGGCATGGCGACGGGTGTTGGCATTGCGATGAGTCTTGCGATGGTGCGTGTGCTGACGGGCATGTCGATTTGGTGGCTGTTGATTCCGGGGTATGCGATTTCGCTGACGCTGACGTTCATTGTGCCGAATATTTTCGTCGGCATAGGCTTCGATGCGGGCGAGGTGGCAACGGGCGCGATGAGCGCGGCGTTTGTGCTGCCGTTTGCGCTTGGATTCGGAAAGCTGACGAGTGTGGACGCGTTTGGCATTGTCGGGCTTTCGACGATGCTGCCGCCGATTGTTGTACAATCGATTGGTCTGCTATACAATTTCAAGCTGAAACGGGCACGGAAACGCGCGGCGAAGATTGCAGAAGACGACTTATTGGAAGACAAAGAAGCAACGGTTTAGAAGTGCAGTTGACAAAAGTTTAGTCGGAAAAAGATGGGGAGTGATTGTGATGCAGTTTGAAAAAAATACGCATTTGGAGCTTTGCCTGTTGAATGTAATCTGCGACAGGGATCGCATAAAGGTTGTGGAAGACGCGCTGGAGCAGCACAAGGCCTTTTGCAGTCTGGTGACGCTGGGCAGAGGCACGGCGAATTCGAAGATACTCAGCTATTTCGGGTTGGGGGAGACGGAGAAGGCTGTGTTCAGCTGCATAATGCCGAAGGAAGAGGCAGTCAAGACGAACGAAGAGATTGACAAAACGCTTGAGTTTGCAAAGCCGGGGCGCGGCATATCATTCATGACGAAGATTGAGAACGGTTGTTATCATAAGCCGGTAGAGCTTGCGGCTGGTGAAAACGAGGAGGAGAATATGCAAAAGGAATCGGCGCACGATTTGGTTGTGGTTGTGTTGAATCGCGGGTATTGTGAGGATGTTATGGACGCGGCGCGTGCCGCAGGTGCGGTTGGCGGCACGATTATGCACGCACGTGAAAGCGGCGTGCCGGGGGCGGAGAAGTTCTTCGGAATGGTGATTGCGCCGGAGAAAGAGATGATCTGGATGGTCACGCGGAAAGAATTGTCGGCGGACATTATGGCAGCGATTGCCGGAAAGACAGGGCCGGAAACAGAGGCGGGCGCAGTCTCGTTCACAATCACCGTCAATGACGTGCATGGCATCAACCTTGCGCCAATGGAGGTATAACAATGAAGCATATGGGAACGCGTGAGTTGGAATCCGACAGGCTGATTTTGCGTCGGTTTTCGCTGGACGACGACAAGGCGATGTATAATAACTGGGCAAATGACCCGGAGGTGACGAAATACCTGCGGTGGCCGCATCATGAAACGGTGGACATCAGCCGTATGGTGTTGGAAGATTGGACGAGTCAATATGGCAGGGCGGGCTACTATCAGTGGGCGATTGTCCTGAAAGGCAATGGCAAAGAGCCCATTGGCTGTATTGGCGTTGTCGGGAGCGATGAAGCCACGAAGATGGTGCACATCGGCTATTGCCTCGGAAAAAGGTGGTGGCGGCAGGGGATTATGTCGGAGGCATTGGCGCTGCTGGTCAAGTTCTTTTTCGAGGAAGTCGGCATGAACCGCGTGGAGTCTCAGCATGACCCGAAGAATCCCAATTCTGGCAAAGTCATGGTGAAGTGCGGCCTGCAATACGAAGGCACGCGCCGTGATGCGGATTGGAGCAATCAAGGGATATGCGACAGCGCGATGTATGCAATCTTGGCGAAGGATTATAAATCATTATAAGTATAAAACCCCTGCGAAATGGCGAATATGCCGATTTTGCAGGGGTTTTGTTTGTGTGCCGATAGACTATGCCTGTGTTGTGAATGTGTGAACGCCCTTGTCAACATTTGAGATGCAGCCGTTCGGCAGGATGACCTGCGCAGGCACGGGCGTTTCGATGCGGAGGTTGAAGGCCGCTTCGTCAGATGTCCATGCGACGGTGACTGCACCATGCGGCGTGGGAACGCTGCCGGAGGCGGTCTGCAAATAGATCGCAATAGGCTTGATTTGGATTCGGGTATAGCCGGGGTCAAGCGGCGTGATGCCGAGCGCCTTGCGCGGGAATTCGTAGAGCATCAACGCACCCCATGCGTGGCAGTCGCTGCGCGTATACGCGCCGGGGATTTCGGGAACGGTGGTCAAGCCCTCGTCAAGGAGACTGCGCCACATATTCCAGAGTGTCTCGGTTTCGGCATACGCTCCGGCGGCCTCAAGCGCGCGGAACATGTAGAACTGCATAACGAAAGAACATTTCACGAGCGTTTTGTCCGTCAAAACGGTGCGCATGACGCTCTTCGCCGTGTCTCCCGTGAAGAGGCCGCAGAGCACGCCCCAGATTTGCGCGTGCTGGCTGTATTCCTCGAAATCAGGGCCTTCGCGCAGAAGCTGACGCTCGTTGTTCCAGCAGTGCTGCATGACGGCAGACTTGATTTGCTCTGCTTCGTTTATATAACGAGCGGAAAGCGCGGGCAGGCCGAGCTTTGCAAACAACGGCGCAATGGTCTGCATGGTATAGGCGTAGGACAGATTGTTGATAGTGCCTGCACCGCCCTTGGCGACAGCGTTGGGAATGCCGGAAGGCCATTCATCTGCCCAGTCTGCATAATCCCAGTAGCCGAGATTTTCCANCAGGCCAAGAGCGTTCTTGTGCCGGCCGAACCACTCGAAAACGCGCTCCACAGAGGCGCGGTACGGGCGGACGAACTCGAGGTCGCCTGTCTCTTCAACATAGTCATGTATCATCAGCACCCAATGCAGCGAGAAGGCGGGGATGACCTGGCTGTAAATCGAGGGGAAGCGCGACTGGCAAATGCCCTCGGGCAACAGCGATGAATGGAAATCGTGGATGGTGCGCTTCGCCATGCGCGTGTCGTTGCTCACGGCATAGGTGAACAGCATTTGCAGACGTGTGTCCATGATGTATTGCAGCTGCTCGTAGTAGGGGCAGTCCTCGTATGTCTCGTGCATACAAAGCTGAAGCGTGCGCAGGCTGATGTCCCAGATGGGCTTCACCCAGTTTTGCGCGGAGGCGATGGTGGCCTTGTTCTCCAGCGGATAGCGTGTTTCCGTCAGTTGGGGCAGGTGCAAGGTGAGCGGTTCTGCGCCGGTTGTGACTTCAATGCGCATCAACAGGAACGTGCGGAACCAGAAGGGGGAATACACCTCGGTTTGCCCTGACGGACAGTAGATGTCGTACATACCCTCGAAGATGCCCGTGATGTCCTTGCGGTGCGCCTTATATGTGCGGTTTTTCTCGTCGCGCTTGACGTAGCCCTCGGAATAAGTGAGGGTGACGCGGCTGTCTTTGCCGCCCGTACAGGGCAGAGAGACATAGCTTGTCGTCAACTGCGGCGCTTCCAGAACGATGGAATAGGTCTGGTTCGGCGCGCAAACAGCCTTGCCGTCCGCGTCGAAGTGCAGATTGCCTGTGCCTGCCAAAGCTGTCAGCGGCGCAAGCGGCTCGCGAATCAAAAGCGGAATCGGGCGCTTGTGAAGCAGCAGCCGCGTGAACTCGCCGTAAGAGCATTCGTTCTTGCGGTACGGAATGGCTTTTGTGAAGCTGTCTTCTACGGCTGTGTTCGTCGTCCAGCCATGCGGGAGTTTGTCGCCGCGGACAGTCTCTGTAGCGCCCGCTAAGGACGCTTCGGGGAAGATTTGCCACGTGATAGCGTCGTCTGTTTGACAGAACCAGTCTGTGTCCAATGTTGAGAAGGAGATGCTTTGGCCGTTCGCCATATCGACACAGCCGTCCGCCAGCAGCAACGGGCCGCAGGATTCTGTCATGACACTGCAAGGCCCCCAGTTGTCCTGTGAGCCTCTGCGGTTCAGCAGGGAGGGGAACGCCGTGACCTTCACGGCAAGGACATTGTCCCCGTCGCGAAGATAGGGCGCGATGTCAAGTTCCTCACAAAAATGATACCATTCCGCGCCCTTGCAAGGGCCGTCTGCGATAGCCTCGCCGTTTACATACAGGCAGTAACGGCTGGCGGCGGAAATGAGAATGCGTGCCTTTGCAGAGGATGCATGGGGAATGTGTAGAATGTGTTTGAAGTATGCCGTTTCGATGTGCATATTGCTGTCGACGCGGCGTGCTTGCGGTTGAACCCATTGCAGTTGGTTGTTGCTGATTTGTTCTAACATATCAACCCTCCTATGGATGCTTGTGTACGTGCTTGCCCATATTGTATCATATGGAAGAGCGAACGTCTACGGTGTTTTGATGGGCGGTGCGGCGAAAAAGGTTTGCAATTCTGTGCCGTTTGGGCTATAATGAGTAGAAAATGATTGTCAAACTGAATGAGAATAAGGAGTGTTATAAAATGAAAAAAGGATTGGCTGTATTGCTTTGTGCATGTATGTTAATAGGCGGATGTACGCCTTCAGGGAATGATGATAACCAGCCGGCAGACGGCAGCGCACGGAATGTGTTGAAAGGCAAACTGGCAGAGTATGTCGTGATGAAGGAGAACACGGCGTATGTTTATAGAGATGATGCGATGCAGCTTGCGGATTATACGTACTACATTGAGTATGTAGGCGACGGCATCATGCAGCGGCGTATTGACGGAATGAACGAAACAATTGTGGAAGTGTTGCAGTTTGATGAGAAGTCTATATCGCTTGTGTACACGGAAAGCCGCTATAACCGCCGCGAGAATCTCATGGATTCCAAGTCGAATATAGACAGCTTGTGGATAGGCAAGCCGTTGGCAAAGGGCGTTAAGTGGTCGAGTACGGAAATGCCGATGGAATATAAGGCGTCTACCGAGGTAACGGCAGTTGATATAGAGGTAACGGTTCCGTATGGCACGTTCAACGCGATTGAGCTGACGAAGGTATATGAAGAAAGTGACTTTTCGGTGAAGGAATACTACGCGAAGGGTGTTGGCTTGATTAAGACAATCAGCATCACGGCAGGGAATGAAATTGTCTCTGAGTTGGCAGAAATCCATGAAAATGTGGCGCAGAGCGCTATTATACCGTTGTTCTACATGGAAAATGGTGAGCGCGTCTATGACGTTTGGGAGCTTGAGTACAAAACAAATGATGATGTGATAGCAATGTATAATGAACGCTTCCCGCAACATTTCGCGGAGAAGTTTGGCGTAGAAGAAAGCATTTTGCATATTGAAGATGTTGAACTGGACTATGACAGCGAAGGCAGACCGGCCATGAACGTAATCTTCAACAGCGGGATGATGATGCAGACGATTCCGGCGGAAGCGTCGAAGTGCATGGCAGATACGCTGGGATATATGTTTGGAACGATGGGCGTGCGCTTTATAGCCGGCAACGCGATTCTTCTTTTGAAGGATGTTGAGCAAGACACGGAGGGTGTTGTCATGTGTGAGCCGATAGCGACAGAAGAAGATGAGGCGGCCGATGCAGATACAGATGTAGATGCAGAGGCTGGCGCGGATGACGATGCAACGGCAGGCGAGGAGTAAGAATGGAGAAAACGGAAAAGCTCGCTTCCTTTGCGGCGGTTCGCGCGATTCTGGATGCACGCGGCCTTGCGCCGAAGAAGAATTATGGGCAGAACTTCCTGACGGATTCGTTTGTGCTGGATAAAATCGTCAACGCGGCGGGCGTGACAGCGGAATCTGTGGCGATTGAGATTGGCCCCGGGCTTGGCGCGTTGACAGCGGCGCTGGCGGAACGTGCGCGGAAGGTGCTGGCGGTGGAGATTGATACATCGCTGATTCCTGTGTTAGAGGAAATGCTGGCGGCGTATGACAATGTGCGGATTATCAATTCCGACGTGCTAAAGCTGGATTTGTCGGCGGTGCTGGCGGAGGAGAACGCGCAGTCTGCGCATTTGGTGGCGAATCTGCCATACTACATCACAACGCCGATTATCTTCCATGTGCTGGAAAACAAGCTGCCTATCGAGAGCATGACAGTGATGGTGCAGAAGGAAGTCGGGGAGCGTATGCGTGCGCGGGCATCCACGAAGGCATACGGTGCGGTGACGCTGGCCATACAATATTATGCGGATGTGCAGCTGGTGGCAAATGTGCCGCCGAATTGCTTCTACCCGAGGCCCGGCGTGGATTCGGCTGTGGTCAAACTGACGATTTTGCCGAAGCCGCGCGTGGACGTGGCGGACGAGACCTTCTTTTTCCAAGTTATTCACGCGGCATTTTCGATGCGGCGGAAGACTCTTGTGAACTGTCTGTCGTCTTGTGAGGCGCTGCAAATCAGCAAGCAGGAAGCGGCAGAGGCCATTGTGGCCTGTGAACTGTCAGAGAGCGTGCGAGGCGAGGCTTTGGACATACACGATTTCGCGCGATTGGCAGAAAAGTTGTCTTTTGTAAAAAAGTGAAAAATATGCTTGACTTTTGCGGTTAGTTTCAGTATAATAGTTCTGTTAGTTATGCCACTTTGAAATCCGTTAGCCCCGGATTTGATGGATAGCAGTTTTATGCAGTTTGCACGGGTAGCCGTGTAAGAGTCTAAGGAGGATTTATAGGATGAGAACAACTTTCATCGCCAAACCGGCGGAGGTAGTCAGAAAGTGGTACGTCGTTGACGCAGAAGGTCAAACGCTCGGCCGCCTTGCCGCAGAAGTTGCAAAGGTGCTTCGCGGTAAGCACAAGCCCATTTATACACCTCATGTGGACACGGGGGATCACATTATCGTGGTCAACGCGGACAAAATCCAGGTGACAGGCAACAAACTTGATCAGAAAACGTATTTCAGACACTCCGGTTATTCGGGTGGCGACAAGCTGACGACTTTGCGCGTAATGATGAGCAAGAAGCCGGAAGAGGTTATCTACCATGCAGTAAAGGGTATGCTTCCGAAAAACGTGCTTGGCAGACAGATGTTCAAAAAGCTTCGCGTGTACGCAGGTCCGGAGCATGAGCAGCAGGCGCAGCAACCTGAAGTGTTGGAATTGAAGAACTAGGAGGAGACATAGATGACAGTAGCCAGATATTACGGTACAGGCAGAAGAAAGAGCTCTGTAGCCCGTGTGTACTTGATTCCGGGCAACGGTAAAATCACAATCAATAAACGTGACATGGACGATTATTTCGGCCTTGATACGTTGAAGCTGATTGTTAAGCAGCCTCTTGCGCTGGCAGATGTGTTGACACGCTTCGATGTTCGTGTGAACGTGAATGGCGGCGGTTACACAGGCCAGGCGGGCGCTATCCGCCATGGTATTGCAAGAGCATTGGTGGAGGCGGACATTGATTTCCGTCCTGCATTGAAGAAGGCTGGTTTCCTTACGCGTGACCCGCGTATGAAGGAAAGAAAGAAGCCCGGTCTCAAGGGTGCAAGACGCGCTCCGCAGTTCTCGAAGAGATAGTTACACAGCACTCAATCTCCCAAGATGTTATGTCTTGGGAGATTTTTTTAATTGACAATGATAAAACCATTCTGCTTAATAAAGCTATATGCGTGAGTCTGGCAAGGATTGGTGTGGAATTGTGCAATCTTCGCGCCTTGAAAGGTTCTCAAGGGGAGAGTGTTCTCGAAATGGCTCTTCCATTTCTGGAAAACCTTGCGGAAGGAAAGAGGCAAGGGAAGGGGAACTCCGCGCGTGTGATTGATAGCGGTGCAAATACAATAAAAGACGCAACCGCTAATTCATTGGTGGTTGCGTCTGGTTTCTTTCAAGATGTGAAATTCAACTATTTAATAAAGCCATATGCGTGACAGAAATTGGTGTAGAATTGCGCAATCTCCGCGCGGCG
>JGI994J12354_10004170_pt1 | contig 13121 bp, 10 predicted proteins | sample IntmicLarv3ML3BL_FD_12354 | JGI IMG/M metagenome (IMG submission 12354)
GTGCCTGAAGACACTATATTTTCAGGCATTTTGTTTACAACCATACCAATAGTTAAAATCAGTACAGCACTTTCGGACATTACTCTGCCGATTGCTAAAATCAGCGATGTAACAATACCGCTTGCAGCACACGGTAAAACAACTGAAAAAATCGTTCGCACTTTTGACGAACCGAGAGCAAAGCTATCCTCCCGTAATGACCGCGGCACAGCAAGCAGACTTTCTTCTGTTGAACGGACTATAACAGGCAGTATCATAATCGCAAGTGTAATTCCGCCTCCGATGAGCGAATAACCAAAACCAAACGCAACCACAAATATAAGATACCCGAAGATACCATAGACAATTGACGGAATCCCAACCAGCGTTTCCGTAGCTATACGGATAAAACGAATCAAGCGGCTTTTCGTTTTTGTATATTCGGTCAGGAATATTGCACTTCCTATACCTATGGGAGCGGCAATAGATATTGAGATGAGAATCAGGTATAATGTCCCGATCAATGCAGGTTTTATAGAAGGATATTTACCATAATCGCCAAATAAAAGTTGCATATTCATATAAGGTACGCCGCGAATCAGAATAAAAAGTATTACACAGATGAGTGATACAAGAGTCAAAATCAACGCAGCCTGAGCTATGCGTTTAGCAACGGCATATTTAAATACTTGTCTTTTATGTGCGTTTTTTAGCATTTTTTTCGCCTCCTTTCAACAATGAAAAACTGATATTTAACAACAATGTGAAAAAAAACAACACTACGCCTGTCGCCACAAGAGTAGTAGCGGCATCACCTGATAATTCAGTCGCACCCATTGCAATGTTCGCTGTCATAGTCCTCACCGACTGAAAAAGACTGTTCGGCATCACCGGCGAACCGCCAATAACCATAATGACCGCCATCGTTTCACCGATAGCTCTGCCTATAGACAGAACAACAGCGGCAAGAATTCCGCTTTTAGCGGCAGGGAGCATCACGCGGAATACACTCTGTTCATCCGTAGCTCCAAGTGCAAGAGCACCTTCGTAATAATTTTTCGGAACTGCGTTCAGTGCGTTTAAGCTTACATTTACAATGGTTGGCAGTATCATAACAGCCAACACAATACTTGCCGATAAAATTCCGTAACCCATACCGTTTGGCGAAATGTAATCACGCAAAAAAGGAACAATAAGTATCATCCCGAATAAACCGTATATAACCGACGGAATTCCCGCAAGAAGATTTATCATTTGTAAAACAGGTGAAACGGCTTTCTTCGGACAGAATTTATACAGGCTTACAGCGGTTAATAATCCGACAGTTACACCGATACTTGCTGATAATGCAGTAACATAAAGAGATGCTGCAATCATGGACAGTATTCCATACGCTCCGCTGCTTAAATTCCATGTAGTTCCGAAAAAATTAGCGGTACCAACTTTACCGATAAACGGTAAACCGTTCGCAAATAAAAACAAACAGATGCAACCTAGAGCCAATATAGAAAAAACAGCACAAAACAGGAATATGCAGCGCATAACGGCATCCCTGATTTTAATAAAAATATAAGCTTTACTCATCATTTAATTATCGCATTCCATATTGTAATAGCGTCGATTTCAGCGTCAACGTCGTAGATATTTTTTATCTGTTCCATCGAAATGTTGTCAAGAGGATTTCCTTTATTTACAATAACTGCAATACCATCATAACTGACGACGTAATGCGTACAGGAAGACGCTTTTTCAGGGTTAAATTCTTCACTGATCATACCGAATGCGGACACACCTTCATCGGCGTTTTTATAACCGGTTCCGCTGCCGCCGCCCGAAACGTTGACTTGTATATTAACCTGGAGTTTTTCAAACGCCGCAGCAAGTTCGATCATTAAAGGCTGGAGCGAAGTAGAACCGCTCACTTCAATACTGCCTGACAAAGAACCGTTTATTGTATATGGTTTTGCATTATCATCGATTGAAACATATTTGTTTTCGGATATTATTTTTTGAGCATCGCTTGATTTCAAAAAAGTTAAAAACGCATTATTTACATCATCGTCAATCGTAGATTCTTTATATACTACCGACAACGGACGTGCTATTTTATAAGAACCGTTTTTGATGTTGGCAATTGTCGCTTCAATACCGTCAATTTTAAGTTTTTTCACATCATCGGTAACATAACCGAGGCTTTCGTACGCAATGGCAGCCGGATTGCTTTTAACTTCGGCAAGAATACCTGCCGTTCCTGTTTGGATAATAACATTTAAAGGATCTGCTTTACCTTTCAACCCGATAATTTCCATGAACGCACTTTTTGTGCCGCTTCCGTCTTCGCGGGCGACAACCGAAATGGTTTTTGATGTGTCGAAACCGTTGCTTCCGCTGCAAGCGGTAAATATAAATATGCCGGTTATAATCATGGATACAAGTGCAAGTATTTTTTTCATTTTAATTCTCCTTATTTTTTATTGAGTATATAGATATTTTACTCGTATTTATAATTGTAAAATATCAGTAAAACGTATGAAGAATGTAAAATAAATGTAAAACGGCAGAAACCTTTGTGGTTTAATTGTGACTGTATATCACCAATACCTTGCATTGTCAACGACTTTTCAAATCGTTTCCTAAAGATTGTCCCACTTTTTAAGTGATATAAAAAATAAATCCAATCTCTGTTTTTATTTTCATTGGTAAAATTCGAACCGATTTCGATTAAACGCCGTGCAAAATCTCGCCGGTTTTATAATCGGCGAGATTTTTTATTTTATATAAATGAGGTTAATCATTACAATTATTAAATTAACTTTAATAATTTTCTTATTATTTTTTACACATATAAACAGGATTTCATGAATTAAAAATTTTTATGATAATTTCCCGTCAATCATTTTATATACAACATCAGCTTCATCCGATACTTCATCAGCGTGTGTTACGACTATCACGCATTTATTTTTATCGTGAGCAAGACTTTTCAAAATTTTTATAATATTTCTGCCGTTTTCATTATCTAAATTTCCCGTTGGTTCATCACCGATTATTATATCGGGATTTGCAGCGATTGAGCGGGCGATTGCCACACGCTGCTGTTCACCACCGGATAGCTGCAGAGGGCGTTTTTTACCATGAAATTCTGTTAAACCGACTGCTTTTAACAGATTGTCAATTTTTTCTTTCTTTTCGTTTTTTGAAATTTTATTTAAATCCAAAACCATTTCAATATTTTCTGCGGCTGTAAATTGTGGTAATAAATGATATGTTTGAAAAATAATACCCATTTTTTCTCTTCGAAACCGATTTTTGTCGATATCTTTTAAGTTTATTTCGTCCAATCGTATTTCGCCGTCATCAGGTATATCAAGTCCGGCAATTAAGGAGACAAGCGTCGTTTTTCCCGAACCGGAGCGTCCTGTGATTGCGTAAAATTTACCGTTTTCGAACGTAGCCGAAACGTCTTTGAGTGCGTGAACAGGACCTGCTTGTGTTTTGTATGTATAATTCACTTTTTCAATTATAAGCATATTAAATCCTTTTTAATCAATTTTATAACAAAACCCCAACCGCTCGATTTCGAGGATGAAATTTTCCTTGCTGGCGTTTTTTACAGTAAAAATCGCTTTGTGAATATTGTTTTTAATATATTTGCTTTCAATGTAAAACGACGGAATATATTGATTGAGTGTTTCAAACGGCATAATAAACGTTTGTTTTTCATCTGTTTCATAAAATCCTGCGATTTCAAAAATATCCGCTTCTAAACGATTATCCTGATTCATAAATGAATTGAAAAATAAAAAATCATTTCCGAAACGAGCATAATTTTTTCCGCTCATCGGATATTTCAACATGACTTTGTCACCAATCGAAAGTCCGCATTCTTTGGCATATTCAGCAGACATCATCAGCAAATTTCCCGTAAAATCGTTTGATTCCAAACCAATAAACGCATTGTTAATTTCGAAAAAATCTTGACCTAAAATCTGATTATATTCGCCGTTCAATTTAAATTCTTCATGCGTTGTTTTCAATACGTCAAAATAAAAAAATTCTTCGAATTGCACATCGCTCACGCCGTTGAAAACTTTAAGTTTACCGACAATATCCATAGTTAACTCATTCGAAAAATATCCTTTTTGCACACCCTGCCAAACTGAAATCTGTACATCGCCGAAAGTTTTCGAACAAGCCGAAAATACTGTCAATATAATTATTAAAATAAAAAAAAGCAACGATTTTTTCATATAAATTCCTATTTTATCAATATTTTTAACGGCGAATGCCTGTTTATTATTAAAATCGTAAAAAATGTCGGTAAAACACAAAGTACAACGCCGTATAATAACATCAGAAAAACATTAAACATCGATATATCTATGTCAATTATTTGCGGATTTTCTTCAATTATTATTTCGGTTCCGACAACATTTTGCTTATTTTGCTGCGCTTGCTGCGAAATATTTACATACACAACGTTTAAAACAGACATACTCAAAACAAATCCTAAAATCAGTCCAATTATCGTTAAAACGAAAACTTCGCCGACAACCTGCGTAATAATTTTATGTATTTGTATACCCAGCATCCGCATAATTCCGAACTCTTTTTTACGCTGAATAATAAAAAGTATCATGACCGAAATAACAATGCCGCTTCCTGCCAAAAAAGTTATAATAATCAAGTTATTCATCATTGAATGCATTGATTTATAGTTGAAAACCGATAATTTATAATCTAAATCATCTGCTCTCATATAAAAAATTTCATTATTAATACCTTCATTTTTCATAAATTGAATGAAATTTTTCGCATCTCCCGGATTTTTCAATATAAAACTGACTTCTTTCATCTCAAACATTATCGATTCGTCTGAAAAAAGATTTTCTGTTGTATTTGAGCCGTACATATTATAATAATCGTTTTTTACAGCACCCAGTGTTGTGTACAGCATATCAGTATTTCGAAATTCATTTTCATCATATTCAACTTCGATATCGTTATAAATACCGACTATTTTGAACGAAATATGTCGGTCCGAATCAATCATCAGAATGTCATTAATTTTATATCCGTATCTCCGCGCAAAATTATCGTTTACAATTAATACATAAGCGCCAATCAATAATTCATTTTCAGAAAAACTTCGGCCTTCGGTAATCGTTATTTTTCCGTTTCGAACTCTTTCAAGCTGCATAAAATCACGTATACCTAAAATGTCAAAACGCATATCAAAGAGCATGTCGCTATTACCTCGGAATAACGGATAACAACCGTAATTATACGTTTTTATGTAGTCGGAATCAATTACTTTCTGCATTTTTGAGTACATAAGCGAATACATTAACGGATCATCATTTTCACCCAAACTTAAAATGAATTTATTACCGACATAAACGCTGACAATTGTTTTTCGATTTAACCGTTCTGTTTCATTTTCGCATTTGGAAATAATGTTAAGTGAAACAAAAGCCGTACCGAAAATGACGGTTAATAATAATATCATCAATATTGAAAAATAACGCAATCTTGTTATATTTATAAAAATTCTTTTTAACATATCAACCGTCCGTTATCAATATTTTTATGATTTCGAGTTTTAATATATTGTACAAAGTCACGGAAAATGCGATGACTGACGTAATGAAAATAATCATTGCCACATGTGATAATAAAGACAAAATATGCATAAAATCATTCTTAACTTTGACAAAATCGATATTTTCGTTTGACTGCGACATTATCATATCATCGGTATTTTTAAACTGATCTGCTGTAATATTACTGTTTATTTCACTGACAGTCTTATCTATAAAATTATCGGAAAATAAAAACGAAAACGATGCAATGATTATCATTGAAATAAAAAACACAATTAATGTTTCTATAAAAAATTGCATGATTATCTGAACTTTTTTAGTTCCCAACGCAATCAAAACACCGATTTCTTTTCGTCTTTTACTGATAATATAAAACGAAATTAATCCCAAAATCATTACGGAACTGACAAAAATAAATATATTAATATTCCGTGACATATTTCGGATATCCGAAACCGACAAATTTCGGGCGTTGTTAAAATTATCCACTGAAATTAAAGTCAGCGGAAAATGCGAAATCATACTGTTATCAATCGAATTTAAAACTTTTTCGGGAGTACTTGTTTTTATATATAATTCTAATACATACGCATTTTCAGCAATATTGTCAACCGCCGTGTACATCGTGTTATTTCGAATGTTCGCAACACTTTTCTCATTTTCCGACGGTTGAATCGCATTTTTATATAATCCGCTTATTGTGAAAGTCTTTTGTATTATTATTGTATCAACTTCTTCATAATTTTCCATGAAAACGTTGATTTCATCATTAATTCCGACGCTGTTCATTTTCGCAAGCTGTTCGTCAATGATAATTTCGCTTTTTTCGGGTAATTTTCCCGAAACCAAGTATTTTTCCCCCGAAATGAATTCTTGTAAATAATTGATGTTATCTATCCCGATTATCGTAAAATCGGTATTTTTTGTCATAGCTCCCTTAGTTTTTATCGAAATTAAATCTGAATCCGCAGAAGCAAAGCTAATCGCAAAAAAATCGTCGGTATATTTATTATCAGACAATTCAGGTGATATATATTTCAAGTCGCGGAATTCATACATTCCTTCAAATAATTTCGGCATTTCAACATTAAATTTATAATAACCCTTTAAAGGAATTTCTACACGCTTAAGCAGCATGTTCACAGCGTCTGACGTTATTAACGAATAAATCAAAATCAAACCGACGCCGACTTGAATTAAAATAATCAAAACAGTCCGCATCGGCGAACGTATTATATTTTTCAATGCGTTTTTTATAGTCATAAAAATCTTTCTTCGGTTATGTCAGAGAATAGTATTCTAAACGCTGCGTAAAATATTCTGAGAGTTCTTTGATATCTTTTTCGGAAATTTTATTTCCGCCTAACCGCAATATTTGCATTCTTTTCTCAAGTGCATATAACGGCGAAATGTCTGATATTTTATTATTTGTCAATACTAAATTAAACATTCTATCATATTTTGAAATAAAGTTGATATCTGCTATATTACAATTATCTATAATAAGCGTCATTAATGTATTTTTGGACGATTCAAGCACCTTTTGATCAAACTTTTTTTGATTATTAACATAAAAAGATTCAAGCATATATAAATTCAGTATCGGCGAAAAATCCGTTATTTCTTTTTGTGATATAATGCAAAGATTCTTTAAAAACGGCAAGTCATTAATAAAATCTATATTATCAAAAGCCAGTCGGGATTCTTTTGCTGTTGAACCTACATACGATAAATCAAAAGATAAATAGAAATCGCTCAAACCTAAACCGGTTAAACATTTTAAAGATTTTAAAAAATCAAAATTGTCTATTTGAGGATTAAACGATATCGATAATTCTTTTAAATTTTTCAAATATATAAAATCGGACATATCCGTGCCAAGCCCTGCAGAATTAGAATAAGCTTCCGTTTCATCGTTAAAATTAGCTAGCATTATAGTTTCAGAACACAAAAAATCGCCGATTATAAATGCTTTTTCAATACTTAATAAATCTTGTTCGGTTATTTCATCTACGTTTTTATCTAAGTATTCAACAATCATTTTTTCAAACGAAGGATTGGAAAAGTTCCCGCCGAAACGTTTCGGATGTGCATTAACTGTATATTTTACATCTTTTATGTTTTTTATGTATTCTAAATTTTCATCATAACTTCCCATATCTGCATAAAAATCATATTTTGCATTATATCCCTGTATTTCAATAGAATATTCGCCGTTTTCATATAAATAAACCGGAACATCTTTCGAAGTAAAACCATATTGCTGCAACTTTTTATTATTATTTAAAGTAATTTTGTATTCAACCATTACTTCAGGTGATTTAGCGTCATAATTTACATATAATTCAAGAATATCGCCATATTCGCCGTTTTCATGCGATAATGTTATATTCATCGGAATATAACATTGTTTTATTTCATCGGGAAAAATTTTCAGAATTTCAAAAACAGGGCAAACAGTATACAATTTTTCAAAAATTTCCGTATGTTTATCATTAATATCGATATTATACTTATTTATTGATTTTACGACGCCGTCAATATCATTTTTAGCAAGATATGTTTGAAAAATACCTGAATGAGCTTTGTTTAGTAATTCAATATCATTTTTATCATTTGCCTGTACTTCAGCCGAAAGAAACATTTCAAAAGCCAGATCATATTCTTCTTCGTTTATGTAATCATATCCTTTTTTTATCATATCGTTTTCACAAGATGATAATAAAGCCGTAATGATTAAAATGAATAAAATCATTTTTATATATTTCATAATAAGTCTCCAAAAATATTCCATTTTTATTATAATCATTATATCATAGCAAATTAAAAATAACAATCATTTTAAATATTTATAATTTATTTATTCATTAAATCTTTTCTTCGAAAAATAATTCATCATAAATACTATAATTAAATAAATTAAAACAAAAATAACCAAATATGAGTAATGAAAATTAAACATATTTTTTTCGAAACTTTCTGATATCAACGGATTCGGTTTCAAAATCATCGCAGGACTCAGCTTATACATTTCTGTATATCCGAAAATCTTTATAAAATATGGCAGTAAATATGGTATTGAAAGCACTGTCAGCGATGAAATATTATTTTTCAGCAAATTCGACAAAGCCAAAATCGCCGAAACCGTTATTATCCAGCCGATTAATGAACAAGCTTCAACAAAAATAAAATAACCCATGATTGTGAAATTTTGTGGCATTTCCGAAAAAATCGGCATGCTTAATAACGGTGCGTTCAGCGAAGGCAAACCGTAATTTTTTATCATTACAAAAATATCGGTTGCTTCGAAAATGATAAAATTTATTATTAATGTAATAAATGTATAAAAATATTTATTATTAAACAACGTTTTTCGTCCGTTTTTAGCCGTATGCAAAATATTGTAAAAACCCGACGAAAATTCGTGCGAAAATACGCTGATCAGCAATAAAACAAGACACATAAATTCAATTATATTAAAATCTCTGTTGAATAAATATTGCCAGCCGATGTCGTATACGATATGTACATCGATATTTTTGTCCTGTTTTGTAAATTCAAGGTATTGATAACGTTCATTTACAACCGATATAACTTTAAGTTTTTCCGTTGCATAGGCATGTTCCAGCATTTTTTCGGAATATTCCTTGAAATCTATCCTCTTTTCAAAAAAATCTTTAACATTTTTTTCATATTGCGAAAGAATGAGCATCAACTGAATATTTTCTTCCTCAAGCCTGCTTTTTTTTGTATCATTCAATGTTCCGTTTATCTGCGTCATGATTTTTTTATATTCTTTATTCTGATAATTTTCAACGAAAACATACTTATCCGAAACGATGAAAAAATTAATGATTATCAGCGGAATTATAATCAAAAATGTTTTACTGATAAAGATATTTTTATAAAATTCCCATGATAATAACGAATTATTGTAATCATTTCTTTTAATGTTCTTTTTAAATGCCCTTTTTTTCAAAGAAATATTTTTGAACAGATTAATATTAATCTGCTTGTTCGACAGATAAACCGAAACAATCGCAATCGTGGAAATGACGATAATTACAGAATAAAGTGCCAATATAATCGGCAAAATATAAACAGCGTTACCAAACAAATTTACGACTTTATAGCCGGTGAACATGTATCTTCCGTTCATTAAATTATATAAATTCCAGTTTCTGAAAATGTTGTCAGGTTGGGTATATCGAATTACGGTCAAAATAAAATTCAATAATACGAAAAAAATGCCTGAAATGTATGTAATAATTTGGTTTTTAAAAGAAGCAACACACAAAATTACTATCGAAAACGTTGAAATTATCAGGAATTTTATTAAAAACATGAAAATTATCGCCATTATTAACGTAATCGCAAACGGACACAACATAAATTCTTTAACGCTTTGAATGGGTTCGGTTAAATTCATTCCGCCGTATTTATACGTACACATGACAAACAAAGTGACGCTGTAGATTAATAATGTTGCGAAATTCAATATAATAATGGCAAAAATCTTGGCGAAAACGGTATTTTTTCGTCCTTTTTTTGCAACCAAGACCATAAAACTCATGTTTTTATTATCAGCCGAGAAACATTGAGCACAAAAAATTATTATAGTGAAAAGGATAAAAATATTTATAAAATCGTACAACAAAAACTCGATTGCACTTGTGTTATTTTTTACGTTCAAGTGAATTGTTTTGTTTGATTCATATATTTTTATCGACTTTTGTTGTTGATTTATCAAAAATTTTTTGTTTTTCAGCTCGGAATTATCTATTTGTTCTAAATTATTTTCGGCTTTTTTTATTACGTTTTGCAATTCGCTCTTAAAATCAAAAACATAATTTATTTTTTCCGAAAACTTTTTGAAAACAGTCATTTCTTCGCCAATGTTCAAATCTTTGAAATATTGGGCTTCATAAATGCTGAAATCAAAATCTCCAAAATTTCTGATGGCTTCATTGAAAAGATTATTGATATTTTCATGTTCAGCCGTCACTTTACCATATAATTCCGCCGCTTCATTCGGATTTTGCTCGTATAAATCGAATAATTCCTGGATTTGCTTGTTAAAATGGCTGCTTTCGTAATTGGGATTGGTATAGCTGTCGGTATAAACATTGAAAACAACGATATTCATGACGAACAATAGTCCGATTAACAGCAAAATTATTTTGTTATTCAAAATTTTATATATTTCATAAGCAATTAATTTCATGTTAATTACCCGTTGTTTCGAACATATATAAATAATAATCTTCCAGCGTCGGCGTTGCGTTTTCGCAGTCCTCGTCGGGTTTTTCGTCAGAAATGACTTTCAATACGATGTTGTTTTCGCCGTGCTGAATATTACTGATCTTATATTTTTTCTGATATTCGACGACTTCTTCGTTGTTTGCCGCCGTTAAATGCCAGACTTTGTCAGCAACTTTTTGAATCAGCGTTTCTGACGAGCCTTGGTCGATTATGACTCCTTTTTTCAGGATGATATGCCTTTTTGCGATGAATTCAATGTCAGACACGACGTGCGTTGCGATGATAATAATTTTATCGGACGACAATTTTGATATATAATTTCGCATATTTATCCGCTGCATGGGGTCAAGCCCTGCTGTCGGTTCGTCAAGAATCAGTATTTTCGGGTCGTTCAACAACGATTGCGCAAAATTCAACCTTCGCAGCATTCCGCCCGACAATGCTCCGACTTTTTTGTTATACTGTTCTTCCAGCTCCAAATCCGCCAAAATCTGCGGAATTCTTTGCCCGGCTGTATTCTTATCCACGTCTTTCAACGCCGCCATATACCACATAAAGCGTCCGACGGTGAAATTGCGGTACATTCCCTCATGCTGCGGCATATATCCCAAAATATTACGGTATTCCATGCCTAATTTTAAAACATCATTATTATTGAACATAATCAATCCGTTGTCCGCTTTTAAATTATCGGTCAAAATGTTCATCAAAGTGCTTTTACCCGCACCATTCGGACCCAACAACGAATAAATACCGCTGGTGAGTGTTATAGAAAAATCTTTCAGTGCTTTTGTTTTTTTATATGATTTATATACATTGTTTATTGTCAGATTATCCATAAAAACCTCACTCTATTCGGGTTTTCGTAAAACATAATAAGGCTTATCGGGCTGGTCTATCCGAACGCGTCCCAATATCATATTCGCACTGTCATTCCCCTTATTTATTATAAAATTATACATATCATCCATATACGGAACCGAAACAGAATAAATATAATCACCTAAAATATAATAACTGTTATAATAAATTTTATCTTCATCATCTCTTATCAATTCAACATTATTTCCGTCATGATCCATTCTGTATATTTTTCCGCCAATCCAATCTATATAAGGAGAACCGTTTTCATTAGGATTTTCGATTTCTTTTTCTAAATTCGGCGAAAAATAGATATAATCGCTTGTCAGATAATAATCCCGAACATTTTCCGCAATAACAGTTAATTCACCTTTTTGACAGTCATATCGCATTAATTTAAACAACAGTCTTGAATGACCTGCTGCATGCTCACCTTTTATTTCGTCGGATATTCTAAAAAATATCGATTCATTATTCCAAAAAAAAGTATGTCCGACTGAACCTTGGTCGGATATTATTTCAGCATTTTGCATATCATCATTTTTAAATCTAAAAAATAATCTCACTTGCTGATAATATGTGTATTCGCCGATTTTGAAAACATTGGCGACTAATACATCCGGTTTGTTCAATTCCGTCATTTTTCCGCTTACCAAATCTAATTTGCATAACATCCATAATCCCGTATCATAATCCTGCATGGTAAAATATAACAATGTTTCATCAATAAGATATATATCAAACACACTTTGTTTAGTCGAATAGTGCATCTTTACATTTTTCCCGTCTAAATCAAATGATATAATTTCGTAGCTAATAACTTTTAAAGTTCCGTTCACTTCAATTATTTCATTGTCAAGAAGTTCACTATGTCTTAAAACATATATACGGTTACCTGCCTCTTTATATCCATTTGCAAATAATGACATCATTATATTATTATTTGGTCCGAAAACACATTGCAAATGATCGCAAATGGGATCAAGGCAAGAATATCCGGTTTTTCCCGTTTCAAAATCAATATTATACAGCTGTCCCCATTCGTGATATATTAATTTTGAATTTAATGTTTTTATATAAGGAATTTGGCTGGATCTGTTTAAATTATTTATTTGTGAATTTTTATAATTATCGTCAACGGTTGTATAATCCGAAAATTCTTCATAATCATAGATAGATTCATTTGAATAAGTATCTTTAAAATAACTTTTTTCGATTACAAAATCGTCGTCATCTTCTTTTTGTCCTAAGTCATCATGTATAACAGTACATGACGAAAATATTAATACTATTAATAATATACAAAATATTTTAATTTTCATGATTTTTTCCTTTAAGTTAAATAGTGGAGCGGTGCATAAAACACCGCTCCATGCCATTGGCAAATTAGATTGATTTATAAAGACTCAAACTACA
>JGI994J12354_10004171_pt1 | contig 13121 bp, 9 predicted proteins | sample IntmicLarv3ML3BL_FD_12354 | JGI IMG/M metagenome (IMG submission 12354)
CATTCGCCGGCGGTATCTAACTGATTAACAAGCCTGCAAAGGGCTGTGGTTGGAACCTTTCTGAAACCATCATGTGGTAGGAGATTTTAACCAATCCACAGCATCCCTTACCGTGTAGCATACTGCCCTTGGAGAGGGGCCTAAACTACTACTCCATAATACAAGGAGATTACCCCATGTTCATCAACCAAGCCTATATCGAGGACTTGCTGTCCTCGGCCCGCAACACCCCCGTCACCGATATTGATGCGATTTTAGACCGCGCCGAGAGCATGTCCGGCCTCAAGCATCAGGACATTGCCGCCCTGCTCATGTGCGAGGACGAGCGGCAGCTGGCCCGCATGTTCGCCATCGCGGGCAAAATCAAGGAACACATCTACGGCAACCGCATTGTCATGTTCGCACCCCTCTACGTCAGCGACCACTGCGTCAACAGCTGTACCTATTGCAGCTACAACTGCCGCCACCAGTTCAACCGAAAAAAACTCACCATGGACGAGGTGCGCGAGGAGGTGCGTCTCCTGGAAAAAATGGGCCACAAGCGCATCGCCCTGGAGGCCGGCGAGCACGACGGCCTGTGCTCTCTGGATTACATTCTGGAGTGCATGCGCACCATCTACGACATGAAGTTTGAAAACGGCGCCATCCGCCGCATCAATGTCAACATTGCCGCCACCACGGTGGAAAACTACCGCGCCCTCAAGCAGGCCGAAATCGGCACCTACATCCTCTTTCAGGAGACCTACCACCGCCCCACCTACGAGCAAGTGCACCCCACTGGCCCCAAGGGTAACTACGACTACCACCTGACAGCCTTTGACCGCGCCATGGAGGGCGGCATCGACGATGTGGGGGCCGGGGTGCTTTTCGGTCTGGCCGACCCCTACTTCGAGGTGCTCGGCCTCATGCTGCACAACGAGCATCTCGAGGAACGCTTCGGCGTCGGCTTCCACACCATCTCGGTGCCCCGGCTGTGCAAGGCCGAGGGCATGAGCCTCACGGATTTCCCCAATCTGGTGGACGACCGAACCTTTGAGAAAATCGTCGCCATCATCCGCCTGGCCGTCCCCTTCACCGGGATGATTCTCTCGACCCGCGAGGACGACCACATGCGCCAAAAGCTCCTCAAGATCGGCATCTCCCAACTGTCCGCCGGCTCGAGCACCGAGGTGGGCGGCTACGCCCTGCGGGAGCAGAGCGGCACCGCCAGCAGCTCCCAGTTCGAGGTCAATGACCACCGCTCGGCCCTCGACATCATCCGGGATTTGCTAAACGAGGGCTACATCCCCAGCTTTTGCACGGCCTGCTACCGCAGCGGACGGACGGGGGATCGCTTCATGAGCCTGGCCAAGAGCGGCCAGATCAAAAATGTCTGCCTGCCCAACGCCCTCATGACGCTGTGCGAGTACGCCACCGACTACGGCGATGCGGACTTCAAGGCGAGCACCCACGCCGCCGTCCAGCGCATGCTGCCCGAGATTGCAAACGACAAAATCCGCGCCAAAACCGAGGCCTGCATCCAAGAAATCCTCGCCGATGGCCAGCGGGATTTCTACCTGTAGATTGCGGAATAATTAGCAGAAAATCATGTGTAACATGATTTTCAAAAAGTTTGTAGAGTTTGAGGCAACGCCTCAAGGTCTTAATGCAGAGCCCATAATTAGGAGGATTCTATGGAAAAAACCCCCACTTCTCTCCGTAAACAAGTCGTCATCCTAGGCCGCACCAACGCCGGAAAATCGACCCTCATGAACGCCCTCCTGGGCCAGGCACGGGCCATTGTCTCGCCCCAGCCGGGGACGACCACCGACCCTGTCCAGGCCTCCATGGAGCTCATCCCCTTCGGCCCCATCGTCCTCATCGACACCGCCGGACTGGGGGACGACACCGTTCTCGGCACCCAGCGTGAGGCCCGTACCGGGGCCGCCGCAAGGCGGGCCGATGCCGCAATCTATGTGGCCGACGGCGCAGCTGATTTGACGGACTACCATGCCTTCGCCAAGGCCGCCCCGCCCCACCTTTTAGCCCTCACCAAATGCGATTTGCTCTCGGACACCACCCTCGCCGCCCTCCGGGCCGCATGGCCCGGGGCCGCCCTGCTGCCCCTTGAGGGCGAGCTCGACGCCCTGCGCACACGCTTGGCCGCCCTCCTTGCCGCCCAGCAGCCCGAGGACGACACTTTGGTGGGCGGCCTTCTGCCCGAGGGCTCCCATGTACTGCTGGTGACGCCCGTCGACTCGGCAGCCCCCAAAGGCCGGCTCATTTTGCCCCAGGTGCAAACCCTGCGGGATTGCCTCGACCACGGCCTCTTTTGTACCGTCTGCCGGGAGACCGAGCTGGAATCGGCCCTGGCGCGGGCCGGGAAAATAGATCTGGTTGTAACAGACAGCCAGGTCTTCGGTCTGGTGGCCTCCAAGCTGCCGCCCGACATGCTCCTCACCTCCTTCTCCATGCTGCTGGCCCGGCAGAAGGGCAACTTCCCCCAACTTCTAGCCGGTGCACAAGCCCTGAGTTCCCTCAAGGAGGGCGACCGAGTCCTCATGCTGGAGGGCTGCACCCACAACAGCACCCACGAGGACATTGGGCGGGTGAAAATCCCCGCCCTGCTCCACAAAAAGCTGGGAATCGACCTCGTTTTCGACCATGCCACCGGCTACGACTTCCCGGAGGATTTGTCCCCCTACGCCCTGGCCATCCAGTGCGGTGGGTGCATGCTGGCCCGGCGGGAGATTGCCTGGCGGCTTTCGCGCATGGCCGAAGCGGGCCTCCCCGTCAGCAACTACGGCATCGTGCTGGCCTGGGGCAGCGGCATTCTGGAACGGGCCTGCCGGCCCTTCGAGGGTGTACAATGAGCAGCCTGAATGCCATGACAAAGGCCGAGCTGGCCGCCCTCATCCGGGGCCACCGCCCCTGGGCGAATGTGATGCCCGACCTGGACGGCCCGCTCTATCGCGCCGCCCGCGAGGCCCGGGAACCCCACTTTGGCAACCGCGTCCTATTGCGGGGCCTCATCGAGGTCTCGAGCTACTGCGCCCAAGACTGCCACTACTGCGGCCTGCGCCGCAGCAACGGCGAGGCCGTCCGCTACCGCCTGGGCCGGGATGACATCCTGGCCTGCAGCCGGGAGGGCTACGCCCTGGGCCTGCGCACCTTCGTGCTGCAGGGCGGCGAGGACAGCGCCCTCACCGATGCGCTGCTGTGTGCCCTCATTGCGGACATCAAGGCCGAATGCCCCGGCAGCGCCGTCACCCTCTCCCTGGGCGAGCGCAGCCGCGAGAGCTACCGTGCCCTGCGCCAGGCCGGGGCTGACCGCTATCTGCTGCGCCACGAGACGGCTGACAGCACCCACTACGGCGTCCTCCACCCGCCGGAACAGACTTTCGAGCGCCGTAAGCGCTGCCTCTACACCCTCAAGGAATTGGGCTTTCAAGTGGGGGCCGGGTTCATGGTGGGTTCTCCGGGCCAGAGCGCCGAAACCCTGGCCGAAGACCTCATCTTTCTGCGGGAGCTTGAGCCCCACATGGTGGGCATCGGCCCCTTCATGCCCCACCACGCCACCCCCTTTGCGGACGCGCCGTCGGGCACCGTGGGCGAAACGCTGCTCATGCTGGCCCTGACGCGCCTGCTGCTGCCCGCCGCCCTGCTGCCATCCACCACCGCCTTGGCCAGCCTGCACCCCCAGGGCCGCGTCCTCGGCCTGCAGGCCGGAGCCAATGTGGTGATGCCCAATCTCTCGCCCCCCGATGTCCGGGCCGATTACAGCATCTACGACAACAAGCGGGCCACCGGCTCCGAGTCGGCCGAAGGCCTAACCCTCCTCCGTACCGAGCTGGAAGGCGCCGGATACACCCCCGATATGGCCCGAGGAGATTCCTCCCTGATTTAGAACCAAGAGCCTCTCCCCGCCATGGGCGGGGATTGAGCGGAAGGGGATGGCTCTGTGCATCCCCTTCCATCTATGATACATATTTCCCCCTTGCACCCTGGTCATCCATGTGTTACACTGTGGTTAGTTGTAACTAACCACTCTAAGGAGGCCCACCTCATGGCAAAAAAGAAGCTCATCCGCAGCCTCACCGCCCTGGCCCTGTGCGGCCTCGTTCTTCTGCTGGTCTGGAGTCTGTGCCGATAGCGCTTGCTCCGATCCCCCACCTATGCTATGATAGTTCTATCACATACAAGGGGGCAGAGCCATGCGAATACTCGTACTGGGCGGAACCAAGTTTGTCGGCTGGCACATGGTGCAGGAGGCCGTAGCCCGCGGCCATGAGGTGACCCTGTTCAATCGCGGCCTCTCCGGGGGCGGCGCGTGGCCCGACTTGCCACAAATCCACGGCGATCGGGGCACCGATTTACACCTGCTGGACGGCATGACCTTCGACGCCGTCATCGACTCAAGCTGCTGGTATCAAGACCACATGCGGGCATCAAGCGCCTATTTTGCCGACAAGGTGGGCTGGTATGTCTACATCTCGACCCTGTCGGTGCACGACACAAGCCATACGGTCATCCGGGAGGACGACCCCCTGCCCGAGTGCGACCTTGAGGGCCCGCAGGACCCCGATTCCATGTACAAGCGCTACGGGGCCTACAAGGCCGGGTGCGAGGCCATCGCCCAGGCCGCCTTCGGCGACGCCCTCACCATTCTGCGCCCCGGCTACATCTGCGGCTATCGCGACGGGACCGACCGCATGTCCAGCTGGCCCATCCGAATGCATTTCGGCGAGGGCATTATCTACCCCGAGGGGGATTTCCCCTTCCAGATTATCGACGCCCGAGATTTGGCCGCCTTCTGTCTTGACGCCGTGGAAAAGCACCTGAACGGCCCCTTCCTCATGGCGGGGCCCGAGGGCAAGCTGATGTTCAGCGAGTTCCTCGACATCTGCCGCCGCACCGTCAAGCCGGGCTGCCGCATCGTGCCGCTCTCCCCGGAGGCCTTGGCCCGTCACGGCCTGAGCACCCCCGGTGATCTGGCCACCGCCTTCCCTCTCTACAGCCGGGGCTTCCCCGAGTTTGCCGGCATCTTCGGGGCCGACAACAGCAGGGCACTGGCTGCCGGCCTCACATGCCGCCCCATCAGCGAGACGGTGGAGGCCGCCCTGCGGGGCTTCCTCGAGCGGGGCGACTCCGCCCCCGCCACCGGCATCACCCCCCAGCGCGAAGCCGAAATACTGGCCGCCGAAGGGCTGTAAAGTATTGAAAATGAAGGCACCCCCATAAAAACCGGAGGGGGTTGGGGGAGGGGATGCGCCCACGGCGCATCCCCTCCCCCATTGTTAAACAATGCGTTCAATTATTCCCGCACAAACGCCCCTAATGCCCAGCTAAAGGGCCGGGCGATGGATAACCGCCCCTACTTATCTGATAAGACAAAATCCAAAAACGCCCCTGCCGCCGGGCCGAGCGGCCGCCGCTTGTGCCGTACGATGTACAGCTTGCGCCCGATGCTCTGCCCCATGAGGGGTACGACGCGGATGTACCCCATCTCCTCATAATCCCGCACGGCCAGCTGCGAGACGATAGACACCCCGAGGCCCTGCCGCACGGCATTTTTGATGGCGTCGGGCTCCTCCATAAAAGCGGCCACCCGCAGGCTCGAGAGGGCGACGCCCTGGCTGTCCAGATAGCGCTCGGTCTCGCGCCGCGTGCCCGAGCCGGCCTCCCGTAGGATGAAGGGATGCTGCCGCAGCGCCTCCAGCGTAAAGTCCTCCATGTTGTCATAGGGCGGCGTGGTGGGGGTGATGACGGCCAGATAATCCTCCATAAACTCCCGGAAAACACAGTTGCCGTCCGCCGTGGCCGTACCCGTCATGCCGATTTCGGCCTGGCCGGCCACGATGGCCTCCACAACCCCCTCGCTGTCGCACCGCTTGATGTCAAAGGTGACCGCCCCGTGGCGCTGGCGGAAGGCCGACATGAGCTGCGGCAGCACATACTGATAGGTGACGGTGGAGGCCGCGATGCGGACAATGCCCTGCAAACTGCCCCCATCCTTACAGGTGGCCAACGCCTGATCCCGCAAGGTGAGCATGTGGAGGGCATAGTCGTAAAGCGTCCGCCCCACATCGGTGGGCTGGGCCGTCTTGCCCCCCCGCTGGATGAGGGAGGTGCCCAGCTCGCGCTCCAGAGTGGCGATGTGGGCGCTCACCGTCGGCTGGGTGAGAAAGAGCGCCTCGGCCGCCCGGGAAAAGCTCCCCAGCCGAACCACATAAGTAAAAGCCTCAAGCTGCTTGAGATCCATGGGTATGCCTCCGTAGGGTGAGATACTGGTGTTAGGATGATCGTAGGGGCACGAACGAGGGCATTTGTAAAGAGTTAAAGGTAACGTTTTTTAGGTTCCTGGGGGGGGAGATGCCTCCAAGGGGATTAAGGGCACCTTATTTTTCCTCATCATACCAGAAACCGGCCTTGCCGTCAAAGGTTGCATTTTCCCGCCCTGTCGTGTAAAATAACGGCAGACCCTCGATGAAAGGAGGGATTCCCCAATGAGCGAAGCCCTGCGGCTGACCCTGATGACCAAGGGGGCTGGCTGAGCCTCTAAGATAGGACCGGGGGTCCTTTCAGATGTGCTCAAAGACCTGCCCAAGGCCCAAAATCCCGCCCTGCTGGTTGGCTTCGACCAGAGCGACGACGCCTGCGTCTACGATCTCGGCGATGGCCGGGTGCTCATTCAAACAGCCGACTTCTTCCCACCGATGGTGGATGACCCCTACCTCTTCGGCCAGGTTGCCGCGGCCAACGCCCTCTCCGACGTCTATGCTATGGGCGGCACGCCAACCCTGGCCCTCAATCTGCTGTGCTTCCCCAGCTGCCTGCCTCTGGAGGCCGTGCGGGACATCCTGGCCGGCGGCCAGAGCAAGGTTACCGAGGCCGGAGCCGTCATCGCCGGCGGCCACAGCATCGAGGACGATGTGCCCAAGTACGGCCTTTGTGTCACCGGCTTTGGCGAGAAAACCCGCATCTGGGCCAATCGCGGGGCCCGGCTGGGCGATTTGCTGGTGCTCACCAAGCAGATCGGCTCGGGTATTCTGGCCACAGCGGCCAAGGCCGAGGTCATCACAGCGGCCCAGTTCCGCCCCGCCGTTGACATCATGGCCACACTCAACGGCCCGGCAGCCAAGCTTGCCGCCGCCTTCGATGTGAGTACCTGCACCGACATCACCGGCTTCGGGCTCATCGGCCACGCCCTCGAGCTGGCCCGGGGCAGCGGCGTCACCATCGCCCTGCAGAGCAAGGCCGTGCCCATCATGGCACACGCCGCCGAGATGGCCGCCATGGGCATCGTCCCCGGCGGCGCCGCCCGGAACCTCGACTTTGCCGCCCCCTTCATGGCGGCAAGCGCCATCGACGCAGCCGCACTGGACATTTTGGCCGACCCTCAAACCTCGGGCGGCCTGCTCATCGCCCTGCCCGAGCGAGACGCCGTCGCCCTCTCCCATCAGCTGACCGAGTCGGGCATCACCGGCGCCATCGTTGGCCGGGTGGAGACCTTCGGACAGTACGCCCTGCGGGTGGAGTAGCGGTAGCAAACAGATAAAAACGGCAGCGAAAGCTGCCGTTTTTTGTGTGCTACTGTTTTTGCTGGCGGGCATACTGAATGAGCTCCTCCTCATCGCGGAACTCAAGGCCGCAGTGGAGGATGCTCTCCTGAACCATGGGGTCTAAACCCTTGAAACTCTTGGAATTGCGGAAATCGAACACATTACCGCCCCCTTTCACGGATAGTATAGGCGGATGGGGCGGAATTATGCGGCAATCCAGCCACCCTTCGGCCGCCAAATCCCCTGTGCCGCGCAGCGGTATCCTATGCCATGGTTGCGGAGGGCAATTCATTTGCCCGTGAGCAACACTCCCTATAAACCAAATCGAGAGAAATTCACGGATTTCTCTCGAAGGCGAAGCCTGGCGGGAATACATGGGAATCGAACCCACCTAGGCGGGATTAACCACCGTCACCACCGGTTTTGAAGATTGAAATTGGTGATAAATCGGCGGATTTACATGGCATAGCTTGGCATGAGAATCTTCTGAGAACGCTGTTGTTTCAAACGGTTTTCCATATCTTTGCACAAAGCAGTATTTGGGTATCATGGCTTATTTTTTTCGCTACGGGCACCACGGATAATCCAAGACCCTGAATTCGAAAATGAAACTATTTTCCCTTCATAGTGCCGAGAAAAAATATATGAAAACCTGTAAAACTGTAGTATACTAAAGTCATTGACAGTATCATAAAAGGAGGGAACTCATGGCTACTTATCTTGGATATATTAAGGAAAGCGGAGATGCACCAAATCCCTTTATCAATTACACACCCATCGCTGCGCTAGATGGAGAAGTCTTAACCGCTATTACCCCCCGTGACCTTGGCTATTTACTGCCCGATTCTGAAAAAGGTGAAATTAATTTTTCTTACAATTTCAACCAACTGGCACATTCTGATTTCGTGAGAAATAATTTCTCCCATATGCAGCTTATCTTATTCAGTTTCGATCTTGATGATTTAGAGGATAACTATAATCGCCTAGGAGAACGAAACCGAACTGGCTACAAAGTACCAGCACCGGAGTTCTATGAGGAAGGAAAAATTAAACAGATTGAGTCCGGGGAAATTTATCAAATTATCCCTAAAGAGAGTGTTCATTCTGATTTTTTTCAAGAGAATATCATTGAAATTGACGCGGTTGGCCTTAAATCGGGCATGAAGGTTTTGCTTGAGATAGCCGATGATTTCTTCGCTGGCCCATACCATGTCGGCTATCGAGAACTCGACCATGCGTTTTATGTTCGACCGGAAAACCGCGAAAAGAAATATGTGGTTTCCGGTTATGGGTGTGAGCACTGTTATAAGCATGCGCTTTCAACAGTCGACCCCCGTTGGGGCGAGCCAAGCCACATTTGGCATGTGGCAGTCCTGCGTCAACAGGCAGTTGCGACGCATATAGATATTATCCGCGATCATCAGCTTTTGGAAAGTTTTCGAGATAGTATTCAGGGCCATACTATTAGCGATGGGCTTACTAGCCTTTCCAATATCGGCGATGCTCTTGATCAATACAATAATTCAATTCTCCTCTCCAGTAAAATCCCCGAAGATATTAGACAGCATAGATTGGGAAAGCTACGGGAAATGCTGACTTCGGAAGCAGAACTCGACAATACGCTTCGTGATATTGCTAATGACTTGAGCGGCCTCATCATCAAGTACCGGGACGAGCCCAGGGTCAGCGATTTGGTCAATAGTGTTTTTGAGTCCAATCCTGATTTACTCGAGCGCTTCCAAGGCATACGTATCGTTCAAGATCGCGTCAACAAGCTGGAAGCTGAGTTGCAGGATTTGAGCGCCCAGAAAGAACTCACGGAAGAGATGCTTAATAAATCCAAAGCTGAAACAGAGCTACTAAAACAAGAGGTTCTGGAGCAACGGACTCAGGAGCTCATTAAAGCCGATGAAGAGCTAGCACAGCGAAAAAATGAATTGGACGCGCTCTTGGCGTCATTGGAGGCGGCAAATGACCTCCAACGGCTATCAACCGAAATAAACACCCTCGAAAAGCAGGTCGAGTTTTTGCAAACGCACTCTCGCAATTTGGAAAGCTCTAACAGCAACCTTGAAACCCAGTTTTTAGAGCGAATCAACAAGTACCACGATCAAATGGTATCTATTTCATTTGATGGGTATATGTCAAGCAAAATGCTTGAGGCCGCGGCTAAATGGGAGCGCGGCAACAAGGACACAGAATATGCTACGTTAGCTCGTGAATTGGATAATGCGCCGATTCAGCATAAAACGCCTGAGGATCTTATCAATTATTTGTGTGAAATTGTTCAAACCGTGCGGCCACAGTATAAACGCAATGCCATCATTAATATTGCGCTATGTATTTCTCAGGGTTTTCTAACTGTATTTTCTGGAGAACCTGGCGGTGGCAAAACATCCATTTGCAACATTATGGCACAAGTTCTGGGCTTGAATAAAATTGCAGATAAACTTGCTCTTGGGCCGGATATCACATCAAATCCTTCACGATATATCCCCATTTCGGTTGAGCGCGGATGGACTTCCAAGCGAGATCTAGTCGGATATTATAACCCATTATCAAAAGCTTTCGACAAAAGCAATGGGCAGCTATATGATTCTTTGCGCATTTTGGATATGGAAAAAAGACTGCGTATTAGTCGATATCCGTTCATCATACTTCTTGATGAAGCAAATCTGAGCCCGATGGAATACTACTGGGCCGACTTCATGAATATCTGCGACGATATCGACAGTAATGGCACCATTAACTTGGGTGATAATCTATCCCTTCAGATACCAAATACTCTAAGATTTGTCGCGACCATTAACAATGATCATACGACAGAAACGCTGTCCCCCCGACTGATTGATCGGTCTTGGATTATCACGCTTCCACAAGTGTTTTCAACGACTTCGGCTAAAAGCGTTCCGCTCGAAAAGATAGAAGTTGTGAGTTGGGATTCTCTAAGCGTTGCGTTTCATCCCAACCATAATGTTTTTAAACCTATGCCCCCTGAGCTTTTGCGTGTTTATGAATCATCGCTTCTCACACACTTGAGAAAAGAGCGTTTCTATGTTAGCCCCCGTGTCGATATTGCAATCCGACAATATTGCTCTGTAGCTTCCAATCGTTTCGAGGACGAGCGCTATGATGACGGCACAGTTGTAAGCGCTGCCAGCGTTGCCCTTGATTATGCTGTGGCGCAAAAGATTTTACCCAAAATATCTGGTAGTGGCGAGAGTTTCTCGGAATGGCTAGAAGATCTTAGAAATATCTGTAGTAGCCATAATTTAAACAATTCCGCGGGCATCTTACGTAGAATGATTGATACCGGAAATAAACAAATGCGCTATTATCAATTTTTCTAGGGGGGATTCTATGTCACAGTACGTATTGGAGCTGTATGCATACAGTCGACCTCCGTTACAACTGTCCCTGAGTAAAGAAAAAGTGCTTTTACCCATTGAGGAAAGAGTTAGCCTATCCTGGGAATGTGTATACGCTGACCTTGGTTATTCTGCCCATATCATAGGCGATGCCACCGAATCCATTACTAGCGTCAATGTGTTTGTGAATGACATCTATATACCTTGCACCTATGAGAATGGGCATATTGCCTTTTCGGACAAGCGCAAAAGGCTATTCCTAAGTTGCAACGGATTTGTTGAGCTGACCATAATTTTGGACCTTTTGAGCGGAGAGGAATTGATATTATACTCTCCACTCTTGTCTGTCATGGTTCGTAGGGGGATGATGAATGATACTGTAAAAGCAATGGTAGAGTATATTGATCGATATCAGGCCGAACTATTATTTCAAGGGAAAGCACACTCAAAAGACTGGGCTGGCACACAAGAAGATGGCGTAAGCAGCCTAGAGTTTCATCTTTTGCTGGCCGAGGAAATTGCTTCACTATACGAGAATAGCTATGGTTATTTCCGAGCAAACAGCAGATTTAGCGTTATCCAAAGGGATGTGGTAGATCAATTCGAGAAGTTGCAGTATCTGGCCCCACGAACGTTGCAGTATATTGCCTGTAACCCTCAATTACTCAAACAGGTTAATAGTTCAGTTGGGATTCATGTACGAGGTCGTGTTTTTCATCCTACGCATACACTAACCACACAAAGCGTTTATTCTACCGACATATATGAAAATCAGGTTATTGTCGGGTTTACAAAAAAAATACTGCTTGACCTGCTGGGGATTGAACAAGAAGTCTCTCGCCTTCTCGGAAGTATTCCCAATTACGAAGATGAACAAGGCGATTATATCCACTCAACTTCATTTATTTTTGTAAACACGAAACGAACGTTGGAGAATTATTTAATACGGCTTCGACACCTGACTCAATGTTATGAGCGTATTTTTTCCATGTACCAAGACATTCTGCGCACTTCCGAAACACCCTTATCTACCCCGCCACGCCCTTCCGCTACCTTTCTCGCTGTACCGCAGTACAATAAGTTATTTGTGCAGATACATCGCTGGTATAGTCACGGCATATATAGTTTCGACAGTGAAAGATACATGCTTTCCTTTTTACAGGTATCAGAGCTTTATGAAAACTATATTCTGATAAAGCTAATAAATTGCCTTAAGGAATCAGGCCATGCTTTAAGCGGAAAAAGTAAATGCGCCTATCCTGTTCATTTAAGGTGGAAATATAAAAATACACGTTGCTACAACACATTTGTATTCTCTCGCAGTAATGCGAAAATCACCTTGTATTATCAACCTGTAATATTTGATACTGATAAGAGCTTTGTTAATGGAATAGAGCTTTACCGCAACAATACAATCTCTCTGGGCTCAAACACTGAGGGAGAGCGGAGAGGGCGGTACTATGTTCCAGACTTTATCTTTAAAGTTGAACGGGAAGATGAAACAGCTTATATTCTGTGCGATGCAAAATTTAGTACATTATCTACCATAAAGTCTTATCAATTACAGGATTTAGTATATAAATATCTGTTCTCTATCAGTGCAACTCAGCCCTTAACCATAGTTTCTGGTTTGGCCATCATCTATGGCCTATGCGCTGATGAAGAGGATATGAAAACTATATACGATAAGCAGTTTCAGAATCAGGCCATCAGGCCATTTTTGGAAACAATCCCTATGGCCGAAAACTCTGATGCCTCCAAACATGTTGGTTACCTGTTGAATTTATTACGGCTCATTTAGATCACTTTGTAATACACAAAGAAAACTTATCTACGATGTGGCGATAATTTAGCTAAGGAATACATAAAGAGAAAGTGGATAGCGATCCACTTTCTCTTTATGTATTCCTTAATATGGAGGATCACACTCAAAGCAAAACACCACCACTACACATCCCCAGCATCGGCTTCCGCTTGGGGGCTATGATACTTGCCGAGGTCGGTGACTTCGCGCGCTTCGACTCCCCCGACAAGGTACTGGCCTACGCCGGAATGTCGCCTCCTACATATCAATCCAGACAGCTCACGAGCGGTTATGCTCGCATGGAGAAGCGCGGTTCCAGGTATTTGCGGTATGCCATCTACAACGCCACCAAGTATGTCTGCCTTTGGAGCCCGACCTTCGCCGCTTACCTCGCCAAAAAACGCGCTG
>JGI994J12354_10004172_pt1 | contig 13118 bp, 17 predicted proteins | sample IntmicLarv3ML3BL_FD_12354 | JGI IMG/M metagenome (IMG submission 12354)
TTTCTTCATTACTTTATCGGCAGGGTCAGGTTTCACAACAGGTTGTATCGTCGATGCTTGATCTTGCGGTGCGACGGATTGAGCCGGTTCTTTTTGAACCAATTCACCGCAGGAATTGCAGAATTTTGTGCCTGTTTGGAGTTGCGCTCCACATTTTTGGCAGGATGTAGCCATAATATAGGACGATGATATGCTCTGTGTTTTAGGCGGCGTTTCAATCTCAGGACGCTTTTCTCCACACTCTTTGCAGAATGTCGCATTTTCGACATATCTAGCCCCACACCGGTTGCAGAATAATAGTTTTTTTGTATCCTCTACCCCTGACTGGCCGTTTTGCTTTTCGGGTTTTCCCCAGTGGGCGAAAGGGTCAACATGTTGATTTTGTATCGGTGCCGCTTTTGGGTTCTCATCGGTCGTAGTCAGCAAATTTTGGACATCTTGTTTCGCGCCGCAATATCGGCAAAATGCCGCTTGATCTTGAATTTGTTCACCGCATTTTTTGCAAAACATATACTACTCCTCCTTGATGATTTGACATCGGGTCGATTTTCTATTTGGGTTCAGGCCTTGCCTATAAAGTTTTTTGTGTTTCTAACGTTATAATTCATACGGATAGTGTCGCAATTCACCCGTTTCATCTTTTGGGTTGTTATCATTCACACGTTACTGTGCATCGTCTGGTCGCTGCCACTGGAAGTGAAATAGGTGTGCAGAACATGCGGAGGTGCGTGGTAAAAGTGCAACAGCAATCAATCGCGTGCAGCGGTATATATAGGTTTTCCTATTCCTTACTTAACTCTTGTCAACGAAACTCCGCCAATTTCAATGTTGTTATTATCGATAATGACAACTCTAAAGCTCGGGGTGTCGCCCCAACCCCCGCTCGTCGTATCTAAGCGATAATCGTCTCCATCTTTATAAAATGCATATGTATCAGAGGGGCTGTACCAGTTGCAGTGTGTCCCGTCAAATGAGACAATTTGGCCTTTTTGCGCCTGTCCAAAAGTCTTTTCTCCAACCTGTTGCCAACTTCCTTTAATAGAGAAGTTACTTGCGCATCCTGCGCAAACGACCAAAATCACACACAGAACCAGAACGATTGAAACCGCTTTTTTCATTGATCTACACCCAACCTTTCAAAATAATTCATCAACTCTATTGGGGAACACTTTCTGTGTTTTTTCAACCCATAGTCTCTTCTTTTATCCAACCACCTCCAATTTTGGTCCTCCCCATGCTTGTCAATCAAATTCATCGTATGGTTTTCTTTGGTCTGTCCTGGAGGAATATCAGCTTGTTCAGAATCCATAGCGTTATTGTTATATTTCCATGATTTTTGCTTCCACTATGCAAGTAATTAGACACAAGATCCCCTCCCATGCGCATTTTTGTTTTGCTATTATTGCCAAAAAGTAGAGGTTTTGGAACTGTTATTTTTGGCCCATTTGAACAGTAATTTTCTGTACAATACATAAAAATTCCATCTTGTTTTTCAGGGGTGGTAGTGGTAGAATGTACAAGAAAGAAGCCAGTTCCAAAACCTCTACTTTTTGGAACTGACTTTTCTTTTTTTATATAACAGCCGATATTCCCGCAATCGCCGGTAAAATGTGGTCTTGCTCATCTTGTTTTGATTCAGGAGATTTTCGAGCGACAAATCGCCACTTTCCCATTGTTTTATGATTTCAGAAAAATTATCGGGGGCTTCTTTGACCGGGCGACCAAAGCGAACACCTTTGGCTTTAGCGGCGGCAATGCCCTGAGCCTGACGTTTCTTGATACTTTCCCGTTCGCTCTGTGCCACAAAACTGAGAATTTGCAGCACCAAATCCGCGATAAATGTTCCCATTAAATCCTTGTGCAGTCGCGTGTCCAATAAAGGCATATCCAACACAACGATATCCACGCCCATTTCCTTCGTGATAATCCGCCACTGGTTTTGAATTTCCTCGTAGTTGCGGCCCAGGCGGTCAATGCTCATCACATAGAGCAAGTCCCCAGAACGGAGTCGCCGTAATAATTTTTTGTACTTAGGGCGGTCAAAATCTTTTCCGCTCTGTTTGTCGATGAAAAGCTTCGATTTTGGGATGCCCAGTCTTTCCATCGCAACTAACTGCCTGTCTTCGTTTTGGTCAGTACTGCTGACCCGAATGTAACCGAATGTGCACATACGCTCTGCTCCTTTTCATGCAAATTATTTTTATATGAAAATTTTGCATGAAAAGAATGTTGCTGGCAAATATGTAATTTTGTTAACGAAACTTATCTTTGACAAGCTTATAGGGCCTCAGCATAAAATTTTTGTATCTCTATTTATTTTTTCAAATTAGTATTGTATAATACAATTAAATATTGTAGCAATTGTGGTTTCTGTTTTGTGTACAAGCAATCCCAGCGTGGGTATAATAAATATTTCAATACTGCAACAGCTCGTGCCCTGTGTTTCGAACACGGCAAAACCTATAAAAAAGTTTTTAAGGAGGAGACCTCAATGTCATTAACTTCAGATCAACGCACAAAATATTGCGAGCTTTTCGAGAAGTATCCCGTTGCCATTTCACATATGCGACAACAGTTTATGGTGCAAAGGCTCGGACTTGTGCTTGGCGCCGGAATCGGAAACCATCTTAAGTTTCCGAGTTGGAAGCAACTTGTCGAGAAAATTGCGAAAACCCCGGAGGTTGATGGCGAATGTTTACTCGTTGATGATATCAAAAAACAGCGCTCCGTCACTTCACAAATGCTTTATCAGCTTTTCAAAGACAAATATCTTAGTATCCCAAATGGACGTACTGAGTACGAAAAGTTCGGCGACATTGAGCTTCGGAAAAGATGGAAAGAACTTGTGCAAAGCGTTTTATATGATGGAGTGTCTGATAAGCCAGATGAATGGATAGCTGCTTGTCCATACATGAAACAATTAATTAACGTAATTAGAAAGTCTGGTACCATGACTGTAACTTATAATTTTGATGACACAATTGAACGTCTGCTGCATGTACACAACAGCGAACGCGGTAGTCGAGGTTATACTGTTGTTTGGGACACAAATGTTCAAGCTGAAAAAAGGGGTAATATAGTTTATCACCCTAACGGATATTTGCCGCGGAACAAAGGCGAATTCACAAGCCAACAATTGGTTTTTCTTGAAGATACTTTTGAGGATCAGCTTATCGACAGTTTCAGCGGGCATTATAATGCGTTGCACAACCACTATTCGAGTAAAACTTGCCTATTTCTTGGAATATCTTTAGAAGACCGCACGTTAAAACACATGCTGCACAGGAACGCAAAAAAATGTTATGGCCACATGCACTATATTGTTCAGTATTTAAAGAACCACGATAATGATGCTTTGATGGAGGAATTTATGCGAGCCGAAACCGAAGCAAACTTTGACACCTACAATCTATTCACTATGTACTTAACCAGCGAAGAAATCAATACGCTAATGGAGCTTCTCCAATTAGAAAAACTCGATTATGAAGAAGTGTGTCTTGATATACCTAAAACGAGAAAATTCTTCATCACGGGAGCAGTTGCAGCTGGGAAAAGTACAACGTTCAATCAGTTCAAGTCTTTCTTAACGTTTGATGAATGGCTCGAAGAAATGCCGTCTAAAATGGAGCTGGCACCAAGCGGCATTAAGGAGGATGAGGAAAAGGCCATAGATAATTGGATAGCAGTACAAATAAATCGAAAGAACACTAACCTAATTGATAAAACAAATTTGTATCAGCCATGTATTGCCATTATTGACCGAGCGCCCTCGGACGCTTACTCCTTTTTTACTGACATAAATGATTTGATTTCTCCTGAAACGCCTGGAGCCGAGACGGAAAAAGAAGTGAGGCTTAAAAAATTGTCAAATCTATGGAAAGCAAAAGCAAAATTGCATCTTAGCAAACTTTCCCGTGGTTCAATCTTGACGGGAGGCAAAATCATCTTCTTAGAAGGTGAAATATGTGAAATGGAAAAAAGAGCCAAGCAGAAATTTCGGGAATATACCGCCCGCGATTTGAAAATTCAGCAGGAGGAACTACACTACATCGCAGAAGGTGCCAAGAAATTATCTGGCAAAGACGACTCAGTTGCATTTGTCAATGTCACCAACAAGACGATTGAGCAAGTCACAAAGGAAGTTGCTGAAATCATTTTCTTTGACGAATACCAAGAAGTAGATTTTCAGGATATACTATTAAGTATTAAGGAAAAAGGGAGAAGCTTTTATGAGGCGTAAAATTTATTTAGCCGCACCGTTGTTCAGCGATGCGGAAAAGACATATAACAAAAAATTGAGAGAGCAACTGTTTCCTTTCTTTGATGTATATTTACCACAAGAGGATGGGCTACTTGTTGTTGATTTAATGAGAAGAGGCGTTTCATTCAATCAAGCGTCACAACAAGTCTTTTCTGCCGATTTAAATGCGATCAGAAAGTGTGACATTTTGCTAATTGTGCTAGATGGTAGGACGGTGGATGAAGGTGCAGCGATGGAACTTGGGTATGCATATGGCATGGAGAAAGAGTGTGTTGGCATTTCAACTGACCCACGAAGCCTACTTCCTGATGGACAGAATCCCATGATTTCCTGTTGTCTTGATGTAGTGGTGGAAAACGCACAGCAGATGATAACTTATCTTCAAAAGAAAAAGGAAATAAAAGTATGCATGTGGTCTTGATTTCGTGTGTCGCAAAAAAAAGAAGTAGTAAGTCGCCCGCCAAAGACTTATATGTAAGCCCTCTTTTTCGAGGTGCTTATCGGTATGCCGAAAAAATAAAAGCGGATAAGATATTCATACTATCTGCAAAATATGGTCTGTTAGAAACAGATGATATCGTGGAGCCGTACGATGAAACATTGAACACAAAAAAAACAAAAGAGGTGCAGCGTTGGGCAGAAGATGTTCTTTCGGAATTGTCTCAAAAAACAGATTTAATCGAGGACGAATTCACAATTCTTGCTGGATTGCGATATCGTAAATATCTTGTTAATCACCTGCGAAAGTATTCGATTCCGTTAGAAGGATTATCGATAGGAAAACAGCTGTCTTTTTACAAGGAGAATCTCTAATGATTAATCTATGCCACGAACTTCATGTGCTTTTGCGGACAGGAGTTCGCTTTGATTTTAGCATGGGCTATAAGCAAATCCCCCAAAATGGAATATATATCATGTTTGAAAAAGGCGAATTCGCACATGGAGGGGATAGAGTTGTCCGTGTTGGAACACACACGGGGGAAAAACAACTCAAAAGCCGTATATTTCAACACTTCGAGAACGAGAACAAGAACAGGAGTATTTTTAGAAAAAACATCGGTCGAGCCCTCTTGAACAAAGAGGGTTCACCCTATCTTGATATATGGAATTTAGATTCCACAACCAAACAAAAAAAAGAGTTATACGCCCCCCTGGTTGACAAAGAACTAGAAAGAGAGTTAGAACGACGAATATCACAGTACATACAAGAAAATTTTAGCTTTTGCGTCCTTTCAGTCCCGACTAAAGAGGATCGTCTGCACTATGAAGCTCGGCTTATTGGTACAGTGTCGCGGTGCGAAGACTGCCATGCCTCCGGGACGTGGTTGGGGAATTATAGCCCTGTCGAAAAGATAAAAAAGAGTGGATTATGGCAAGTCATGGAACTGTATTCAGAACCTCTAACAGGGGACGAGCTTGACATTGTCTCCACTCCTCTTCTCCAGGTCTCTGAGGTGGGTTAAGTATGAAGGATAGAAAAACACAAAATTCGCTTCTAATATTGAATATGTCGTTTGCAGTTCTACTTGTTCTGTCAAATATAATTGCAAACAGGCTTTTTGACGTTGGAGGAATACTGTTACCATCGGCAGTGATTATTTTTCCTGCAACCTACATTATTGGTGACATGATAACCGAGCTTTTTGGGTTTGCTGCTACTCGAAGAATGATAATCACTTCGCTAGTGTTGAACTGTATCTTTGTAGGCGTCGGCGTTATCTCAACATTGCTCCCAGCTCCGGTTGCTTCTGACAACATCGTAGCTTATAGTATGGTCTTCAGTGTAGCACCAAGAACCGCAATTGCATCAATTTTTGGCTTCTTTCTTGGCTCCATTGTCAATGCCTATGTTATGGCTAAAATGAAAAAAAGCGCAGTGGTCAATAAGTACTTGGTGCTTAGAATTTTATCCTCTACGGTTGTTGGTGAGTTTGTTGATACATTTTTCTTCATCAGTATTGTTTTCATCGGCACCCTTGAATTGAAGGCTATATCTATTATGATAATCTCCCAGTTTGTCTTTAAAGTTGTTTATGAAGCTGTTTTCTCACCCATTACGCTATTAGCAATTCGAAAACTGAGTGCAAAAAACTTATAAAATAGCGCGATGAAGCATTAGTCAGAAAACAGTCCGCAACTTAGCACAAACACCGTAGTTGCGGACTTTCTCTTTACGACTTTGCCGATCATCCTATTTGGAAAGGCTTTTGATGCAATTTACTGTACCATATCGGACATACTAAACTATGACGGTTTAGACAACTCGGATACTTTCGCTCAAAGTCAAAATTCAATATCACTTTTTGTATGAAACTTCCTCCAATCATATTTCAGACTGAAGGCCTTTCTAAAAAAATTGATAGCAAGTATCCCAAAACCAAACTAACTGTATAAAAAATACTATTATATCTTTTTCTTTAACTGATTTATTTCTCCTTCTAATCGTTCCTGCTCTTTTTGAAGTACAAAGCGTTTTTCACGAGTATCATTATCTTTCTGTCTTCCGCGTAGTATCTCTGTAGTAGCTGATATTGTGGACGTTAAAGCTAAAGTAACTATTAAGATTTTTTCAGAAAATGATGAATCTGAAAAAAATGAACCGCTCCGGTTAAGTGTGAAATATGTAATCAATAAAATCATTGGAAGTAGAGCGCTAGTCAAAGGCAGAACTTTGTACATCATTAGTGATATTAATGTGTTCTTTCGTGCGAAATTTATTTCTGTTCTTTTTTCTTCGAGGGTTGACAACATTTTTTCTTTAACGCTAATTATAAATTTTTGCAAATCCTCCTTATAGGATGGAAACAAAACGATAGCTAAATCATAAATGCTGTTTGTTAGAGAAGGACTTGATGTGCCGATATTAGGTAAATCATTCGTAATAAATGCCTTTCTAACACTCCAATCAAATAATATAGGAGTAAGATTGGTAAAAAGCGTTCCGTGTGTTAGCTTTGAGTAAACGTCCTGTTCTTCTTTTGTTATTTTATTAAAGACTTGATAGGTTTGTCCGTTGTCAAGCTGATTCGATAATTGGGAATATAAGACACGAAGGGACGAGGCGCTAATAGCATCTGCTTCAATTACAGCCAGATTCTTTTTTGTGAGTCTTGTAACAGCATCAGTTGCATCTGAATATCCAGCTTGACAATCACATATAACGATATCATATTGAAAACGGTCAACTAAACAAGAAAGAGTTTCAAAATTAAATTCGTTCATTATCTCCCGGTTTATTAACTTGGAGGGAAAATCAATGCAGGATGGAATGAAGCCGATGTTTGGAGCAACCTGCAAAATCTCTTTAGAAGTTTGAATAGACTTTGTATTTGATTTACCATATAAAATTTCACTAAAAGTATGATATTTATACTTCTCAGATAATAGGCTCTCGAAAAAATAAGTTGCGCCATGCGTGCTCAAATCGCAATCAATTAAAAGCACGCGCTTGTCGCAAACAGCAAGCAATTGAGCGAGCGAAATGGCCAATGTAGTTTTTCCGCTACCGCCTTTGCCACTAATTATCGCTAAACTTTCATTCATTTACGTTTCCCCCTCCCATTTCTGTTCGATCAACTGTAAACAAGTTACCGGAAATTTGACTTCTGGATTGCTGCTGTGTTAGCGTATCATGATTGTTTTCAAAAAATTCCTCAAACTCATGTCTAGTTGAAATAACTCGTTCCTTCAAAAGTAAAGCTATTTTGTTGCTGAATAGGCTTTCAATTTTATGTATAGCAGAATTTATAAGCTCTTCTCTGTTTGTCCGATGAGCTTCCGTATACTCTAATACATCATATATCATCATTTGAATTTTCCTGTCAGATATGAATGCTATTACAAAAGATTTCAGTTGTTTTAGCTTATGTGCCGAGGCAGAAACCCATCTGTAATCTGGTGTGATTAAAGAGCAAATATCAAAATCATCGTGAATACTTGAATCTAACAGCCTGTCTACTAAATCGTTTCGAAATCTTCCAATTTCTTCTGAGATTATAAAGCCCTTAATTATCCAAATTAAGACTTTGCTGGCCATGTTCAAATATTGCCACGGGACACCGTCAAGAGAAATATCTATACTAATCGAGAAATCTTTAGAAGAACGAACCGATTTGGAAAACTTCCAATTATATTTTAATCCACGTGTTTTTTTGTATTCTTTTTTATCGTTTAATTTGTTTATTTGTTCAATAGAAAGCAACGATTCACCTCCGTTCATTATTGTATTTTTTGATTATAACACAAAATTCGACCGCTTTCAATCCGTTTTTATCAAAAATTAACAATGCGAAAAAAGCAAGTTTGGCAATGCCGCGCCCCCCTTAACTACAAAAACGCAGTATTTTGCTTTGAGTCAGTCTGGCCTGAGGTGATCGCCTAAGATAGCGGTTTTTTTTATTGTAAATTTCAAGGAAATACATTCTATTCATTTTTTTCATCCGATATTGCTACTTTGCAATGGGTATCGTAATACAGTTACTAATTGGTCACCTGATAAAGACCGATAAATTCCCTTTTCGTTATTTAGGGTTAGTCAGATCTATTTCCGAATCTCCACATTCTTTTCCCGGAGAATTTTTCCCACCGTCGTATGGTGGCACCCATAGATTTCTGCCAAGGCCGTCATCGTAGCACCATTTTTATCTTTCAGGATCAGCTTATCTTTTTCCCCAGGCGTTAAGATATTTTAGCTTTCGGGTAATATGATGAACCATTTTGACGTTTTTGTCGAAAGGAACATCTTCATTCGGATTGACGGAAATTTCTGCATCATCTATACTACATGTAGCAATGTCAGAGCAGCACTTTATTGCCGCCTGGACGTTGTTTAAGTACAGTGCAGATATCCGCACCAAACCGTCCATACTTTAAACCAGCGCTGAAAAAATTCCGTATTTTGGCGCTGGTTTTTGCGATTATTCTTTGTCCTCTAGGAGCATAAGCAAATTCTCTGTACAAAAAGTGAGCCATGCCGCATTCGGCGACGTATACAAGACGTTCCGGCAGAATCGTTTTCAACGATTCCACAAATACTTGTCGAAAACTTTCGTCAATTTCCTTGTGAATCGCAGTTTTTTACGCGTTATTCCTGAACGCTTAAGTGCCTTTTGTATTGCGTACAACCTTACCCCAAAAGCCGCAGCAATTTCATGTTTATAGGCATCAGGGTGGCGGTGCAGTGATAACAGGGATTTTGGGATTTTATTTTGCTCTGGGTTAAGTTTTATTTTGCGGGTTCTCATTTTTGTGGTATTATATCAAAGGTGGAGTGAATAGACAAATGACCCAAAGACGAACACCTATTATTTCAAAGGCGGCTTTGCCGTAACGGTGTGGTTCTGAAGGGAAAACAGCAGCCAAGTTTCAAATCTTGACTGCTGTTTTTTTGTTCTTAAAGTTGATGTTGACTTTCAACTCAATAAATGTTATGCTAATCTAAATAACGGAGGGTGATGTTATGAGTGAACTTGGCATGAAGATAAAAATCCTTAGGAAAGAACACAGAATCACTCAACGCGATCTTGCTGAAAAAGTAGGCATTGATTTTACTTACTTAAGTAAAATCGAAAACGGAGTCTCGGGATTTTGCCCTTCCGAAGAAAAAATAATTAAGATGGCGCACGTGTTAGAAGCAGATGCTGATGAACTTATACTGCTTGCACGGAAAGTACCTGAGACAATCCGAGAAACAATTGTAAGTGACGATCTTGCCGCCGCTTTTTTGCGTAAAGTACCGTATATGACTGATGAACAGCGAGAAAAATTTAAGAATGACCTTGACGAGGTGTAGCAATTGAAGAGCAGTTATATTACAAATTCCGAAATGGACGCTATCGCAGACTCAGTACTGATAAAGGCTGGGGTTTCTACAACTTGGCAAGGTGCTGTTTGCAAGGTTGATATAGATGCTCTCATTGAGTTTGAATATGGATTAGAAATCCAATGGAAAAACATCGACCATTTTGCACAGGATGGTGAAGTGCTTGCAGCGATCGTACCTAAGCACAAACTAATCTACATGAATGAGACAAAGAGAGCATTGTTTCTGGAGAAAATGGGAACAATGAATTTTTCAAAAGCTCATGAGTTAGGACATTGGGTATTGCATGTAACCGAACAACAGGATTATGAACAGCTTTCTTTTGCCGACCATGAAACATTTTATTGTCGAAACTTAATGAGTAAACCGCCACAAGAGATACAAGCGGATATGTTTGCGGCTTCTGTACTCATGCCCAAGAGTATCGTTTGTTGTGCAGTTAATCAATTAAAAGAACGCGGAAAAGTTGTATTTCCTGACTTGTATAGACTGAAAGATGATTTTGAAGTGAGCATTTCTGCATTAGTAAATCGGGTACAATCGTTAAGCCTTTTACATATTGAAAACAATAAAGTATATATGAGTCAGGCGGAAGCAATAGGGCAAATTTCGCTTTTCTAAGAGTAAATTTTTTACAGATAATGTTGAGTTGATTATCAACGCAATCGGAGGTGAGGATTATTGCAAGGTAAGTATTCAAGTAAAAATTTACGTCAAGCCCCAAAACTACTAAGAAATGACTTTGCTACAGCTGGTAAGTGGGATATGCCACTTGTAAGAAAATGCGAGGTAGATATTGCGAATATTCAACTGCTTGCGTCGGATCATATACGCATAATCGACGACAGTGAGAATATTTTGAGGACTGTTCATTTTTTTGTAGAGGATATCAAAATTGACAGATACTACAATGATCCCGAAAAATATTTGCCTCGCTTGGCTCAATATCCTCATTTACTCACACCGGATTACAGCCTATATACCGATATGCCGAGGGCACTTCAACTATACAACACATTTAAAAACAGATGGTGTGGAGCATACTGGCAAGAGAATGGACTATCGGTAATCCCCACTGTAAGCTGGAGCACAGAAAACAGTTTTGATTTCTGCTTCGACGGCATCGAGTATGGATCGGTTGTTGCTATTTCTACTTTGGGAGGATTAACGGATAAAGAATTATTTTTGAAGGGGTATTTTGAGCTGGAAGCGCGTATTCGGCCTACGCGGGTTTTGTGCTTTGGTAGGGCATTTCCTGAAATGGGAAGTGAGGTTATTACAGTAGATTATCTTGAAACAACAAGGAGGCAAAAATAATGGGTGGACGTGGAAGAAGTTCTGAATTAGGTATACGCCAAGTAACAATCGGTGATGCAATTAAGCAGCGTGAAATTGCTGATATTATTCTCGAAAGCACAAAAAAACGAGCGGGGCTAATCGGCAGTGGTATTAGTGGTGGAGGCGGAATCCCTAGATTGCTTAAAAAATGTGCATGTTGTGATGAGTATACCGTTCCTCTTGGGTCTGAATATGAAATTTGTTCCATATGTGGGTGGATTGATGATGAATATCAGAATAAACATCCAGACAGTTTGCAGGGCAAAAATAATATCACTCTTGCTCAGGCCAGAGCAAATTATCAACAAAATACATAAGCTAAATTTTTCATAAGGAGGTGGTTATATGGCGAAGCACAGTGGTGGTAAAGTGGGCAAAGCAGCAAAAACATTAGCAAGCAAAGGTTCTTCTAAAAATGCGAAAAGTAAGGCTGGAACTACGCTTGCCAATCACAAGAGCACACATCACAACCCATAAGGAAATCCCAATAAGCACCCATGCCGTTGCGTGTTCTAATGACATGGGTGCTTAATTGTTTTACGTTTCTCAGCTATTTAGTGTCTTCCTGCGCTGCTTCCCATTCAGCAAACTCGCGCTGCCCCTGTTCACTCTCATAATATTTTCGTATCTCCGGCACAAGGAAGCGAGCGAATGAGTTTATTATAGATTGCGGAAGTTCAACCTCTTTCTCAGTTTTTTCTTCATCCATCTAGGCCACCCGAAACTGCAAAATGGCCGATGCAAGTTTTGCCTCCAAGCGCAGACGAATATCTTCATCCACGATATTATGCTGGGTGCCGGTCTCATCGTAAACCGTCCGCATAGACAGTTTTGCGATGTAGCCGCTGTAATGTTTAACAACTTGTTCAATGGCGATACTATCGCCAGAAGCTGCCTCACAGATAACATCAAAGGGCAGCAGATTATTTGTTTTCTTCATTTTCAATTTCCTCCAGAATCTTTTTAAGTAATTTCAGGCTGCTTGTCCTTTGATAGCTGATGGTGCGGTGCATAGCATTCAGCCGATCTGCGATTTCCCGGTCATTCAAACCGAGGAAATAGTAAAGCAGGATGATGTCACGCCTACTATCTGGCAGCAATCGGATCGCTTCGGCCAGAAGCTCACTTTTGATGGCAATGTCATAGCCGAGAACGGAAAATCGCTGCTCATCGGTAATGTAATCATCTGTAACGGCGAATAGATTTGTGCCAGCTTCGGGGAAATCGAATAGCGACACTTCGTGATCAGCAAGCCGCGCCTGTTGTCGATAGATTGACCGTGCTTCGTATTTGACAACTTTTTTGCAGAAAGCATCGAATTGGTGACGGATGCGCTCTATTTCCTTCGAGGTAAACTCCACTTTGTTCACCCCCTTTCCGCCACGACCACGGCAGGGAGAGGGTGAAAAAGAAAACTCGCGGAGAGTTTTTTCAAAATATTTTTTGGGGTTTGGGGGTTCCCCAACAAGCGTTTTTGTGCAGAACGGCCGCAGGCCGGAATAAACGAAAATACGGAAGTGTATTGACACTTCCTATGCTTGTTTCATATTAGGAAAACAAACTGCCATTTAGATAATAGGCTTAAACCGCCTGTTGTTTGGTGTTGACCTCGATATACTCCGCTATTCTGCGGTACTCGTCGGCAAACTTAAACTTAATGCTAATATCGCCGCCCTCGTATACCTTGATATGGTCAAT
>JGI994J12354_10004173_pt1 | contig 13118 bp, 9 predicted proteins | sample IntmicLarv3ML3BL_FD_12354 | JGI IMG/M metagenome (IMG submission 12354)
CGGGGGATTCGAACCCCCGGTCCCCGTTAAGGGACACCACATTTCCAGTGTGGCTCGTTATGACCGCTTCGATAGCTCTCCATAAGAACAAGAAATATCATACGATAAAACGGCGCACATGTCAAGTCTTTTTTCGTGCGCGTACATCAGGATTGCGCCAGTTCCTTTCGGCGCTCCTCTTTATTGCGCTTTGCGGCGTACATGGCGGCATCTACCTGCGCAACAAATTCGTTCGGCTTCATCCGGCTACTCGCAACATACCGGTCAAAACCTACGCTGATTCGCAACTTGTACACGCGGCCATCTTCGTTGTTGAACCGGCTGAATTCTTGTTCCAATCGCTCGACAAGCATCTTCACATTGTCCGCCGCAGAGATAACGAGGAATTCATCCCCGCCGTAACGCCCGACGAAATCGTTCTTGCGGAAGCAGTTGCGAATTAGATTCGCCGCGTCACGCAGGGCTTGGTCACCCTGTACATGGCCGTACATATCGTTGATTTGCTTAAAATGATCAAGGTCAATCATAATAAAATGGAAATCCTGCCGCTTAGAAGCCTCCGCGATATTCCGCATGTATTCTTCACAGCTTTTACGGTTGTTCACCCCTGTGAGCGCGTCGGTCAGAGATTCCGCCTGAATGATAAAAAAATACAGGAACAACATACCTGTACACATGCATGGCCAAACAAGCTTCATGCCGGTGAACAGCAAGTCAAGAGAAGAGCCGATGGCCACAAGCACAAAGAAAAACAGTATCAGCACAATTTGATCTTTTAATAAGTTTTTACGGCTGCATACCATGTTTACAACCGTGACAAGGAAGGCGGAATACGCAAACGCCATCCGTACAACGTATAGCTTCCCCGGTACAAATAGGTTGTCCGGCCCGATTTGGAAGTAAAAGCCAAACGGTATGTTCAACAACAGTACAGCAAGATGGAGCAGTATAATACCCCCGATAATACGAACAAGCTTCATCGTGCGTACACGTGATTTATTCATCTGGTAATCGACAAACAGGCAAGAAGCATAGTACGCCATCACCTGAAAAAAATAATAAAAAAAGCTGGCTATGTAAATAGCGTAATACGCCGCCACACCCGGCATACCCGCAAAGACGTCATATACCAAATCACTCACAATCGCAAAAAAAGTCGGCACAATCATCATGACAAACATTCTGCGGCGGAATAAATCATCGACATAGCCTTTGAAATAATCAACAAACATCAATATCAACATGGCAAGCGGTGCAAAAAGAACACTAAAACTTCCGACAAAATTGGTCGCGTATGACATGCGTTCCCCTCCCCGCCCGCGTCGGCCGCGCGGCAACCTGTTTGCTGTAAGCATACTCATCAATAGGGTAACACAAAATTCATACTGTTGCAATACCTGCGGCATGTTTTAACATGCGTATAGGACAAGCCGCGCCTGTCATACACTCACTGTATACATACGCCATGGGGGAATCTGTATGCGAGGGAACAAATATTGGCTGCGCTGGGCAGGACATGTGCTGTTCACGCTGCTATACGCAGGCGTGATGGGAATCGGACTGCTGGAGGTATATGAAAAGGAAGCCGCCGCGGCTTTCGCGCCGGTGGGAAAGCGCGTGGTAATGCTGGACGCAGGGCATGGCGGGAAGGACCCCGGCATGGTCGCGCAGACAGGGCAGACGGAAGCACCCATCAACCTCGCCATCACGGAGCAGATACAGCGCTACCTTGAGCTTGGCGGTGCGGTGGCGCTGATGACGCGCACGGACGAGGCCGCCCTTGGCGGAAACAAGCGTGAGGATATGAGTGCGCGCCGTGCGCTTGCGGACAATTCCGCCGCGGACATCCTCGTCAGCATCCATCAAAACTCATATCCTGACGAAACCGTCCGTGGCGCACAGGTGTTCTACAACGGCAACTCCGCGGAGGGCAAGCGTTTGGCGGAATCCATCCAGACGGCGCTGGACGCGAGTCTCTCCCCCGAGAAAGCGCGGGAAGCAAAGGCCAATGCAAGCTATTATCTATTGAAAGAAACGGATGTTGTCGCCGTCATTGTCGAGTGCGGCTTCTTGACGAACGAGGAAGAGGGGCGCTTACTCTCCCGCGGAGAATACCAGGAACGCGTGGCATGGGCGGTGTATACAGGGATTGTACAGTACTTTATCAACACCCCGACACATCCATAAATAATTCGTTCCGCTATTCAATCACTTCTTCCCTTCTCGCTTGTTTTGTGATATGATTAAAGTTGGAATTGATTGGCACAATCGCCAAAAGGGGGGATTATGTATGCGCCATACGCGGCAAGCCACGAAACGAATTGTTATGGCCGTGTGCGCCATTCTACTCACCCTTTGCATGGGCTTTGAAGCGCTTCCTGCCATGACCGCTGTCCCGATGGAACAATACACAAACTACCGCGACATTCCCGGTGTCACCCCGCAGGAAATCGCAGAGATTGAAGCATTGAAAGCTGCATATGGCTATTTTTCCTTTGGCATGGCGTGGAGTACGGAATGCTTCTTTTGGGGGAACGGCTTAATCGGCGGGTTTGCGCCACTGTTCGCCGCAAAAATGACGGAGCTGTTCGATATAGAATTCCGTGTAGAGCTGTACAATTGGGTAGACCTCGAAGCAAAGCTTTTGGATGGCAGTGTGCAATTCACAGGCGAGGGCGCAGGCGCTGTGCTCGGCAACCATTTTATACAGTCCGGTACCATTGCGGAACGTCCATTAAAACAAGTGAGCCTGTACAGCCGTGATTCACTTCTGGCTCTCGCAAAGGAGCGTCCCCTGCGTTACGCCTTTTTAGAATACTCCAACGCGCAGAATTGCGCGTCGCCCTATATCACCGCAACATATGAGTCCATTTTTGTGGCGGAGGCCGCAGAGGCGTTCCACCTTCTTACCAGCGGGGAGATTGACGTATTCCTTGCTGACAGCACGATTGAGGCCGTAATCGCGCCGGAGTACGACTTGCTGATGGAAGATTTTACCCCGACGGTATACAACGAAACTTCTTTCCTAACCTGTGTGGACAAGCTCGCACCCATTGTTTCGGTCGTTTCCAAATACCTGAACGCCGATGGCAGTGCGGAAATCATCGACCTATACGCTGCGGGGCGGCATGAATATTTGCGCTACAAGCTTTGGAACCTTCTGACCGATGAGGAGCAGGACTACGTACGTGTACACCAAAACATTGCCGCCGTCATCCCTATGATGGTGGAATATGATAACTATCCCATGAGCTTCTACAACACGCGGGAAAACGAATGGCAGGGCATCACCATTGACATCGTAAATGAAATTGAAGCGCTGACAGGTATGACCTTCGGCTGTATCAACAGCCGGACAGAGTTATGGCCCAACATGCTGGCACGCCTGGAGGCCGGCGACGCAGCATTAACGACAGAGCTGATACGCACGCCGGAACGGGAGAGCCGCTTCATTTGGACGGAAACACCCTATCTTACAGATTACTACGCGATGCTATCCAAGACGGACTATCCCGACATCAACCTCGGGCAGGTCAAATTCGCACGGATTGGGCTCATTGCCGGCTCTGCCTTTACGGAAACTTTCCGGGAGATGTTCCCGAACCATCAGAACACTGTCTCCTACGATTCCGTGCCCGATGCGTTTGACGCGTTGGACAGCGGGAAAGTTGACATTGTAATGGCAACGCGCAATCTTCTTTTGTATGCGACAAATTACATGGAGCGTGTGGGCTACAAGGAAAACATTGTACTGGACAAGTCGTATACATCCGACTTCGGCTTCAATAAGAATGAAACGGTGCTTTGTTCCATCATGGGGAAAGCACTCAAACTGGTGGATACGAGGCGCATCAGCGATTCCTGGACGCGTAAGGTTTTTGATTACCGCGGGAAGATGGCGCGGTCGCAGGTGCCCTACTTGATTGCCCTCTCCTTCATCCTTGTAATTGGTTTGACGGCGGTCGTTTTCCTTTTTATAAAAAACAGAAAGGCCGGGCGGCAGCTTGAGCATCTCGTAATGGTGCGCACGTCTGAGTTGCTTATCCGTACCAAGGCGCTTGAGGAGCAAACAGAAATGGCGCAGGCCGCCACACATGCGAAGAGTGATTTCCTCGCGCGGATGAGCCATGAAATCCGTACGCCGCTAAACGCCATCATCGGTATGACCGCCATCGCCAAAAAAACCGCCACAGAGCCGAAAACGATTGATTCCCTGGACGCGGTCACGGCGGCCAGCTCGCATTTGCTCGGCATATTAAACGATATACTGGATATGAGCAAAATCGAAGCCGGCAAGTTCATCCTCAGCGAGGAATCGTTCGACTTCCGTATCGCGATGAACGAGGTGGCGAAAATGATTCGCCAACGTTGTACGGAGAAGAATATACGGTTTGATTGTGACTTCAGCCTCCCTGAGCATATCAGCGTCACAGGGGACAAACTGCGCCTGAAACAGGTACTAATAAACCTATTGGGGAACGCAGTCAAATTCACACCAAACGGCGGCAGCATCACAATGGGGGTCACTACGGAGGCAATCGACGATGCGTTCCGCATCACCTTCCGTGTGGAAGACACGGGCATCGGTATCTCAGAAGAACAAATGGATAAGCTTTTCGCCGCATTCGAACAGGCACACAGCGGCATCGCCGCTAAATACGGCGGCACCGGCCTCGGCCTTGCCATCAGCCAAAGTCTGGTGCGCTTAATGGGTGGTGAAATCACCGTGGAAAGCACACCGGGTAAGGGTTCGACCTTTCTGTTTGCCATAACGCTTACGGAAGCGGCTCTTGTCCAAGAGGATGAACTGGAAGCGACATCCTTTGATTTCACGGGGCAGCGAATTTTGCTGGCGGAGGATGTGGAAATCAACCGTATTATCCTGATTGAAATGCTGGCTGAAACAAACTTGCAAATCGACGAATCGGATGACGGCTTGACCGCAGTGGCGCGTTATGCAGAGGAACCACCCGGGACGTATGACTTGATATTCATGGATATACAAATGCCGAACCTAAACGGCTATGAAGCAACCCAGCGCATCCGCGCACTCGACCGCCCGGATGCCAAAAGCATCCCCATCATTGCCATGACCGCAAACGCTTACAAGGAGGATGTGGACCGCGCCCTTGCAGCCGGTATGAACGCACATCTCTCCAAGCCGATTGATTTTATGAAAGTGCTGGAAACGTTGTCGAAATATCTGAATGTGTGACGAAATTGTCAGAAAGGTATAACTTTCGATACTTTCCGTCAGTATATTGCGTTCGTTTCAGGGAACTGCTACAATAAAGGGTAACCATGCCGCTTTTTTAGAAAAAGGATTGTGAGATAAATGAAAAAAAGGATGCTGTTACTGCTTGCTATATGTTGTTCCCTTCTCCTGCCAGCGTGCGCAAGCAACGACGCTACGGTCAACGCCATCCGTGCCCGCGGGGAGCTTCGTGCGGGCGTCAAGGTGGATGTCAAGCATTTCGGGTACTTGAACCCGGAAACAAACGCGCTGGAAGGGCTTGAAATTGACATCGCGAGGGAGCTTGCCGCGATGATTGTCGGCGACAGCGCAGCCATCCGTTTTGTGCCTGTTACTGCGCCGACACGGGAAACCATGCTGACAAACGGTGAGGTTGACATTGTAATTGCCACCTTCACCATCACAGACGCGCGGAAAGAGGTATTGAACTTCACGCACCCGTACTTCGTTGATGAAATCGGCTTCCTTGTTATGAAGGATACAGGTATTGATTCTCTCGCGGATTTCACAGGGAAAACGATTGGCGCATCGCGATCCAGCACAGCTTTTACAACCCTGACGGATAAACCGGAAATATTGGGTACAGCATTTACACTAAAAGGATACGCAAGCTACCCTGAGTTGCAAAACGCACTTTCTACCGGTGATATTGACGTGTTCTGTTCAGATAAATCCATCCTGTACGGTTATTGGGACGACAGAACAGTGTTGTTGGACGAGGGTATTTTGCCACAGCCTTACGGCATCGCGACTGTGCTCACGGACAAAGCCTTCGCGGCGGAAATCGACCGCCTGCTGGGCGAGTTAGAGGCAAGCGGTAAGTTGGCGGAAATCATCAACAAATGGACACAATAATATAAGCGCCCTTAAGGGGCGCTTTTTTTGTAGTTTCCCTGTGATAATCACAACTGAAAATTATGGCCGCAATGGTATACACCGACAATATACGGCGAAAACTTCAACCATGCGTAGAATCCCGCTCAAGCACGCGGTTATTGGCTTCCCCGCACGTCTGCGGTAGTATAAAGCAAGAAGGAGGTGCCGCAATGAATCTTACAATTGGCACAAGTATCAAGAGGCTTCGCAAAGCGAAAGACATCACGCAGGAAGCACTGGCAAACAGTCTTGGCGTTTCATTTCAAGCCATCAGCAAATGGGAGCGCGGCGAAGGCTACCCCGACATCACCATGCTGCCGCCGCTGGCACGTGTTTTTGGCGTGACGCTGGATGAGCTCATGGGGATGAATGCCCTGCGCGATGCCGAGGAAACACAGACTCTCCTCGGCACAAGCTATGCAAACGGGGCGGAAGGCAAAATCGAGGCGAATGTTTCTCTGCTGCGCGAGGGTATGAAACGTTTCCCCGCGCATGACGAGATACGGACGGAGTTGGCGCGGAATTTACGTGCGCTCCACACAGAAGAAGGCAACGAAGAAGCCATCACACTCTTCGAACATGTTTTGGCGCACTGTACGGACAGCCGCATCCGCAACCGCGCGACGGCTTTCCTTTGCGATGCGTATGCCGAGACGGGGCAACGTGCAAGAGCGGCCGCTATCGCACACACCTTGCCGGATGTGCTGTATGGGCGGTTGATTGAGGCAGATTACCTGGATGGGGAGGAACAGCAGACCGCCCTGCGCAATGCCTTCCTCAGCACGGCCGAGGCACTGGATTGGCAATTCCGCCGTCTGTATGCTCTTGGCGGGCTTGACGACCGTGAAACCGTTGCCATACTGCACAAATCGCTGGCCGTGCTGGAAATCGTGTTGAACGGGGAATACCTCCACCTTGCTGTCAACGTCGCGGAGCGGTATTTCTGGCTTGCACAGTCGTATATGCGACTGGATGAACCCGATAATGCACGCAACGCGCTGGCAAGTGCTGTCAAATACGCAGAGGAATACGACAACCAACCCGACGCATACACATACCAAACCCTGCCGTTGCGCGGGCTTGCATTCCGCAGGGAGAACTACAGCAAAAACAACAGCGAACCGTATGGGCAATGGCTGCAAAACGCCATAAAGGAACCGATTTTCGCACCATTATTTGCATAACAAAAGGGGCGCGGATGCGCCCCTTTTGTTATGCCTTTTCCACCACCACGACGCGCACACCCGCTTCTTCAATCCGCGCCAATTCGTCCTCCGGCGCGTCCCAATCCGTCAGAAGCACGTCAAACGCGTTTGTGTCGCAGACCTTGATAAACGCCTTGAACCCTATTTTCTGGTTCGGGAGCATCAGCACCTTCCGCCGGCTGTTTGCAAGGACTGCACGTTGGAATGTCGCCGTTTCATCCGTACCGTTGGAGAAGCCGAATGCTGCGTCCACCCCAGCACCTGTCATCAACGCAAGGTCGAAGTGCAGATTCTTCACAAACGCCGTGGCAAAGCTGTCCACAAGGCTCGCTGTGGAATGCATCCGCATTTTACCGCCTGTGATATAAACCGTAACATTGTCCCACATTTTCAGCTCATTCGCCAAGCTGACCGAATTCACCACGAGGGTATAGGGGATGCCGCGCGGTAAATACTTCAACATAAGAAAGCCCACTGAACCGCTCGTCAGGTACACGATGTCATTTTCCCGGATGTAGCTCGCGCCCGCTTTCGCGATGGCGTCGTAGTTGTCGTAGATTTCCATCTCCTGCATGTTGCGGTCACGCGGCGGCAAAATGCCCACCTGCGTCAAGGGGATTGCGCCGCCATGCGTGCGCTTCAGCAGCCCTTTTTCCTCCAGAATCCGCAAATCGCGCCGTGCGGAATCCACCGACACATCGAATCGTTCCTGAATCTCCCCGATGGAAATCCTTCCATTCGCTGCGATACTTTCCAAAATCTGTTGATGCCTTTCTTCGATAAACATATGTGATCCTCCCTTCATCGTTACACCGGTGTAATCACATAGTATCATCAAACTTCACGTTTGTCAATGGTTATATTCACGTTTTTACGCGTTTCATTCCTTTTTGTTCATTATTTCACGCATGAGCGTTACCGCTTCTGCATAATAACCGTACGGACGCGGTGCTTTGCCGCTCTCCAGCATCGCGGCGAATTCTTCCGGGCACACGTTTCCACCCATGTCGGACATGTCGCACACAGTCGTTTTCCCCGACGTGATGTGGAGCAATTCGAGGTCATACACATCCGGCCGCGTCATGATGACGCACTGCTTGTCCGCATATGCCACCGTCGCCACAATGGCACCATGGTGGTTCACCGCCGATACGGACTTGTAGTCCACGCCAAAGAGCGACAGGCAAAGCTCTACAGAATGGATGCCGTAAAAAGTGAAGCCGTCATACGGCGAATCCACATCCGCGCCATAAGAGATGACCGCCGTGGAACCGGGTACAATTTCTTCCCGTAAGGCCAGAACCGCCGGGACAGCTTTCCATGAGCTGCCGCCCGTCAACAGCAGGCCGTGCGCCTCGGCGTAATCGCCCAGTGCCTTCGCTTGCTCCGCCGTCTCCGTGAAAGGCTTGTCGTTGAACACGGCCTTACCCGCCTGTAGCGCACGCATGGCCGGTTCATAGTGCCGCGAGCCGCTGCGGTAGGTGATGACCACCGCGCCGCATGCTGCCAATAACTCTTCCTCCGTCGCACAGATTGCCAGACCGAATTCCGTCGCAAGCGCTTCCGCCGCCTCGGGGGAATCATCACCGAACACATGCGTGATGCGATTCCCCTGCGATTTCCCCTCCGTGTTGAACAGCTTGCAAAACGCCTTGGTGTGCGAATTTTCCGCACCAATCAAACCGATATTCATGCCAAACCCTCCTTATATGCAAATCAGGCGCAAGGGTTTCCCCTTGCGCCTATTTTATATTGTATCGGGCAATTACATCATACCCATACCGCCACCGCCGCCGCCCATGGGCATTGCCGGCTCGGCTTCCTTGATGTCCGCGACGACGCTCTCTGTGGTAAGGAGCGTGGACGCGACGCTTGTCGCGTTTTGCAACGCGCTGCGTGCGACCTTCGTCGGGTCGATGATGCCCTCGTCAACCATGTTGACGTACTCTTCGGAGAGAACGTTGAAGCCAAAGCCCTTCTTCTGCTCCTTCACCTTGTTGACAACGACGGAGCCTTCCAGACCAGCGTTCTCCACAATTTGGCGAAGGGGCGATTCCAATGCCTTCAACACGAGCGATGCGCCCGTCTTCTCGTCGCCGCTCATCTTGACAAGCGCCTTCGAAATGGCGGAGCTTGCGTGGATGTACACCGAACCGCCGCCGCAGATGATACCTTCTTCCACCGCTGCGCGTGTGGCCGCCAAAGCGTCCTCCATGCGGAGCTTGCGCTCTTTCAATTCTGTCTCCGTCGCTGCGCCAACCTTGATAACCGCAACGCCGCCGCTCATCTTCGCAAGGCGCTCCTGAAGCTTCTCCTTGTCGAATTCGCTGGTCGTAACAGCAATCTGCTCTTTAATCTGACCCACGCGCGCCTTGATGTCGCTCTTCTTGCCTGCGCCGTCGATGATGATGGTGTTTTCCTTTTCAACCTTGACTGTCTTCGCACGGCCAAGCTGTGCGACGGTTGCTTCCTTGATATCAAGACCCAGCTCGTCTGTGATGACCTGGCCGCCTGTCAGGACAGCGATGTCCTCCAGCATAGCCTTCTTGCGGTCGCCGAAGCCCGGTGCCTTAACAGCCACGCACACGAACGTACCGCGCAATTTGTTCAGCACAAGCGTGGTGAGCGCTTCGCCCTCCACATCGTCCGCGATGATGAGAAGCTTCGAACCCGTCTGGACAACCTGCTCCAACAGCGGAAGCAAATCCTGGATATTGGAAATCTTTTTGTCTGTAATGAGGATATAGGGGTTGTCAAGCTGTGCAACCATCTTCTCCATATCTGTCGCCATGTACGCCGACAGGTAGCCGCGGTCGAACTGCATGCCTTCCACGAGGTCAAGCTCTGTCTGCATGGTCTTGGATTCTTCCACCGTGATAACGCCGTCATTGGAGACCTTCTCCATCGCTTCTGCGACCATCACGCCCACCTGCTCATCACCAGCAGAAATTGCAGCGACCTTCGCGATGTGATTCTTGCCATCGACCTTCTGGCTCATGCCCTTGATGGCCTCAACGGCCAGCTCTGTCGCCTTGTGCATACCGCGGCGCAGGATGATCGGATTCGCGCCCGCTGCGATGTTTTTCAGGCCTTCCTGAATCATTGCCTGTGCAAGCACAGTCGCCGTTGTGGTACCGTCGCCGGCCACGTCGTTCGTCTTTGTCGCGACTTCCTTGACAATCTGTGCGCCCATGTTTTCGAACGCGTCTTCCAGCTCGATTTCCTTTGCAATCGTCACGCCGTCATTCGTGATAAGCGGTGTGCCATACTTTTTGTCTAACACAACGTTCCGGCCTTTCGGGCCAAGCGTAACCTTTACCGTATCTGCGAGCTTGTTCACGCCCGCCTCAAGTGCCGCGCGCGCTTCTGCACCATGCTTAATCTGCTTTGCCATTGTTTCTTCCTCCTTATTCTACAACCGCCAAAATATCGTTCTGGCGGACGATAATGAATTCATCCTTGTCCAGCTTTACTTCCGTCCCGGCGTACTTGGAGTAGATAATCTTGTCGCCGACTTTGACTTCCATCTTGACTTCCTTACCGTCCACGATACCGCCCGGCCCAACGGCCACAACCTCGGCCTCCTGCGGCTTTTCCTGCGATTGTGCGGCGAGGATGATACCGCCCTTCGTCATTTCCTTCGCTTCAAGCTGCTTGACGACAACTCTGTCACCCAAAGGTTTCAACTTCATAATATTTGCCTCCTTTATCCCTGTTGTTTCGTTTTATTAGCACTCCATTCAATCGAGTGCTAACACCAAGAGTAATTGTAATGTACCACACCCTGATTTGCAAGGTTCGGAAGGCCTTGTTTTCTCATTGTTTTCATTCCCTCGCTTCATTTTTCTTCCGTTTCCTCGTATTTCCTTCCATTTTTACTTTTTGGCAAATAATTGGGCGGTATCGAAACCGATAACCGCCCAATTATTTGCTTATTTTGTGCCTTCTGCAAGGGCGTCACGGCGGCTGCTCTGCCGTTGCGCCATAACAAGCTTGTAGTAAATACCCTTCGCTTTCAGCAATTCCTTATGCGTACCCATTTCGGCCACCTTACCCTCGTCCAGCACAACGAGCCGGTCTGCATTGCGCAAAGTGGAAAGCCGGTGCGCAATGGCGATGGTCGTGCGGCCTTTCACAAGGCGGTTCAAACTGTCCTGTATCGCTGCCTCCGTCTCCACGTCGAGGGAACTCGTCGCCTCGTCAAGGATGAGGATGTCGGGGTTCTTGATGATGGCGCGTGCGATGGAGAGGCGCTGCCGCTCTCCGCCGGAAATGCTGTGCCCGCTTTCACCGATGACGGTGTTGTACCCGTCGGCGGTCTGCATGATGAAATCATGCGCATTGGCAGCCTTTGCCGCAGCAATGACCTCCGCTAGGTTCGCATCCGGCTTGGCGTAAACGATGTTGTCGTAAATCGAACCGGCGAACAGGAAGGAATCCTGGAACACCACGCCGATGTTCTCGTGCAGGTATTTCGGAGAAATCTCCCGTAAATCCGTACCGTTGATGGCGACGCGCCCCGTGTTCGGGTCATACAACCGCATGACAAGGTTGATAAGCGTGGACTTACCCACACCCGAACGCCCCACAAGGCCAATCATTTCGCCCGGCTTGATGTCGATGTCCACATTTTTCAGCACCGGCTCATAGGACTTATACCCGAAGGAAACGCCCTCAAACTGCACACCACCGGAGATGGGGACATTGTTCGGATTCTCGGTTTCGGCAATGTCCGGCTCTTCATCGAGGATTTCGAACACTTTTATCATACTCGTCATCGCATCAGCCAACCACCGCGGGAAGGACACGAGCCAGCGCAGCGGTGCATAGATATAGCCGATATACATCGTGAACTGTACCAGAACGCCAAGGCTCAGCGTGCCGCCCATAATCCACGAGCCGCCGAAGTACAGCACTAGGAACTCGCCGATACTGGTGAAAAAAATCATAAGCGGGAACAACCGCGCCCATAATGATTCATTATCGGAAGCGATGACGGCGTATTCCCGCGTCGCATCCGCGAACTTCTTGATTTCCAGCTCTTCTGTACCGAAAGATTTCACCGTACGGATGCCCTTGATGATGTCATGCAAGATGGATTGGCATTTCGAATTCTTCCGCCACTGCCGCTCATACCGGATGTGGATGAACCGCCAAAAGCGTGACATGGCAAATGCCACAAACGGCACCGGCACAAACACGAGCAGCGTAAGCTTCCAGTTTGTCACCAGCAATATCGTGAGCACGATGATAAACGTCAGCAACTGCTCAATCGCCCAGCGGCCGCCGTCCGTCAGGAAGTCGCGGATGGTTCCAGTGTCCTCCATAATACGGCGAATCATATCGCCCGGGGTTCGCTTGGCAAGAGAGCTCATAGAAATTTGCTGCACCTTTTCATACGTTTTGACCCGGAGGTCATTCGCATACTGCACCGTCGCCTTGTTGAAGATACGGGCATTCACGATGAAGATAACTTCGCCCAGCGCACGCGCCAAGAACATCGCTCCCGCCAGTATGCCAACCTCCAGCCATGTGCCGGTACGCGGCTCAAAATGCCTGTCAATCAGCATACGGTTAAAAATAGGCACAAGCAAGTAGAGCACGCTAGAAATCACCAAAAAGCTCTCCGCGAAGGCAAGCTGCTTCGCATACGGCCGCAGCATAGAGACCGCGCGCTTGATAACGCTCACCTTGCTAAAGCAAAAGAGACATTCCTTCATGCCCTCCACCAGAGGCCGCCCGCATTTCGGACAAATCAATTGCTCCTCTTTGTCCGGGATGTC
>JGI994J12354_10004174_pt1 | contig 13113 bp, 9 predicted proteins | sample IntmicLarv3ML3BL_FD_12354 | JGI IMG/M metagenome (IMG submission 12354)
CGTGCCTCCGCCGGCCCTCATATTATCCGGCAACACGAAATTCACCTGGCCGCCTGCCTCATCCACAGCAGCAACCTGCACGCGCACCGTTTGGCCCAAGCTGAGGCACAGCCCATTGGCGCTGACCATGCATTGCTTGCGGGGGTCATAGGTCATCTGCGTGGCCAGGCTATCCAGTGGCACAAAACCCTCGCACGTGTTTGGCAGGGTGACATAAAATCCCGATGACAACACGCTGCAAATGACGCCATCCAGCACCTGCCCCAAAAATCCGCGCATATATTCGGCACGGCGAATGTCCACCGCCTTGCGCTCGGCATCAATAGCGGCTCGCTCCGAGGCCGAGGTAATCGGGCCAAGCTCTTGCAGCTCCTGCCTTTCTTTTTGCCATAGCGATTTTCCCAAGGCCGCCGGCTGTTGCTTTTGTGGCGTATCGACACCCGCATTTCCCGACTCTTGGGCCGCGTCGGCACCCATGTCCTCCGACTTTTTGGCCCCGCACTCCCCCGCCAACATGGCCCGCACCATGCGATGCACGGTTAAATCCGGGTATCGCCGAATCGGTGAAGTAAAATGGCAATAACACGCCGAACCAAGCCCGTAGTGCCCGATGTTTTCCGCACGGTAGCACGCCTTGGCCATGGCTCGCAACAATTGGTTTTGCAGCACCGCACCGATCGGCGAATCCCGCAGGATTTCCAACGTTTGGCCCACGCCATTGGCTTTAATTTGCTTAGATACGCGCACCCCATACAGCCGCGCTGTGGCCGCAAAGTCTTGCAGCTTTTCGGGCTTTGGCTCCTGGTGAATGCGGTACAGCAGCGGCAGCCCTTGGCGGGTCAGCGTTTCGGCCACGGCCTCGTTGGCGGCCAGCATTAGGCTTTCAATCATGCGCTCGGCGATGCCGCGCGGCCGGGGCCCTACCTCGCTGACATTGCCGGCCTCGTCTAACGTGATGGCCGATTCAGTGACCTCAAAGTCCAGGGCACCCCGCTCGCGCCGTTGCTGCTCCAGCTTTTTCGCCAGTTCGCGACATTGCGCCAGCACGCCGCCAAGCCTGGGGTTGATTCCTTGGCCCGTCTCAAAAAACTCATTGACGCCATCATAGGTCAACCGCGCCTTGGAGCAAATCAACTCATTTTGCAGATGGCAGTCCCGGCGCACGCCATCGCGGTCAAAATCCATCACACAGGTCATCACGCGGCGCGGGACGTCGGGCAGCAGGGAGCACACCCCCGCGGATAACTCGGGCGGCAGCATATGAAGCGTCAGCCCCGGCAGGTAAGCGGATGTGCCCCGCGCCCGCGCTTCATCATCCAACGGTGTGCCCGGCTGCACAAAATACGAGACGTCGGCAATGTGCACGCGCAGCTCGTAGCCGCCATCTTGTTTTTCTTCAATGGAAACGGCGTCGTCCAGATCCTGCGCGTCCGCGCCGTCGATGGTCAAAACAAAGCGTTTGGTGTCATCCCGAATGCCCTGCATCCAATCCTGCGCGGCGGGTAAGCTTTGCACCTGCTGCAGCACGGGTTCCGGGTACGCCACAGAAAGCCCCGCATCGTACGCCACGGCCAGCATACGGCCTGCGGCGTCGCCCGGCAACACGCGCAGCACGTGCCCGGCCACGGTTCGTTTGCCATCCGAAAAAGGTGCGATTTCGCCGTACACCTCCACCGCCGCCAATTGACCTTCCATGTCCGGGGTGGCGTTATCCAGCCAAACCACGAGGTTTTGACGGGGGTTGTCCGGGTATAGCAGCCAATTCCGCTTTTGCGCCACCACCCGACCCGTGATGGTGCGGCTTTGGGGCGTCACCACGCGCGCCACCCGGCCCTCGGTGGGACCGGTGCGTTGGATGGCAACGACATCCCGATTCAGCGCCTGCCCCACGGCACGAGGCGGAATAAAATAGCTGTTGCCCTGTTCGTCCGAAACATGCCCAAAGCCGCGCGGATGCAGCCGAATTGCGCCAATAATCTCGTGGGGGACGTCCCTTTTCTCGGGGATGCTGCGGTCAAGGGCTGGGCAGTTTTTGGCATTGCGGTTTGGGGTTTGATGTTCGGGAACTTGGCGGTTTTTGGCCTGACGATTTCGGTATTGATGCTCGGAAGCTTGGGGGTCTTGAGGTTGATGCTCTTGGGCTCGGCGGCCTTGGAACTGGCGTTCTTGGGCATAGCTTTCCGGAGCACGGCGTTCGCGGGCACGGCGATTTTTTCCGGGGACAGCGGGCCGCGTTAGGCCAATATCCTCCGACCGCAGGGTGCCGTCCGCAACCATGGCTTCCAAAATATCCTTGAGCGTCCCCATCTCGTGAGGAGGAATGCACAACGCCCGTGCCCAGCCTTCAGGGCTGCGGGGACGTCTTTGTGCCGCGATTTTGAGTATTTCCTGTCGTATCATGATAACCTTTCGGGTGAAGCGCACGTTTTTGAAAAGCGTCCGCACGTATCAATGCTTGTTTTTTCACAACGCGTCGGCAACGCGCGCCAGCGGGGTGAACACCCGCATGCGCATCAATGTCAGGGGCTGGGAATAGTATACCATAAACCACAATTGCACGGCCATCGCCGCAGGGTTGCTTATGGCGAAACTCGCTGCGACTCGTTACACCATATTGATGCACCAACTAACCCAGGCCACAATACGGGGGTCTCACATACGCCTTTGAAAAATGGAGTGGGCATGGGTAGTGTAGAACGCAACGTTTTATGTTATACTAGGTACCCACTGATTACTGGCTGGCGCACCCCCATGAATCAGTGGGCACCTAGGCCGTGCGCCATGTATCGGTTTTACATTTTCTGCCCCTGTCATTTTGCCCTTCATTACATAGGAGGCTTTCCGTGAAACGTTTCCCTTGGATTAAAACGGCCTTGGCGATCTTCCTTGGGCTTTCCGCCACGTGGTTGTTTGTGCAGGTTTGTTCGTCGTTTCCCGTTTGGTGGCACCGCATTTGGCAGATTCTGCTGCCCATTACCTTTGGCGCGGCCATTGCCTATTTGCTGCTTTCGCCCGTCCGGTTTTTGGAGCGAACGGCGGCGAGAACCTTTCCCAAAGCCTCCCAACGCCTGTGCACCAGCATAGCGGTGATGACGGTTTTTTCCGCCATTGTTGTGGGACTGACACTGATTGCGGTTTTGTGGCTGCCCTCCTTGGTGCGCAACGCGCTGGAACTGGCCGAGGGTCTGCCCGGTTATGCCGCCACCGCACAGAACTGGTTGGATTCCCAATTGCAAGACAGCGGATTTTTATCCAATCCCGGCGTACAGGATTTTATTCAAGATCAAATTGACCTACTGGCCGCCAACCTACAGGCCTGGCTGCAAACCGCCGTAACCGCCATTTTGTCGGGCATGTGGAACACCCTCATGTACATCGGCAAGCTGGTGCTGGGTTTTATCGCCGCGCTGTACCTGCTGCTGGAACGCCGCGCCCTGCATGATTTATTTGTGTATTTGCTGAGAAACCTCATCGGCGAGCACCGTTTGTCGCTTGTGCAATCCTATCTCCGCGAGGTCGACCAGATTTTCGGCCGCTTCTTGGCCGCCCGACTCACTGAATCCTTTGTGGTTTTTCTGATTGCGTGGGTAGGATTTGCGGCGCTTCGGCTGCCGTATGCCGTGCTTTTGGCCGTGCTGACCGGCGTGCTCAACCTGATTCCGTATTTCGGGGCGTTTGCCGCCTATCTGATTGTGCTCATCGTCACCCTGCTGTCGGCACCCGCGCTTGCCATTTGGGTTACGGTGCTGATTATCGCCCTGCAGCTGGTGGACGGCTGGGTGATCGCACCCGTGCTGTTTGGCGAGCGCCTCAAGCTCTCTGGCTTTATGGTCATTCTTGCCCTGACCATTTTTGGCGGTTGCTTCGGCCTAATGGGCATGACCATCGGCGTCCCCTGCTTTGCGCTGCTGCTGGTGGCCATCCAACGCGTGGCGGCTTCGGTTGCGCAGAAGCGACAGAAAGAGAAAAAAGATATCCCAGCTACATAAACTCAATGTTATCCATATTCCCCATTCCCGCACATTGCCAATTCAGCGCAGGCCCAAAGCATCGGGTTGCATATTCTTCAACCGCCTCCCGGCTTTTGTATATTTTGTGCTCCAGCCTTTGCTGACCGTCCGCGTTGACCATGCACAAATACCCTAATGATATTTTTCCATCCCGCCGTGGCTCCAAACCAGCCATAATGATTGGCGACGAATTCATGAAAGTACCAGAAGGGAAGCGGAAACAGCGTTTTCGGCTCGAATTTTCCAAACAGGCGCATCGCGGATTGAAACCCGCCCAAATGCGCGTCCAGTACCGTGATGCTGGCGCTTCCGATATACATCCCCGGCTTGTGGCGTATGGTTTCAATTTCTTGATATAACGCATTCATATGGGCCACCATCCTCGTGTAAATCTGCCGCCGTCACTTACGATTTAATCCTTATTGTATATGCAATTATACACCATTCCCTGCAAAAAAGCAATTGGGGTGCCTTGCTTTTCCTAAAAACGTCAAGCCGACGAGCGGCCTTGTGGGACGCCTCGCCGCGGGCTGACATGATATCCTTATGTTTCGTGTTTCTGACACAGAAGAGGACGAAATGACCAAAAAAGCACCCTCCATCGCCAAAAAACGGCTGCTAAATCTGATTGCGTTTCTCGTGCTGCTTGGTATAGAAATTCTGATTGCGCGATTTGTGCACGACAACCTGATCCGCCCCTATGTCGGCGATATCTTGGTGGTTGCGGTGCTATATTATTTCATCCGCATCTTCTTCCCCGATGGTTTGCGGTATCTTTTGCTATACATTCTTATCTTTTCCATCACACTTGAATTCGCACAGCTGTTGGGGCTTGCAAAATTTTTAAGCGGGGACAATCCATTTTTAAAAGTCCTGCTTGGCACAACCTTTAGCGTTTTGGATATCCTTTGTTATACGGTCGGATGTGTGCTTGTCGCAGGGCTTGAATGGCTTCGAAAAAAGAAAGCAGGGCTGCCCATAGCCAAAGGGCCGTAACACCCGACGATGTCACGGCCCCTCTTTTGGTTTTGGTTGCGGGAATATTTTTCAAATGCGCATTTCCCTGCTTTTTTAATTCTCTTCCTTGCGCTTGGCCCGCATACGCATGGTGGTGTCCAGCACACGCTTGCGGATACGCAGCGTTTTTGGCGTCACTTCCATCAGCTCGTCATCGGCCAGCCATTCCAGCGCCTCTTCCACCGTCCAGCTTTTGGTGGGGGTCAGCCGCAGGGCTTCCTCGGCTCCGGCAGAATTGCGGATGGAGGTCAGGTGCTTTTTCTTACAGACATTGACGTCCATGTCACCCGGACGCAGGTTTTCGCCAACCACCATGCCGGCATACACCTGCGTGCCCGGCCCAATGAACAGTCGCCCGCGATCCTGCGCGTTGTACAGCCCGTACGACACGGCCTCGCCCGCCTCAAAGGCCACCAGCGCCCCGCGTGAGCGTCCGCCCACCTCACCGCGGTATGGGCCGTATTCGGCAAAGGTGGAATACAATTGCCCCTCGCCGCGTGTGTCGGTTAAAAATTCGCCGCGATAGCCAAACAGGCCGCGCGAGGGCACCAAAAACTCCAGCCGTACGCGGTTGCCCTCAGGCTGCATGGCCAGAAGCTCGCCCCGGCGCATGCCCAGTTTTTCAATGACCACGCCCGCGGATTTATCCGGCACGTCCACCATCACCCGCTCGATGGGCTCGTGGCGCACGCCGTCAACCCGTTTGAACAGCACACGAGGGCGTGAGACCTGGAACTCATAGCCCTGCCGCCGCATGGTTTCGATCAGAATGGACAAATGCAGCTCGCCGCGCCCATACACCAACAGGGCATCGCCCGTGCCGCCTTCATCCTCAATGCGCATGGCGACGTCGGTTTGCACCTCGCGCTCCAACCGACCCCGCAGATGGCGGGTGGTGACATACTTGCCCTCGCGCCCAGACAGGGGTGAGTCGTTGACCGAAAAGGTCATCACCATCGTGGGCTCGTCGATACGCACAAAGGGCAGCGGGTCGGGACTATCGGCGGCACATACCGTGTCGCCGATGTTGATGCCCTCCACGCCGGACATGGCAATGATATCCCCGCATTGGGCCTCAGTGACGCGCTCGCGCTTCAGGCCCTCAAAGGCAAACAACGCCGACAGCCGAACCTTGCGGTTGGCGCGGGTTTCGTCGGTGGAGGCCAGCACCACCTCGGCGCCCTCAGCCACGCTGCCGCGCACCACGCGGCCAATGCCGATGCGCCCGACATATTCGTTATAATCCACCAGCGAAATCAGCACCTGCAACGGCCCCTCTTGAATCTTGGGCGGCGGCACATGGTCGAGGATAGCATCGAAGAGCGGCGTTAAATCTGTGCCTTGGGCGTCTTCCTCCAACGTGGCGGTTCCTTGGCGGCCCGAGGCAAACACAAAGGGCACGTCCAGCTGATCGTCGGCGGCACCCAGCTCGATGAGCAAATCCAGCACTTCGTCGATAACGGCTTGGGCGCGGGCGTCGGGACGGTCGATTTTGTTGATCACCACCACCGCGCGGTGTCCCAACTGCATGGCTTTGCGCAGCACAAACCGGGTTTGGGGCATGGGGCCTTCATAGGCGTCTACCAAAAGCAGCACACCATCAACCATTTGCAGCACACGCTCCACCTCGCCGCCAAAATCGGCATGGCCGGGGGTGTCGATGATGTTAATTTTCGTGTCGCCATATTGCACCGCTGTGGTTTTGGCCAAAATCGTGATGCCCTTTTCGCGCTCCAAATCGCCCGAATCCATCACGCGCTCGCGCACGGATTGGTTGTCACGGAACACGCCGCTTTGGCGCAGCATTTGATCGACCAGGGTGGTTTTTCCGTGGTCAACGTGGGCGATGATGGCAATATTACGCAAATCGTTACGGGTTTCCATATGCTTTTCCTCTTATATCCATTGGATTGTTCTTTGCTGGGCTTGGCCACTTCACCGGCCCTGCGGCTTCATCCGCTTGTAGCCTTGTCGGCTCGGCTTTGTGCGTGCTTTGGCTTTGCGCGAGGTTCATTCGTTGGCATTGGCTGTTGGCGCTGGCCGTCGGCTTAACCGCCGCTCGCGCTTTCCTCCAACTTTCGCCGTCTATCGCGGCGCGGTGTCCGTCAATTCCAGCCCTTCGTTGTAGGATAGCGTCCGTGGAATTGACCACTCGTGCTCAAACAAAACCACGGGGCGTTCTTTTTGATCCACGGCGTGCACACAGCCCGCGGGCAGGCGATCGGCTTTGCCTTGGGTAATCCAGCGCACATTGTGGTAGGAAAGCGGCTCGGCCCGCACCTCGGTGGTATATTCGTTCTTGAGGCGGTGCACCATGACTTCCATTTGAAGCACGCCCACCACGCCGACATACCACTCCTCGCGCCCCGAGTCTGGAGGGCGGAAAATTTGAATGGCACCTTCCTGCGAAAGCTGGTCAATGCCCTTAACAAAGGACTTTCTCCGCATGGAATCCATGGGGGCCACGCGGTAGAAAAACTCGGGCGCAAACATGGGAATGCCCTCGTACTGCACGTTTCCGTCCATTGACAGCGTTTCGCCAAGGGAAAACTGCCCAGGGTCAAACAGGCCGATGATATCCCCGGCATAGGCTTCCTCCACGCTTTCGCGCGCGTCGGCCATAAACTGTTGGGACTGGGTTAACCTGATGGGCTTGCCCCCGCCAAAGCTTTGCACCGACATGTTTTTTTCAAACTTGCCGGAACAAATGCGCAAAAAGGCGATGCGGTCGCGATGGGCCGGGTTCATGTTGGCTTGAATTTTGAACACAAACCCCGAAAACGGCGCGTGGGGCGGCGTGGGGCCTTGGTTGGATTCAAATGCCGCAGGCTGAGGAGCCAGCCCGAGGAAGAACTCCAAAAAGGCTTGTACGCCAAAGTTGTTCATGGCCGAACCAAAAAACATAGGCGACAGTTCGCCCGACACCACACGCTCGGGGTGCCAGTCGTCCCCCGCCATATCCAGCAGGGCAATTTCCTCGTTGAGTGTATCGATGTAATGCCGGTCGATTTCGTGATCCAACGCCCCGTCACCCGCAGTGCCCTTGGAGCGGGGCACGCAACGGCGTTGGATTTGCTCGGTGCCATGCTTGCCCGTGGTGTTGTAGAGCTCCACCGTGTCATCAAACCGATGGTAAATGCCCTGCAAATCGCCGTCCACACCGATGGGCCAATTGACCGGGTACGTGCGAATGCCCAGCACCTGCTCGATTTCTTCCATTAGAGCCAGCGGGTGCTTGGATGCCCGATCCATCTTATTGACAAAGGTAAAAATCGGAATCCCTCGCATGCGGCAGACATGAAACAGCTTGATGGTCTGCGGCTCCACACCGTGACCACCGTCAATCAACATCACGGCGGCATCGGCAGCCACCAGCGTGCGGTAGGTGTCCTCCGAAAAGTCCTGATGCCCGGGGGTGTCCAAAATATTGATGCGATAGTCTTGATAATCAAAGGCCATCACGGAAGAAGTCACAGAAATTCCGCGCTGTTTTTCGATGTCCATCCAATCGCTGACGGCATGACGCGAGGCCTTGCGGGCCTTCACCGCTCCTGCCATATGGATGGCCCCACCGTAAAGCAACAGCTTTTCAGTTAGCGTGGTTTTGCCCGCATCGGGATGAGCAATGATGGCAAACGTGCGCCTGCGCGCAATCTCGCGGTTGATGTCGGGCATAAAAACCTCTTTGCAGATTGGGTGGATATTGAACGAATCGCGGATAGGTGAACGCCGTGCGCATCGTGGCGAGCGGATGTCCGCGAATCGCAACAGGCAGACGCCCTGCAAGTCGCGGGGGGAATACGCATTACTTTTCCGCTCGGATAACATTGGTGCCGAAAAGCAAAACGGCAACCTTCTAATTTTAGGGCAAAAAGCCGAATTTGTCAAATTGCGATGCGCGCAAAAAAGGGAACTGCGTTACACAGTCCCCTCTTGGCATTGAAAAGCAAAACTTGTTATTCGAACTCAACCGCGCGCGCCGTTACCGCGCACACGTCTTTTGCGCTGTTAAACCCGGTGACGGTAGCCAGAATTCTGACTTCATTTCCATCCGCAATCGCCTCATATTCGCTGAAGGACAACGCCATGGTGGACACCGCAAATTTACCGCCAGCGACATCGGTTACCACAAACGTCACCGTCACGCTATCGCTTTTATCCAGCTCGGATATGACGCCTCGCGCCCACACTTTCTTGTCTTTCCAGTCTTCAGATGCAGCTTTGATTGTCTCGAAATCCGCTTCTGCAAATTCCGCAGGCGTCGCGATCTCGCCGGTTTTCCAATCGTAAAGATCGGATACGCTATCGGTGTTGTCATATTGCCACACATATTGATGCAGACTGTTTTCAACGTAGACCACGCTCCACTCTTCTGCCATCTGTATCAAACAGAAGCTCAGTTGCTTGCCCTCCACCAAAACGTCAATGTCTCTGGTGCCGATTGTTTCAGTCCCGTTGGGGTCGGGAACATAGCTTGTGAAGGTATATTCGGTTGGGAATTCCAATTCCTCGGCAACTTCAGCGATGACGGCCTTGGCCAACGCGGGAATTTCCACCGTTGAGAGCTCATTCTGTGGGGCAGTCGGAACGGCGGTGGGCACAGGAGTGGTGGCCGTTGTGCAAGCCGCAAGCACACCAATGGCCAACACAAGCACCACGGCAATGCTGAGACTCCGATTGATTTTTTTCATGCGAACAAAACCTCCAAAGGAATTTAATACCCTATCATTCTATCACGGGGAGGGGATGGTCAAGTCCTTTTAGATCAGGGCTCACCCATCCGCGCCAAGCTGAATCGACATCCGCACCAGCGTGCCCTGCCCCTCGCAGGAGAACACATCCACCTGGCTCATAAAGCTTTCCATCACCACAAAACCCATGCCGGCACGCTCGTCGGCGGGGCCTGTTGTGAAGGCGGCCGCGCGGGCTTGGGACACATCGGCGATGCCGCAGCCATGGTCTTCAATTTCAATTTCCAGCACATTGCCCATCAAAATCCGCGCGCGCACCCACATTCGGCCCTCGGCCTTGGGGTAGGCGTGCACCACGACATTGGTGACGGCCTCGCTGACCGCGGTTTTGATGTCGGCCAGTTCTTCAAACGTGGGGTTCATGCGGGCGGCGAACGCGCCAACCACGGTTCGCACAAAGGCTTCGTTTTCCGAATACGCCGGAATTTCCAGCATCATATTGTTTTGGCCGTACATGATTTACCTCCCAATTCATCGGAAATATCCACAATGCGGTGTATACCGCTGATGCGCAGCACCCGCAGCACCACCGGCTGTACGTTGTGCAAGCTGAGTTGGCCCTGCCGGGCCGTCAGGGCGCGATACCAGCAAAGCAGCAGTCCAATGCCGGAGGAATCCATCAGCGCCACCTCGCGGCAGTCGATTTCCATGTGCCGAATGGACACGTCGGCCACCAGCAGCGCAAAGGAGGCGCGCAACCCCACTGCGGCATGCTGATCCAGCTCGCCGCACAGGGCCACACGCAGGGTATCGGCCGCCACAACGGTTTTGAATGTCATCGGTTGCTGCCCTTTCGGTTGAGTTTGGCGGGTTTTCGAACACGGTCAAACGGCACCGGGCACGCCCCGCATCCTTGCCCTCATTATACACGATTCGGCTTGTCGAAAAACTGTTTTTTGCGACGGGTTTGCGCGATTCCACCACGTTTTGCCATTGAATACGCGTCCACGTCGCGGCATATCGTAGTACCATAGGTAATCGCTGATTAAAGGGGGTGTGGCAGATTCGCGTGGATTTTGGTTTCAAGTGGTGCGTGGCAAAAACGCGCATATTAAACGAGATATGAAAGTTTTTGCCGCGTGCCGCTTGGAACAAAAGACGCCGAAGATGGCACGCCAGCCTTTAATCAGTGGTTACCTAGGCCCAATTCTTTCTTTTTTCCCAAACCCAAACGAGGTGAGCCCCATGCTGGACTTGCGTAAAATTTTGAGAACCGTCACCGATTGGCTGTGCACACGATGGGCACGCGTTGGCGTGTGGCCGAGGAGGGACAAGGGGTTCGGCGGCATTCGTACTTGGCCAAATCGAAAAAAAGCGCCCAAGAGCACTCATGCTTGGCCGAATCAGGACAAAGCGCCCGGCAACGCTCGTGCTGGGTCGAGCCGGGACAAAACATCCGGCAGCGCTCATGCCGGGCCGAGCGGGGACAAAGCGCCCGGCGACCTCCGTGCTTGGCCAACGCGGAACAAAGCATCAATCAGCGCGTCAGGCGCCACCCTATGGGCGCGCTTTTGTGCTGGGCTGGGGCTTATTCTTCGGCGTATTTGGGCTTTTCTCAAAAGCCGAGGCTTTCGGCGGGGCGTGGGGTACGCCTTGCTTGGGACGCTGGCTTTGGCGATGATCACCCCTTTTGCGCTGGGCATCAATCCTTTTTCGCGCATTCGGCCCGAGCAACTGCAAAACCCGCGCCAAGCCATGCGCGTTTACGACAACAAGGGCGTGCTGACCGCCACCCGCAGCGGCGTGGAAAACCGCATTTTTGTGCCGCTAACCGACCTTCCTGCCTTTGTGCCCAACGCCTTTGTTGCCGCAGAGGACACCCGTTTTTACACACATTTCGGCATCGATGTGTGGCGCATCGGCGGCGCGCTGGTGCAGGATCTCAAGTCGGGCTCCAAGGCGCAGGGGGCCTCCACCATCACCCAACAGCTGGTGAAAAACACCATGTTGAACCAGCAAAAAACCTTTACCCGCAAAATTCGCGAGGCCATTTTGGCCATGATGCTGGAAAGCCAATACAGCAAAACCGACATTCTAGAAATGTACCTCAACAATGCCGTCTATTTTGGTCGCAACGCGTATAGCATCGAGTCCGCCGCGCTGGCGTGGTTTGGCGTGCCCGCCAGCGGACTTTCCATTGAGCAATCCGCACTTCTGGCCGCCATCATGCCCGCGCCTTCGTACTATTCGCCGGATAAAAACGCCGAGCGCGCGCAATCCCGCCGCAACCGCGTGCTAAAAACCATGTTCGAGAGAAAATTCATCACCGAGGTGGAATACTACGATGCCATCAAGTCGCCCGTAACGGTGGTGCCCAACCGCGCCAACGATGAATCCTACGGCTATTACATGGATGAGGTGATCCGCGAGTGCTGCGCGCTGTTGGACATTTCGGCCGAGGAGCTGCTTTCGGGCGGGTATCGCATTGACACCGCGCTCGACCCCGCGCGCCAAAGCTTTTTGGAAGAAACCGTGACACAGGATAAGTTTTATCCCAAGTCCGACGAGAAAATTCAATGCGCGTCGGTGCTGATCAACCCCAAAACCGGCGGCGTGCTGGCCATGGTCGGCGGGCGGGATTACACCATCCAGCGCGGGCTCAACCGGGCCACGCAGATCCGCCGCCAGCCGGGCAGCGCCATCAAACCCGTGCTGGTGTATGCCCCGGCCTTTGAATACGCCGGATACAATGCCGCAGACTTTGTGTTGGATGAATTTGAAGATTTTGGCGGCTACATGCCCAACAACTCCACCAAAACCACCCACGGCTGGATTACCGTGCGCGAGGCGGTAGAAAAATCTATGAACATCCCCGCCGTGCGCATTTTGGCGGATATCGGCCTCAACACGGGCAAGCTCTACGCCAAGCGGGTGGGCATTCCCTTTGACGCTGAGGACAACCACCTTGCCCTGGCGCTGGGTGGTTTTAAAACCGGGGTTTCGCCCATGCAGCTGTGTGGGGCCTTTCAGCCCTTTGCCAATGGCGGCACATACGTTGCGCCATGGCTGGTGGTGCGCATTACGGATTCTGAGGGCAAGGCCGTCTACGAGCGCAACACCATCGGCGAAACCGTGCTATCCCCGCAAACCGCCTATATGATGACGGACCTGCTGCAAAGCGTCACCCAACCCGATGGTACGGGCCGGGTGTTTTCGCAGATGAATGTCCGCGCCGCCGGAAAAACAGGAACCGTGGATTACGAGGGCCGCGGCAACCGCGACGCCTGGATGGTGGCGTACAACCAAAGCCTGTGCGGCGTGGTGTGGATGGGGCACGACGATGGCTCTCCCCTGCCCCAAGAGGTGTTAGGCGGCGCCAACCCCGCCCGGCTGCT
>JGI994J12354_10004175_pt1 | contig 13112 bp, 12 predicted proteins | sample IntmicLarv3ML3BL_FD_12354 | JGI IMG/M metagenome (IMG submission 12354)
CTGAATTTTATAGGAGAATTCGATCCAAATTGACGGTGGTGACTATAATGGTTACTGCCGTTATTTTTTTGTAATGCTTTTTGTCCCTAAATCACGTCAGCATAAGCCAATGTCAAGTGAGGTATAACGAATTTTTTATGTTTTTTTAGCTGAATTTATATCAGATAAATCTGGTATAACAGTTTTCGCATCGAAAAAATCTTCAAACTTCCATTTGATTTCAATACAGTTTTCATCATGTACAATAACATAATCGATTAATGTCGAAACTAATTCATCGGAATATTCCGTCGGATAAGAAAACTTTTCAAGTATTTCCGTTGCAGATTCAAAGTTTTCTTCTTTTACTGTGATTATATCTTTTTTTAGAGTATTGATTTTTATGGATAAAACTTCCGAGTTCTTATCAACCTCTTTTTGTTTGCTTGAATATTCCTCATGGCTAAGTTTACCATCGCTATATTGGTTATACAACATTAATTTTGACTTAGAAATACTGAGCAACTCTCTTTCCAGAGATTGAATTTGCCTCAACGTTTCAACAGATGATGCTGTTTTTTCATCACCATGCCTCTTTTTGCTTTCAATTAAATTATAACATTGCTGTATTGAAGTTAGTGTGCCGATTCTAAATTCATCGACTCCCATTCTTCCTGTGAAACACGTGTTATGCGTCATCATTTTTGCATATCGGCAGTAATATCTCTTAGATCTTTTATTAAGCCTTGCCATTGAATGTCCGCAACCGCCGCATTTTATCTTAACAGGAAATGAATGTTTTGCTTTTACTGTGCTTGTGTTTCTTTTCTTTATCTTTCTGATGCAGTTTTGAGCCCTTTCAAATTCTTCTCGTGTAACTATTGCTTCAAGTTTTCCCTGATGGATAAACCAATCTGATTGAGGCGTTTTGATATTGCCGGTGTTATCACGAACATTCATGCCTTGGGTAAGCAATCCCGTATATCTCAAATCACGAATAATACGAATAACAGTTTTTCCTACCCACATTTTTTGTAAATTATTTTTGGAATTAACCTCATTCTTTTTGATTAAATATCCCAAAGGGGACAAGATATTTTCTTTATTGAGTGCAATGGCAATTTGTGGCGGGGTTTCGCCTGAAATTGCTTTGTCAAATATAAGCCTAACAATAGGTGCAGTATTTTCATCTATAACAAGTTGATATTTATTCATCGGATTTTTCTTATATCCATAAATTCCCCACGAGATATATTTTTTCCGGATTCCCACGCTGTTTTTATACCGGATTTTATTTTTCGGGAAATATCTTTGCAGTAATAATCGTCACATAAATGCTTAAACGCAATTCCGATATCACCAACGCTTTGCTGTGTATTGCTGTCAAAGAAATCGTTAACCGATATAAAACGAACATTTAAAAATGGGAAAATTTGCTCAATATAATCGCCGACATCAATATAGTTACGTCCAAAGCGAGAGAAATCTTTTACTATAACAGCGTTTATTTCTCCATGCTTCGCCTTTTCCAACAACTTCATTATACCCGGACGCTGAAAGTTCGTACCGGAGTAACCATCATCCGAAAATTCAATTATATGTGCATTTTTAAATTCAGAATGATTTCGTATATATTCGTTGATAAGGTCACGCTGACCTGTGATACTTTGGCTGTCACCGCACTGTTCGTTACTTGATGAAATACGAAGATACATAGCAATAACAAATTGATTATCCATGTAAGTGTACCTCTCTTTCATCATTTAATTCAGTTAGATTACTCAATTCGTTTTTGTATCGAAATATCACTTCAATTTCTCTGCTATGGCTTATTTCAATACGTTCGACAAGTGCAGTTAACATTTCTTTCGATAACTCTTTTTGGTTATCCAAATTGTTAATAACGGATATACTTTCATAGTTAGAAAGATGTTCCGGTTGCAGAGTGCTTATCTCGTCTGATAATTCTTTGAGTTTTTGTGATAATTCGATTTTTTGAGCATCATAAATCTGATTAAAAAGTATATAATTTTCTTCGTCAACGATTTCTGCGTAGTAATCATCGTACAGCCTTAATTTTTTTGCAGGAATAGCATCAAGTTCTTTTTGAGTAGTTTTCAGATGAGTGATTAATTCATTCCGATAGTTTTTGCTCTCGCTTGACTCAATACTTTTTAAAAATCGCTCATATTGACCGGCGAAAACATCCATTTGCAGGCGAACAACATTATAAATTGTATCGTAAAGTTCTTTTTGCGAAAAACTCTTACGGGTATTTTTCAGAATGTATCGACTACAGTAGCGACAGGTATAAGCTAAATAATAAGTATTGTCTTTTGATGCTTTGTCGGTTCTTTTACTGGTTCGTTTGCAGCTCCTTCCGCACTCTTTACAAAAAATAAATCCTTTCAGTATATTTTCGGGCAAAGAGCTGTGTTTACAGTTGGATTTAGCATTATACTTTTTCCTTTGCTGTTTCAGCAGTTCGGCAACACTATCAAAATCGGTTTGTGAAATAATGGGTTCATGAGTGTTTTTAATAATAGTCCAATCTTTTTCAGGAACTTTACACTGTTTACCGTTTATCATTCTTGTTTTACCCATTACTACATTTTCGACGTAAGTAACATTTCTAAGGATAGAAGTAACAGTGCTTTCAGCCCAAATTTGAGAACTTTCACACATCTTATTTCCTGTGGCATTTTTAATATACTGATAATATTTTGGAGTGACGATACTTTGTAATGTTAACTGCGATGTTATTTGATATACACTCAAACCTTGCAGTTTTAATTTGAATATCATTCTCACTATATCAGCCGCTTCGTCGTCAATAATTAATTGATGTTTATTTTCGGGAGATTTCAAATATCCGAAAGGTGCTGTTTGAACCACAGGTTCGCCTTTTTCACACTTAGTTTTATACGCTGTGCGAATTTTAACGGAAATATCTTTTGCATATGACGTGTGTATTATATTTTTCAAAGCAATGAACATGCCTTCGCCTTGGCAACGAGGGTCAAAACTATCGTAGTTATCGGAAATTGAAATAAAACGAATACCGAGACGAGGAAATATAACTTCTAAAAAATTGCCTGCTTCAATATAATCACGTCCGAAACGTGACAGGTCTTTAACGACAATGCAATTGATACTTCCGCGTCTGATTTCCTGCATTAAACTTTCAAAACCCGGACGATTGAAATTCGTACCCGTCATGCCGTTATCTGAAAAAACGTTACACAATGTGAGTTCTGAATGATTTTCAATATAATTTTTCACCATGAGAATTTGATTTTCAATCGAATTTCCGTCGCTGTTTCTGGTATCTTCGATAGATAATCGGGCATATACCGCTGTTTTGTAAGCTATAGGAGTAACAATCGGCGCAGGCGCATCTAGCTTCACTTTTCTGCTTTTTCGTGCCATTTAAATCACCGACCTTTCTTCGATGATTTTTTCGTCTGATAGAGATTTTATATATCTCACAGTATTCTCAAAGTCGGTTTGATAACGCGGAGTAACTTCGATTTTTCCGTTTTCAAAAACAGTAATGTGGTCTATTAATTTAACAACAACAGCTCTTGAAAGAGTTTTAATATTTTTATGTTTTTTGAAATTTTCAATCCAAGAATTTTTTTCTATACGATTGTTCAAAATATCATCTAATTCTTGCTGCAGTTGGATAAGAGCGTGCTTAGTTTCGGCAGATTGATTGACATAAATATCATTAAATATTTTATAATCATTTTTTGAAACAGCACCATCCGAATAATCCTCATGCAATTTGAGTTTCCGTTTATTTAACGTATCAATCTCAATTTTTTTATCCGCAATTTGTTTCTGTAATTTCTGCACATCAAGCTGATTTAACGGCAGTTCATTGAGAAAATCCAGTAATTGAGAAATTTCTATACACTTATCAATATGAAGTTTAAGTGTTTCAAAAACNGCATTATACAACGCTTTATCACTAATGATATGACTTTTACAACCATCTCCTTTTTTATTGGTTGAACATATGTGATAAACGTATTTATTTTTGCCGCTCGGTACAATTTTGCGGATAAGAGTTTGTTTGCAATCGCTACACACGAGCATACCGGAAAACGGATACACGGCATTTGCTTTAGGTGCAGATCGTGTATCTTTTTTCAAAAGATTATTAACAAGCGTAAAATTTTCTTCTGAAATGATAGCATCATGTGAGTTTTCAACTCTCACCCATTCATCCTGCGGTTTTGTAACACATTTTTTAACTTTATGATTCGGTGTGGAAGTTTTTCCTTGTGTTAACACCCCAATATACAAATCATTCTTCAAGATGCGTCCGATTGCAACAGCCGACCACTCGCCTTTATATTTTGTTTGGAATACCGTCGTGTACTTAAATCCACAATGTTTTTTATATTCCAACGGCGACATAACGCCCATATTATTAAGTTTATTGGCGATGCCTTGTTGGCTCATGCCTTCGATTTTCCACTTAAAAATATCTTGAACAATCGGTGCGACGGCTTCATCAATAATCAGTTTGTTTTTATTATTCGGATCTTTCATATATCCAAACGCCGCAAACGAACCAATAAAATCTCCTTTCTTGCGTTTGACTTCAAACTGACTTCTTATTTTAAGGGAAATATCGGAGCAATAGGCATCATTGAAGAAGCTTACATAAGGAAAGGTTCGAAGAATGGCTTAACCAAAAGGGTTTCAGCTATATAACCTGCAAAGAAATAATTGAAAACTCGGCAAACGAAAGCCATTTTTCGTTCAAAGTCAATTTAACATCTCAAAATATTTTTTTATATTCAAAAACTGAAAATATTTTAACAAAGAAATAAATTAAAAAAATATTGAAAAAAATAAATGAAAATTTCGGAGGTGTGAAATGACAAAAGTAATAAGTATAGTTAATCAAAAGGGTGGTGTGGGGAAAACCAATGTTTGTGCAAATCTGGGAATCGGACTTGCGAAACACGGGAAAAAAGTTTTGGTTGTTGATGTTGACAGTCAAGGTTCGCTGACGCTGAGTCTCGGACACGAACAGCCCGACAGATTGCCTGTTACCTTAGCAACAATGATGGGAAAAGTTTTAAATGAACAGTCTATAGAGCCGCAAGAATGTATATTACATCACAAAGAGGGCATCGACCTTATTCCGTCGAATATCGATTTGGCGGCTACCGATATTTTATTGGTTAACGCAATGAGCCGTGAAACCGTTTTAAAAAGATACCTTAATGTTGTGAAAAATGATTATGATATCGTTTTGCTGGATTGTCAGCCGTCTTTGGGTATGTTAACCGTAAATGCACTTGCTGCATCTGATTCGGTAATTATTCCCGTACAAGCAGAATATCTTCCTGTAAAAGGTTTGGTACAACTTTTACAAACGATAGCCAGAGTGCAAAAGCAAATTAATCCGCAATTAAGAATTGAGGGAATATTGCTGACAATGGTGGACCGCACAAACGATGCAAAAGATATTGTAACAAAAATCAATGACGCTTACAGAGGTAAATTAAAAATTTACAAACAACAAATTCCTCGTTCGGTTAATGCTCGTGAAAGCAGCAGAAAAGGCGTAAGTATTTTCACACACGCACCAAACAGTAAACTCGCCGATGCGTATGATGCGTTGACAAAGGAGGTGTTGGGTATTGAAGAAAAAGGACAATCCGATATCTCTCATGTCGTATGATGATATTTTTAAAACAGATGCAGATTGCAGTGATAGCGAAACACAAGAACGAGTGCAGGAAATAGCTCTAACAGAATTGCATAACTATAAAAATCACCCGTTTCACGTAGTCGATGATGAAGCAATGCAAAAAACTGTTGAGAGTATTTTGGAATACGGCGTTTTAACTCCGGGGATTGCTCGCCCTCGTCCTGACGGCGGTTATGAGATTATCGCGGGACACAGACGTAAAAGGGCTTGCGAACTTGCCGAACTTGAAACGATGCCGTTTATCATTCGTGATTTAGACGACGATGAAGCGACAATAATCATGGTTGATACAAATTTGCAAAGAGAAACCTTGCTTTTCAGCGAACTTGCCTTTGCATATAAGATGAAACTTGAAGCGATTAAAAAGCAAGCGGGTAGAACAAAGAATCGTTCCCAAGTCGGGAACAATTCAAAAGGTAGATCCATTCAGATTATTGCGGAGGAATCCGGAGAAAGCCGTAATCAGATTCACCGATATATAAGGCTTACAAATCTTACTTCCGATGTACTTCAATTGGTGGATATAAAGAAAATAGCGTTTGGTCCTGCCGTAGAGCTGTCATTTCTTACAGAGAAAGAACAATCCGAATTACTGGATTGCATGGCTAAATATGAAGCCTCGCCGTCGCTTTCGCAGGCGCAAAGATTAAAAAAATTCAGTCAAGAGGGTAAATTGACAGTTGAAGCTATGGACGCAATATTATCAGAGGAAAAAGCTGTAGCTAAAAAAGTTACGCTCTCCGGCAATAAATTAGGAAAATATTTTCCGAGTTCGTACTCTCCTGTGAAAATCGAAGAAACCATTTTTAAATTGTTGGAAGATTGGCATAAAAACCAAATATAAATTTTTATTTTTTTATTAAAAGCGTTTCCTGAATGGGGCGCTTTTTTAATGTGGCTTCGACGAAGTCGAAGTTATTCGCAAAGCGAATAAAATTCTTCTGAATTTTCCACATTATAAGTATATTTTTGAGTGTTTTTTACTCAAAAATGTACGCATGTTACCCCAAAAGCCTAAATTAGATTAGAGATTATAAATTAGAGATTAGAGAGCCATTAAAAAAATCAGAAAAGAGGAAACGAAATGCCGAAAATTAGAGTAAATCGCAATAAAGGCTACACCGTAATGAGCAACCATCATTTGAAAGATAAAAGTCTTTCGCTTAAATCAAAAGGGCTGTTATCAATGATGTTATCACTTCCCGACGAATGGCATTACTCAACTAAAGGGCTTGCGGCAATCTGCAAAGAGGGCGTGGATGCAGTCAGTTCAGCGATTAAGGAATTAGAAAAAGCGGCTACATCATTCGCAATAAAATTCGAGACGAACGTGGAAGAATCGCCGAAACCGAGTATATCATTTATGAAGAACCACAAAATAAAACGAAACCCGAATCTGCACCCGAACAGAAAGAAACAGAATCTTTAAAATCTTTAAAAATCGAAGAAAAACAAGAACAGGAAGAACCAAAGTATGAAGAACCAAAGTACGAAGAACCTAAAACGGATTTTCCACACATGGTAAATTCAGATTCGGAAACTTCAAATGCGGAAAGTCTGAGTTTGGAAACACCAAATTCGGAGGAACCCGCACAATTAAGTATTAAAGAACTTAATAAAAAAGAATTTAAGACTGATATATTAAATAATCAATCTATCAATCAATCTTATAACAAGACTGACGAAAAAATCCCAACAAAGGCTTCGCCCAAAGAAGATGGATGGATTGATAGAACAGCCGAATATCGCTCTTTGATTATGAAAAATATTGAATATGCCTATCTTGTGGATAAGTACGATTGTGAGCGTATAGACGAAATCGTCGAGGTTATTTTAGATGCTGTCTGCACAAGAAAAAAATATATTCGTGTTGACGGTGACGAAAAATCCGCCGAACTTGTTAAAAGCCGTTTGTTAAAACTCGGTCCGTTTCACATCGATTACGCTTTTGATTGCCTGAGAAAAAACACCACGAAAGTTTATAATATCAAGGCGTATCTGCTTACAACGCTTTATAATGCATCGGCTACGATGGGGCATTATTACAGCGCAGAAGTTAATCATGATTTATATGGCAGTTAAAACCTGTGTTGCTTTTAAAAGTAGCACTTTTTTTATATAAAAAATAAACAAATTTGAGAGGAGTGATGCCTATTGGCAGGAGTAACCAAAAAGCAGATTGAGGCGGCTCGTGCTGTTGATTTGCTTACGTATCTGCGAACTCACGAACCTGACAATATCAAAAGAGAGGGCAACGGATATTACTTAAAAGACCACGACAGCCTTAAAATTTCTAACGGAAAATGGTTTTGGTTTTCTCGTGGATTCGGGAGTAATAACGCCCTTGATTTTCTTGTGCAGGTGCGAGGGCTTAACTTTGTCGAAGCGGTGCGAGTTCTTGCGGGTGATGAAAATATTTCGAGAAATTCATACGAACCGCCGAAAAATTTATCCGAAAAAACAAAAAAATCTTTTGAGTTGCCGAAACCTTATTTTAATAATCATCATGTCGTTGCTTATCTTATGAACCGCGGCATTGACCGCCATGTGATTGATATCTGCATCAAGGCAGGCACGCTTTACGAAAGTAAGAATCGGCACAATTGCGTTTTTGTCGGAAAAGACGGCGACGAAGCTAAATTTGCTTGTCTACGCGGTACGTTTGGAAATTTCAAAATGGACGTTTCGGGCAGCGATAAGAACTACAGCTTTATTTTTCCTGCAAAAGATACAAGCGAAAGTAAAATCGTTAACGTCTTTGAATCGCCTATTGATACGCTTTCTTTTGTGAGTATGGAACGCGAAAACAGTTACAACCGGAACAACGAAAACTATCTTTCGCTTGGCGGAGTTTCTTCTCTTGCGCTTATAAAATTTCTTGAAAATAACCCGAATATTTCGGATATCAGATTACGCCTTGATAACGACGCTTCGGGTATTGATGCAATGGAGCGTATAACAGCGGAGTTATCCGAAAATCCAAAGTATAAAATTATATCCGAACCGTCCCCAATCGGTAAGGATTGGAACGATTTATTGCAATATTTAAAAGTTCAAAAAAAGGCTGAAAGGCTTGAATACCGCCCGAATAAAGAGGCGGAATTATAAATTTTAGGAGGCTATATTTCATGAAACAAACAGAAAATTTAAAAAAATCGAAAACTTCAAAAAAATCGNAAACTTCAAAGAAAACCAAAACTTCAAAAAAATCAGAAAGTTTAAAAAAATCAGAAAGTTCAAAACAACCACAAAATTTTATGCAAATAATCGCTGATGCAAGCAAAATACCGAATTACTCACCTGCGGCGATAAAACGTCTCATGCAGACACTCGACCTTAACGAAAAAAGTTTTGCGTTTCTCATGAATGTTTCACCGCAAACGATACGTCTTTGGATGACGGGAGCGGCGAAACCGTCTAACATCGCAAGAAGATTGATTCAACTTTACGAAACAGCGCCCGAACTTATCGTTAAAACCATTTCCACGGATTCCACAAAAGGCGATGATGCCGAATGATGACACTCGGTTCTTTGTTTGACGGAATCGGAGTTTTTCCGCTTTCCGGCATAAGACACGGTATCAAGCCTGTTTGGGCGAGTGAAATTGAAAAATCGCCCATCTCAATTACAAAAAAACATTTTCCCAATATGGAACATCTCGGAGATATTTCATCGCTTAACGGCGGTGAAGTTTCTCCCGTTGATGTTGTTACTTTCGGCTCACCGTGTCAAAATCTTTCACAAATCGGGGACAGAATCGGACTTGCGGGAGAAAAATCAGGATTATTTTACGACGCAATAAGAATTATAAATCAAATGAGGGAGGTTACAAATGGAAAATATCCCACCTTTGCAGTATGGGAAAACGTGCCGGGAGCTTTCAGCAGCGGAATGGGAGCAGATTTTAGGGCCGTCATTGAAACGTTCACAAACTGCGAAATTCCTATGCCTGATAAAAATAAATGGGCAGCCGCCGGAATGGTACCGGACACTAACCCCCAAATCGCTTGGCGATGCTTGGATTCCAAATACTTTAGAAGCGCCCAATCAAGGCGAAGGGTATTTCTTGTGGCAGATTATAGAGGACGACGTGCCGGAGAAATACTTTTTAACCCCGAACCAATCAACGAAATACTTGAAGTTGGCGCAGAAAGCGGGTTGCCGATTCCCGCCGGAGATAGAAACGATGCTTCTCAATCAAGGCGGGATTATGCCGAAATAAGATGTTTCCGTGACCGCAAAATGAGAGGCGGAGCGCAATATAACAATCCGAAAATGTTTTTATCCGCCATCAGTAAGCCCGATACTCCTTGCCCTACGTTACTTGCGAGAGACACACAAAGATTCTCAATTCATTATCCCGATAATCCCGAAAATGATATCATCAGAAAACTTACGCCTAAAGAGTGTGAAATTTTAATGGGATTGCCTGTCGGCTGGACGGAATACGGATATGACGGCAAAGCGATTTCGGATAGTGCAAGATATAAAGCACTCGGTAATTCAATCGTTGTCGGTTGTGCGGAGTATGTTATGTATGGAATTTCAAAAGCATTGCGAGAGGAGGTTTTAAATTAAATGCCTAAACAAACACATGAAGATTTCGGAGAAAAAATCGGCGGAGCTAAAAAAGACCTGTGGACAAAACGAGGATTATATTCTTCCGACCTTGCTGATATGAACGAACGTGAAACTGACAAATACGTGAAGAAAGATAATATTTGGAAAAAGCCTGATTATGACGCTTTAATCGAAAGCGGGTTGCCTGTTGATGTTGTTTACTTCATAAAAAAAGTTCGTGACAGCACAAGCACAAAACCCGAATATTATCGCAATGACACATCGGAAAAACGTCTTGAACGCCAAAAAGAATATATTGATACTGTCAGAGAACTTCAAGGCATCGTCGAAAACGTAAAAACTAAAGACGATGCCAAATCTGCCTTTGATAAATTCTTTATTGCGGGCGGTTATCTCGAAAAGGAAAGCGGAGGTATTGTCCCATATTATAATCGTACTGAAAAAAGTAAGGACAACTCGGTTATCACAAATAAGCTCTCAAAAATGATGAAGATTCGCAACGATTCTGATTTTGAATACGATTTCACACGCAAAGCTGAAAAAGAACAGTTCGGCGTTCCTAAAAGTGAAAAGATTCCTAAAGGTTATGGTATCCGTTATAACGACGGAAAAAATTCTTGGAATAAAAACGATGATTGGAAGCCGGCTACATGGTTTGTCGTTAAAGGAAGTCGTATTTTGGAAACAAATTTTGATACAAAAGCGGAGGCTTTAAAGTGGGTTCGGGAATTTGCCAAAACGTTGGGTAAAGCAGGGAAACAAAAAATTATTCCGCCGCAGTTTGAAAATATTCAACGAAACGGACCTGATTATCGTCAAGGAAAAAATATGGACGGCAAAGATTTTATGAATACTTTTGGCTTTAAAGGCGGTGAGTTCGGCAACTGGGTGTCGCAGACCGACCGACAAGCCTCTCTTAATTACGGATATGATGCTTTAAAAGATTTAGCACGTGCGCTTTCTATCGCGGATAAAGATATTTCTTGCGGCGGCGAGTTGTCTATTGCTTTCGGTGCAAGGGGAAGCGGCAATGCTATGGCACATTATGAACAGTTACGGCAGGTAATAAATCTTACCAAAATGCGTGGTGCCGGCTCACTCGGTCACGAATTTTTTCATGCATTAGATGATTTTTTAGGCAGAAAATTCGGTGCAAAAAAAATGCTTTCGGAAGAACCTTATAAATATCCTTTATTTCAAAAGCTGATTGCTACAATCAAATATAAACCGACCACACTTGAACAGGCGAGAGCTTCGGCGGAAGCAACAAAAGAAAGAACCGTCCGCAGTGCAGAAAAGGGATTAGAAGCAATGGTCGGGATTTACATCAACAAAGGCGGCGAGGAAGCCCTTAATGCTTATGAACCTTTAAAAGAAGCCTTTTTGCGTGGTGAATCCGGAAGCGTTGAAAAAATAAATACATTAAAAAAATCTGTTACAGGGAGAGTAATTCCCAAAGATTACAGACAACGCCTTGCTGCTTATGAAAATATTCTCGTATCGATGGCTAACAGAACGGAACCGGTAATCGGAAAAACAGAAACCGATTATTATAAAAACTCACAAGAGATATCCAAACAATACGAAAAGGACGGTGGTTATTGGGATGGCAATGTGGAGCTGACAGCGAGAGCGTTTGCAACTTATATCGTTGATAAATTAGTCACTCAATCCGATTATCTTGTCGGTCATGCCGAAACTGCTATCGCCGTTATACCGGATAAAGACGGCAATTCAACTATTGTAAAAGGCTTTCCGGAGGGAGATGAACGCAAGGCGATAAATGCTGTTTTTGATGAAATCGTTGCAGAACTAAAACTTGAAAATATTCTTACTCATGATGATAAATCTGCGGAGTTATTAAGACTTGAAGAAAAAAGTTCTTATTCAAAAGAATCACCCTCAAAATCGTCTATACTTGATAAACTTGCAGTTTCTAAAGGAGAAGTAGCAAAAAATGATTCCGGTAAAACGGAAAAATCAGAAAGGGCTGATAAGACAGAAAAACCCAAAAAATCACATGAAAACGAACTTTGAAAGGAAGTGCATAAATGGAAGATAAATTAAAAGGGGAACCATTACTTGAAGCTTTTATTGCCGACATCGAAACTTACCAAAGCGGTGAACTTGTGGGCTTTTGGCACTCGTTTCCTACAACGAACGAAGAACTGCAAACGGCAATTAAAGAAAACACTTTTGCCGGTGTAAATTTCAAGGATTATTTTATTGATGATTATAAAATTCATTTAGACGGAGTGGAACGCCAATTTGCGGAGAATAGAGAAATAGAGGAAATCAATTTTCTGGCGATTAAACTTGAACAAATGTCGCCGTCACAACTTTTAATTTTAGATTCTGTTTTAGAAGTAAATTCATATTCTGATAATTTGACGGATGTAATCAATGCGGTTGAAAATGTTGATAAATACGATTTACAGCCTGCGTTTACCACACAACAGTATGGCGAATTTTTAATTGATGTGTTAAAAGAGGATAATAGAGAAGCATTTATGCGATTACAGCAATCGGATAATACCGATGATAAAAATCTTGCTGAATATATTGAAAGGCTCGAATGTAGCGTTGACGTTGAAAAATTCGCCAAAGAACAGGAAAATGCAGAAAACGGGTTTTATACTTCAAACGGTTACTTGACGCAGAGCGGTGAATTAAGTTCCTCATACCTCAGCGTAAAGGATATTCCCGAAGAATATCGTATTTTCACCTATCCGGAAAAGGCAGCGACGAAAAAACCGGAAAAAATTTCTGTGCTTGATAAACTTGCCGATGCTAAGGCTGAATCGGCAAAAAATGAGA
>JGI994J12354_10004176_pt1 | contig 13111 bp, 10 predicted proteins | sample IntmicLarv3ML3BL_FD_12354 | JGI IMG/M metagenome (IMG submission 12354)
CGGAGAGCTTTCGGTCGTCCGCCGTTTCCACCGTATACCCGAAGCTTTCGGCGGCGTCGTGGGAGGTGGGGAAGGGGACGACTCTCAGATCGTTCAGGTTTTTGCCGCTCTCGTCAATCTCATGCACCGGGAACTGCCCGTTGCAGATTCCCATCTCTACCAGCTCACGCAGGGTGCCTCTGCTGGCGTAAACGGGAGTATGGTGCCGCGAACAAAAAACGCGCAGGGCGCTGACGTGGTCGGTGTGCTCATGGGTAACAAAAACAGCCTGGATCTCAGACGGCTCTACGGAAACGGCGTTCAGCGCAAGCTCCAGCTGCTTGGCGTTTTTTCCGGCGTCAATCAAAATCCGCGTGCCGGAGGCCTCTAGGAGCAGGCTGTTGCCGCTGCTGCCGCTAAAGAGGGGACAAAATCGAGCCATACGGAGCAACACTTCTTTCTGTGGGTGTTTTTAAATAAAGAAAAAGACCGTAAAAAACGTTTTCGTTCCTTACAGCCTTATGATCCGGTTAGATTGCGTCGCTTTGTACGGAAGGAACGTGTACCCGGCGAATGTCAGCGCCCAGGGAGCGCAGCTTCTGTTCGATATCTTCATAGCCGCGTTCGATGTGCTGAATCTCTTCAATTTCGGTTGTACCCTCCGCGGCCAGGGCGGCAATAATAACCGCGGCACCGGCGCGAAGATCGGTGGCCTTGACCGGAGCGGCCTTCAGCCGGGGAACGCCCTCAAAGACAGCCACACGGCCTTCCACAGAGATTTTAGCGCCCATCCGGCGCAGCTCCTCGGTATAACGGAAGCGGTTGTCCCAGACCCCCTCGGCGACAATGCTGGTACCCTCCGCCATGCACAAAAGAGCGGAAATCTGGGGCTGCATATCGGTGGGGAAGCCGGGGTGAGGCATTGTTTTTATATTGCATTTGGAGAGCTTTCCGTCGCGGCGGACGCGAATCGCGTCGTCATATTCGGTCACCTCCACACCCATCTCCTCCAGCTTGGCGGAGATGGATTCCAAATGCTTCGGGATGACATTTTTGATCAGCGTATCACCGCCCGCGGCGGCGGCCGCCGCCATATAAGTACCCGCTTCAATCTGGTCGGGAATGATGGAATAGGTGGTGCCGCTGAGATGGGTCACGCCGTGGATTTTTATCACATCCGTACCCGCGCCGCGAATGTCGGCGCCCATAGAGTTGAGGAAGTTCGCCAGATCGACGATGTGCGGTTCCTTGGCCGCGTTTTCCATTACGGTCAGACCCTTTGCCTTTACGGCGGCGAGCATAATATTGATGGTTGCGCCGACGGAGACGACGTCGAAGAAAATGTTGGCGCCGTTTAACTCTTTCGCGTCCAGTTCAATCATGCCGTCAGTCAGCTTCGACTCGGCACCCAGCGCTTCAAAGCCTTTTAAATGCAGGTCAATCGGACGGACGCCGAAATTACAGCCGCCCGGCATCGCGACACTGGCTTTGCGGAACCGGCCCAGCAGCGAGCCAAGCAGATAATAGGAGGCGCGCATATGGCGGACAAGGTCATAGGAGGCGATGGGGGAGGAGATGTGGCGGCAATCCACCTCAATTGTCGATTTGTTGATCATTTTTACCTGCGCGCCCATCTCATAGAGAAGGCGGGCGATGATCCCGACGTCGGAAATCGCGGGAACGTTTTCTATCCGGCATACGCCGTCCGCAAGAATTGCTGCGGGAATAATCGCGACAGCCGCGTTTTTCGCGCCGCTGATGCTGACTTCACCATATAATTTTTTTCCGCCGTTGACTAAATATTTATCCAATTCCTGGACACCCCTAACATTTAGATTGCGCTGTGTTTTTTAAACAGGCATAAGTATACCACGAACTCGCAAAAAAGAAAAGTCATTTTTCCGATTTTATTCATAGAATATACATGATTTTGTAGACATGGAGGCTTTTGTATACTACCGCTATTATTGGTCCAGGCGCTGCGAATCATGTTTAAGAAATTTTTCATTTTTCATCGAAACCACAGGCGCTTCGCAAAAAGTCCGGCAGTGCGGACGCATTGCCGGACAAGAAAGGCAAATTCATTACGGGCTGACATATTTTCTCGGGTTGATCGGTGTGCCGTTCCGGCGGATCTCGAAATGGAGATGGTTGCCCTGAGAATTGCCGGAGTTTCCGATTTTTCCGATATTTTGTCCCTGGGATACCCGCTGTCCGGAACGGACATTGGCTGCGCTGAGATGAGCGTACAGGGTCTGCCAGCCGTTGCCGTGATTGATCCGGATACAGAGACCATAGCCGCCGCCGCTGGAAACACTGACGGTGCCCGCGTCGGAAGCCACGACCGGCTGTCCGCGGGAACGCCCGTTGGCGATGTCAATGCCCGCGTGGAGACGCCCCCAGCGATAACCGAAGTTACTGCTGATTTGGCGTACCGTCGGGGCCGGCCAGATAAAACGGCCGGTGGGCGCTTGGTCTGAATCCCGCGTGTTGCCGCCGCCACCGCCGCCGCCGCCGCCGTCGCTATAAGAGGGCGCTTTTTTCGTGCCGACGGTTACCTTTTGGTCTACCGGCTCTTTCAGTGTGACCTTCTCCACGTTTTTGCGGGAGATCTCTACGCCGTCGATGAAGGTTACGCTGTCCGTATATTCAATTTCACCCTTGGAACCCTGCTGTGTTACCGAAGAGTAAGTTGTGTAGCGGCTGTCGTCCTTGAGGGTAACCGTATTATAGGGAAGCTCTTTTGTGTAGACTTCTTCCTTTGTGATTTTAACCGTCAGGAAGGAGCGGGGCTTGGCCACCTTTACGTCCTGACCCTCAATCAGCTTCTCTACATCCGCGTCGGGATTCAATTCCTTCAGCTCGGCGAGGGTCATGCCGTATCGGTTGGCGATGGCGGAGCCGGTCTCTCCCTTTTTAACGGTGGCGTGCTCCTCCTCCTGAACCTTGGAGGTGAGCTTTTCCTGAATGGCCGCCGTTTCGACAATGCTTTCGGTTGAATATAGCCCGGACATCAGCTGGACGTCGCTGGTAAAGTCCGCCTTCGCGTTCTCGTCGGAGCCCTTGCCCTTGTTCAAAATACTTTGGAGGACAAACGTCATATCGGCGCGGCTGTCCACCGCCCCGACCAATTCCTTGTCCACATACAGCCCATAGGCTTCTTTATAGGAGTTTTCCGATTCCTCAATCAATTTATTACACACGGAATCCGCGCTGTTGATTTCGGTGTCGTCCTCCAGGACGGCCAGCGTATACTTCGGCGTCAGGTTTCGGCTGTCCTCCGATTCGTCCGCGATCCGCTGACTCAGCATTTCCGCGGCGCTGCCGTAGACCTCTTCACTTTTAATGTAGGCGAGATCCTTTCCGTTCCACTCCACCTGCAACCCATAGGAAAGATTGCTGAAATGATTGACGGAAAAAAGGAGCAGGACAATCGCCGCCACCGGCGTAACGGTATTGAAAAGAGTGATCAATACGCGGCGGTGACGGACAAGGGTTCGTCCGCTGATCTTAAAAAATTCGATGACCGGAGAGAAAAATCCGCGCCGCCTCGCTGCTCTCATGCGCGCACCGGCGATGGAAAAGCCCTGACGAATCCGGTCTCTTTCCTCGCGGGCCCATTCAATGCTCCGCCCCAAAAGAGCCTGATGCATACGACCGAATAAATTAACTACGGGACGGAAAAAATGCCCGGAACGGCGGAAAAAGCGTTTCATAATCCGTACCGATTGAATTCCAACCATATACAAAAAGCGGGCAAATCGGTTGGTAGATTTTTCCCGGTCGACTTCGGAATGTCCGGTATAGGAAGAGGCTCGGCTGCGGGTTTTGCCCTTTTCTCCGAAAGACATCCAAAACACCTCGTTCATTTAAAAAATTATTACAAACTTGTAACCACTTACACCATTATACTGATATACAGAAAAAAATCAAGTCTTTTTACCAAAAATCAACAATATGAGTAGCTTTTCGAAGGGGAACGGGGCGATATCTAGGGAATCGGCGGAGTATTCCGAGCGGATTTTTTCGGATTTACAGGGGATTTTAAGAGGGTTATTCGGCAGTATAACCCGAAAAAAGCGGTAATTTTCTTGTTCCGGCGGTTACAAGTTACAATATTGTCATCTTTATGGGGAGCGCTGTCCCGCGGAGCAATGTTTTTTCTCTTTTGGCCGGTAATCCTCCGGCTTAGCGGGGAGGCCGGTCTCATAGGAAATGTCCCCCGTCAGCGAGTACAAATCGAGGGAAGGATCCGCTAAGCTCTTCCGAAAGCCGTCGATCAGGGAAACGGACAGCGTATAGGCCCGGTCATAGAGGGCAAAAAAGTCCTCCGTGTGTTTTTGGGGTGGATCTTCGTAGGGATTCTGCCACGGATCATGCTGTACATTGGCGAAATCATCCTCGCCCTCGGACAGGGGGCGGATATAGGACGAGACGGGGAAGGACGCCTTGAAAAGCCGCTCCAGACGTTCCATGAAGGGCTTTTTCAGCAGGGTCGGGTCGTTTAGCAGGCGCTGGGAGAGACGGAAATCGTTCATCGCCTGGAGCAGGAGCGCTTCGGGCGCGGATTCGCCGAAGGCCTGCCGGAGGGCGAAGGCCAGCATCGCGGCAATTTCTCCTTCCCCCTCCGGCAGCCGGGGATAGATCCGTTTTAGCGGCAGGTCGAGGGGCGTCTGGCCGCGGAGATAGCGCAGCATAATCACATCCAGCGCCGTCTCAATGCGCGCATGACATTCACTTTTGGAAATCTTGGGGTTCGAGGCCTGCCAGATCTCAATCTGGGAATAGACGTAGGGGTGAGCGGTGCGGTCGAACGCATAATGGCTCAGAAAGCCCAAGAGATAAGAGCGCGCGGCGTCTTTTTCGGGAGAACGCACGAGAAAATCCCGTGCCGCTTCGAGAAAGCGCGACGGACTGAGCCAGTGGATTTTCCGGCCCGCTTCCATCAGACTCCGACCAAGCTGCCAGGGAAAGCCGCGGTGGATCAAGAGAAAATCCGGCCCCTGCGCGCCGCAGAGGAAGGCGGTTTCATTCTCCACCGGCGCATCAGTCGTTCGGTGATATTTCAGAAGCTCCTGCGCCAGCAGATAGTGGGTGGTGGCAGACGGCATATTCTTCCGCTCCCTTCCAAAGATTCAGCTGCCCGCAGAGGATTTGCATATCAAGGGGCAGCGGCGCCGCAAGCTCGACCGCTTTTCCGGACACCGGATGAACAAACCGGAGGGCCGCGCAGTGCAGTGCCTGCCGGGGAATTAAATCGGTCTGTCCGCCGTACATATCGTCTCCGGCCAGCGGGTGGCCGAGAGAGGAGAGGTGGACGCGGATCTGGTGTGTCCGTCCGGTTTCCAGGGTCAGGCGCAGCAGGGTGTGACCTCCGCCGTGGGCGAGGGCGGTCCAGTGGGTGACCGCCGATTCGCCGCTTTCGCCCGTTTCGCGCTGGATGCCGTGCCCTTCTTTTATGCGGATCGGGGAGAGGATGGTGCCGTTCTCCCTCAGTGTTCCCTCACAGATGGCAAGATATTCCTTCCGGGCGCTGGTGCCGAGATTGGCGGCCGCATACGGGTTACGGGCGGCCAAGATCAGGCCGGTCGTGTCCCTGTCGAGGCGGTTGAGGGGCCGGAAGGTTTCCCGAAGCCCCTGCTGAGCCAGATAGGCCGCACAGGCGTTGGCGAGGGTGTCCTTTTCATGGCCGCGGGAGGGGTGAACCGGCATACCGGAGGGTTTATTGAAAACAAAAACGTCCTCATCCTCATACACCACATCGAGGGGCAGATCGCTGTCCTCCGCCGGGCGGCGGTCGTCGGGGATCGTGATGCGGATAAGGTCGCCGGTGTGAATCCGGTCGATGGTGCGGAGAAGGGAGCCGTTGACTGTGACGCCGCCCTCCACGTGCTTTTGGGAGGCCAGCAGCCGGTAGGACAGCTTACAATGTCCGCGCAAAAACCTGTGGGCTTTCGCGCCGTCGTAGGATTCGGGGACGATAAATTCAAGTATTCGCATACAATAATCCTTTTTCTCGGGATAGAAAATGTGAAAAGGGAAATCCGGCGGATTTCCCTTTTCAATCTTTTGAGTCTGCTAAAATTATACTTCCTTTGTCCAATGGAAGGGATCCGGCTCCTTGCCCCACTGGATGCCGGTAAGCGTGTCATACAATTTCTGGGAAAGCGCGCCGATTTCGCCGTTGTTGACGACGATTTTTTTCTCGCCCCATTTCAGTTCGCCGACCGGCGAGATTACGGCGGCGGTACCGGTGCCAAAAACTTCCTTTAAAAGGCCTTTGTCCGAGGCGTCGGCCAGCTCCTGGATGGAGATGGGCCGCTCGGTGACGGTCATACCCCAGGAGCGGAGGATGTCAATGGTGGACATCCGGGTGATCCCGGAGAGAATAGAGCCTTGGAGCGCGGGGGTAATGATCTCGTCCCCGATCAGGAAAAAGACGTTCATGGTACCCACTTCTTCGATATACTTGCGCTCCACGCCGTCCAGCCACAGCACCTGGGTATAGTTCATTTTCTCGGCGTCCGACTGCGCTTTCAGCGAGGAAGCGTAGTTTCCGGCAGTTTTTGTAAAGCCCATGCCGCCCTTGACGGCGCGGACATAGTTCGTTTCCACGAAAATCTTGACCGGGTCGAGGCCGTTCGGGTAATAGGCGCCGACCGGGGAAAGAATGATGACGAACAAAAGATGCTTGGCGGGATGGACGCCCACAAAGGGATCCACCGCGAAGATAAAGGGCCGGATATAGAGGGAGGTGCCCTCCGCGGTCGGGATCCAGTCCTGATCCACCTCTACGAGTTGGCGCGCGGCTTCTACAGCCAGCGCCTCGTCGATCAGCGGGATACAGAGCCGCTCGTTGGAGACGTTCAGCCGTTCCATGTTCTTTTCCGGACGGAACAGAAGGGTGCGTCCGTCCACGGCGCGATAGGCCTTCATCCCCTCGAAAACCTCCTGCCCATAGTGGAGGCACATGGCGGCGGGATCCAGCGTAATCGGCGCGTAGGGGACAATACGCGGGTCGTGCCAGCCCTGTCCCTCGTCATAGTTCATCATAAACATGTGGTCGGTAAAGATCCGTCCAAAGCCTAAATTGCTTTGATCCGTCGGTTTCGTTTTCGGGGTTTTGGTGCGTTCAATACGAATCTCCTGCATAGTCATTTCGCTCCTCACATCAATAAATTAAAAGTTAGTATAGCATTTTTTTCGGCAAAAGACAAGCAAAAGAAGAAGAAAAACAGCGGGTTTAGAATAACCCTTTAATTTCCTCTAATAATGCTTGCGGGTCATTTTTTTTCGGGTCAAATGAAACTGAAAAACGACCGCTGTCACAATAGCTGAACAAAAAATCCGTAAAACCGGTCATTGCATACTTTCTGGCCCCGTGCTTCATATAATTGGAATAAGACTGAACGAAAGCTTCCCAATCGATGTTCGGGCAAAAGCAAACGGTTTCCAAGTAGTAATGAAAAGCTTTTGGAATCAGGTCAAACGTCGCTTCATTCACAGGCAAACTGCCTACGGTCAACAAACTGCTGTATGTTTCCACTTTTCCGCTCTTTTTTATTACAGTTGTTGTTGTAGGAGGTTCGTATCTACCATAGGTTTTAAAATGCTCCGGGATTTCTTTATCGTATTGCTCCCATTCTTCGTTTGTTATATTTAGCCCGTCCGTTCGATAATGACCAAAAAACATTTCCTCGCCTTTTGTAAAATGCTTTATCACTTTCATATACTTCGGCATCGGGTCATCGGCAAAGTTATAACTGATTTTCTTAAACAACAACCCTTTTTTAATGATTAAATTATCCAGCGCGATTTCATGGACGCCATCTTCGCAATGCCTGAGTTCTATTTTCATACCGATTTCCCTCGCTTCAAAACAAAAATAAACTTTTTCATCTTGCAGGCACCCTTCCATAGAAAATTGTTTTGTTTAAGTATAATTGAATGGCGGAAAATTTGCAATCGCTATCCGAAACAAAGTCAGGCCCAAAGAAAAGGTGGGGCTTGCTATTTTCTATTGTTCGGGCTAAAATAGTTTTAGAAGTAAAGAGAAGGACGTGAGAAAGATGTCTTATAAATCGGAGTTTATTCGTTTTATGTGCGAGAGCAAGGTCTTGGGTTTCGGTGAATTTACGTTAAAAAGCGGGCGGATCGCCCCCTATTTCATCAACACGGGGAATTATCGGACGGGCGCGCAGATTGCGAAGCTCGGCGGCTATTATGCCGCTTGTATGCAGGAAAACCAGGTGCCGGCCGACGCCCTGTTTGGCCCGGCCTATAAGGGCATCCCCCTGGCCGTCGCGACAGCCATCGCGCTGAGCGGACAATACGGCATAGATGTGAACTATTGTTTCAACCGCAAGGAGGCGAAGGATCACGGTGAGGGCGGTGTGATGGCGGGGTATCCGCTGGCGGACGGCGACCGCGTGGCGATCATTGAGGATGTCATCACTGCGGGCACGGCCATCCGGGAGGTTTTGCCTCTTCTGAAAAGAACGGCGGCGGTTGAGGTGACCGGGCTGATTATTTCCGTGGACCGCATGGAGCGGGGCAAGGGGGAGAAGTCGGCGGTACAGGAGGTATATGAGGAGTTCGGGATCAAAACCTATCCGCTGGTAACAATCCACGACATCATCGAAGCGATTCAGGACGGGACAATCCCGTTTTCGGAATATCTGGAGAAAATGCTCGCCTACCGGGAGCAGTATGGCGTCTGACGCCACGGCTTCGAGGAGAAGAAAGTAGTATTTAGCGCCGTTCAGTTTGGGCTGAGCGGCGTTTTTATGCCTCAAATTCCGCAATACTTTGCCACAAAAATACCGAAAGAAAAGACTTCTTTATTCACAATTTCTCGATATAATAGGCACAACAAATTGACGGGAGGAACTATGATGAAAGAAAAGTTTACAGAGGTTACCGCAAAAAGCACCAACCCGAAGCCGCCCGGGGAGAAGGGCAAAAAACCGCTGTCGAAAAGGCAGAAAAAGAATATCCGAAACGGTATCATTGCGGTTGTGTGTGTGTTGGTACTCGTCATCGGAAGCATACTGCTGAACGGCGGAAAAAGCGCAGCCCCGGCGGTTTCCTACCAGATTGTTGAGCTTACCAAGGGAGATCTTTTCCAAAGTGTCACGGGTTCAGGCGCGCTGTCCCTGCCGGACAGCCATGAACTCACCCTTCCCACCGGGATCAAGATCAACGAATTGGTTGCCAAATCGGGCGCGAAGCTCGCGGAGGGGGATACGATCGCAACGCTGGACGCCGAGACCCTCAATCAGGTCATTGCCCAGCTCCAGGAGTCGGTCAACACAGGGAACAGTGAGCTGTCCCAATACAACAACTCGACGGCCACCTCCTACATCTCCTCGAACATCACCGGGCGCGTAAAAATTATCGACCTGAAGGTGGACGACGTTATCCAGTCGGTCATGGACGAAAAGGGTGCCTTGATGGTGCTCTCCGTGGACGGATACATGAAGCTTACCGTGAGCGTCGAATCGGCGGGAGACCTGGCGCTGAACCAGGAGGTCACGGTGACACTGCCGGACGGCATGAAGCGGACGGGGACGGTCTCCGCCATAGAGACGGACGGAAAAGCCTTTACCGTACTGCTTGGCGACTATTATCCGGTTCCCGGCGAGGAAGCGACGGTTTCCGACGGGGACAAGGAACTGGGAAAAGGAACGCTGGAGATCAACCAGCCCCAGTACATCACCGGGAACACCGGTACCTGTAAAAGTATTCCCGTGTCACTCAACCAAAAGGTATACAACGGAACGACACTGATCCGCCTGAAAAATCTGCCCATCTCCAACGCGTATGAGACCAAGCTCGGCGAGGTAAAGGATCTGGTGGAACAGCTGAATACGGCGATCTCCTACCGGAGCAGTGGAAATCTCATCCCCTCCCCCTATGAGGGAATTCTCGCCGAAACCGAGCTGACGAGCGGCTCGACCATCGGAGAAGAGCTGAACACCCTGACGGTCAACGATACCTCCAACTTCCTGCTGGACGTGTCGGTGGATGAGCTGGACATTCTGGACATCAAGGAAGGGATGCCGGCGACGATCACGGTGGACGCGCTGGAGGAGGAGAGCTTCGAGGGAGAGGTTACCTTTATCTCCGCCAGCGGCACCAGTGAAAACGGCGTGACCAAATACCCGGTGACCCTGAAGGTTACGACGGACGGACGGCTGCTGCCGGGGATGTCGGCTTCGGCGGACATCATCATTGAAGAGCGGAAGGACGTCCTTCTCGTTCCGCTGCTGGCGGTCAACACCATGCGTGGAAAATCCTTTGTTTATAAATATGACGGAACCGCGCCGGAAAGCGCAGAGATGATTCCCGGCGTCATGACGGAGATCGAGACCGGGCTTTCCAACGACAGCTCTGTCGAGGTGGTTTCCGGCTTGAGCGAGAGCGACCGGATTGTGGTTGTCCGCGAGGGCCAGTCGGATACCGGATTCATGTTCGGCGGCATGGGCGGCATGGGCGGCATGCGTGCCGTGCAAGGGGAAACCGTCGTGGTAGCGCCGGATGGCGGCCCTGTTGAAGTGAGAGGCGCGCGTCCCAGCGGCGGTGCACAGGGAGGACCGCCGAACATGGGGAATCGGGGTGGCGGCCAATGATTGAGATGAAGGACATTGCCAAGCGTTACCAGATGGGCGAAGAGGTCGTCCGGGCGCTGGACGGCGTCAGTCTCACCATCGGAGAAGGAGAATATGTCGCGATTCTCGGACCCTCCGGTTCAGGGAAATCCACGCTGATGAACATCATCGGGTGTTTGGACGCGGCCGACGATGGTACCTATGTATTGGATGAAATTCCGATTGAGGACTATTCGGAGAAACAGCTGGCGGAGATCCGCAACGAGAAGATCGGCTTTATTTTTCAGGGCTTCAATCTGATCAACAAAATGGACGCCTATGAAAATGTGGAGCTGCCGCTTATTTACAGCCGGATGTCCCGGCAGGAGCGCCGGGAGCGCGTAAAAAGCTCCCTCGAAAAGGTGGGGCTGGCCGGGCGGACCAAGCACCGTCCCAATGAGATGTCGGGCGGACAGCAGCAGCGTGTGGCCATCGCCCGCGCGCTGGCGACGCACCCCTCGATTATCTTGGCGGATGAACCCACCGGAAATCTGGACAGCCACACCGGCGCGGACATTATGGCGCTTTTTGACCAGCTCAATGCACAGGGGCACACCATTGTGCTCATCACCCATGACAGCGGCGTGGCGCAGCACGCCCGCCGGCAAATCCGCCTGATGGACGGAAAAATTTTCCAGGATACGGGGGTGGAAAGCGCATGATTTGGCGATCCATTGTCATGTCTGTAAAATCCATACTGGCCAATAAAATGCGTTCCTTTCTGACGATGCTGGGCATCATCATCGGCGTCATCGCGGTGGTTGTCCTGATCTCCATCGGCCAGGGCGCGACCGGGACGGTAACCAGCACCATTGAGGACATGGGAACCAACCTATTGTCAGTCAACGTCATGGGGTCTCGGGATTCGGATATAACGATAACCATGAAAGAGGTGTATGAGCTGGAAGGGGAGGGGGGCATCAGCAGGATTGCCCCGATGCTCAGCCAGTCGGAGACCGTCAAGGCGGACATCAACACCTTTGACGCCACCATTGAGGCCACGGTTCCGGGGTATGAATCCATCCGGAAGATGGAGTTGGAGACCGGGCGGTTCCTGACCCAGCCGGACATTGAGAACCGCACGGCGGTCGCCGTTGTGGGAACCGAGGTGGCCGACGAGCTGTTCGGACACCGACAGGTAATCGGCGAAGAGCTGACCCTGTCCGGACAGAAATTTACCGTTGTCGGTCTCCTGGAGGAAAAGGGAACAAGCTCTTTCACCTCCAACGATTCGAAAATCATCATTCCCTATACGCTGGCCGAGCGCCTCTATAACCAGAAGGGGATCAGCACGCTCTACGTGTCGGCCGATACGCCGGAGGATGTGAGCCTGGCCCAGATAACGCTGGAGGACTTCCTCCTGGCGAAGTACAACAACGACTCCGACGCCTACATGATCCAGAACCAGAGCGATATGCTGGAAACCCTGAATGAAGCGACGGCCATGCTGACCCTGATGCTGGGCGGAATTGCCGGAATTTCCCTGCTGGTGGGCGGGATCGGCATCATGAATATCATGCTGGTGTCGGTCAGCGAACGAACCCGCGAGATTGGAATCCGCAAGGCGGTCGGCGCCGGACGAGGCGCGATTCTTCTCCAGTTTTTGATTGAGTCGCTGGCGATCAGTTTGTTAGGGGGGGTGATTGGCTTATTGTTGGCTGTCGGCTTGCTGATGCTGTTGCAAAACGCCTTCTCCATGCCGTTTGCCCTGTCAGCGGGAGTGATTCAGATGGCGCTGGGCTTCTCGGTCGCGATCGGCGTAATCTTCGGACTCTATCCGGCCAACCGCGCCTCCAAGCTGCGGCCGATTGAAGCGCTCCGGTACGAATAATATTCTCCCTCCTCCGGTTTTGCCGGGGGTGCGGATTGATCATAAAAAAGAGGCCGCGGCAGGTTTATCGTGCTGCGGCCTCTTTTTAGCTATATTTCTGCGCTAAGGCAGCACAAAAATCACGATTTTAGCATCTTGACGTTACCAAATATTTCTGTGATAATATAGATATAATAATCATATCGGTAGATTGTGATTTGAGAGGAGAAGGAATATGCAGCTGACCGACGCCATGAAAGACATGTATACCCTTTGGACGGAGAAAGCGGTGGCGGACCACGACCTAAAGGCGGAGCTTAATAATATTCGCGGAAACGACGAGGAAATTTACGAACGGTTTTACCGGGAGCTGGAATTCGGAACGGCGGGACTGCGCGGAATTATCGGCGCCGGAACCAACCGCTTGAATGTCTATACCATCTGTAAAGCCACCCAGGGGCTCGCGGACTTTTTGAACGCAACCTGTGAAAATCCGTCGGTGGCGATCGGCTACGACAGCCGCAATAAATCGGATCAGTTTTCCAAAGCGGCGGCCGAGGTATTGGCGGCCAACGGCGTCAAGACCTATATTTTTTCCGAGCTGATGCCGACGCCGATGCTCTCCTACGCCCTTGGCGTGCTGAAATGTGACGGCGGGATCATCGTCACCGCC
>JGI994J12354_10004177_pt1 | contig 13110 bp, 12 predicted proteins | sample IntmicLarv3ML3BL_FD_12354 | JGI IMG/M metagenome (IMG submission 12354)
ACTCCTTGACACCCAATACAGGATTCGTACGCTCACCAAAGGAGGAGGTAATCGTTCCTTGTGCCGGATTGATCCAGCTCTGTTCTTTCTTCCTCCACTCCAGCGCCGCCCATGCCATAACAACACTAGGGAGAACCTTCTAAATCCGGCCGGTAACTCACACTCTGCTCATCTTTCTTGTGACCCCCATTCATACCTCCCGTGTCGTCATCCACGTTATCTATACCCTCCACGCCCTCCACACGAAAAACCGGAATCATATCGGTCGTATTATCTATCAATTCAGCAATCTGTTCCTTAAAAGCTGCGAGTGTGCCTATCGGCATTTGATATGCAATGGTTTCCTTTACCTGTTCACAGATTGCCTCCGATGTCTCTGTCTTTAGAACAGATACAATCAGCAATGCACCCGCTATCATCATCGCCACATATGAACGAAATACAAAAATCGCTTTCCCTGCACGAATTGTGTGTTTTCCCACACCTCTCGTCTGATATCTTTTTCGCATAACTTCTCTTCGCTTCATGCGTTCTTTACGCTCTTTATCCATCATGATTACATCACCTCTGTTTACTCTATGATAAAATTCGCCCCATCATGCCAAGTTAGCAAAACAAAATTCCCCGACAGCATCATGAGAACAGCTCCCTCTTTGATTTTTGTACGAGCCCGCAAAAATATCCGCATACAAATACCTTTTCTGATACAGAATACTGCAAAAAAAGATATCCATATGCGGATATGTCATATGCCTGCCTGCTCAAGGAGCTACTTTATCGCCGCCTCTAATCCCCTCGCCACGCCCTCCAGAATCACTTGGGCAGAGTAGGCATTTTGCGGCGAGACACCAATTTCCAACGATTGTTTTTTTACAACCTCTTTGGCCACTTCCTGCACCGCACTATCCAGCAATGGATAAAACACCCGCGCTGATTCCGATGTTTCGGAAATCGAAACCCCTTGAATCCAGCCATCTTGAATCCTTACTGAAACCATTGCCCATTCATCATGTAATTTCACCTGTGTATGATAAGTCCCGTCCCGATATGTAGCGGCATTTGCGTCATTCCCCAAATTTAAAAAGAACCAAATCAATCCAAATAGTATGATAACACCAAGCACCGCAAACACTGCCGTTTTCACCAGCTCTTTCATCTTAACTACCACAAATTTCGTGCCCCGCACACCGTTCCCTCCTAAAAGAAATCATCCTTACCCTACCTTATGATAAAACTGTCCCCATTATACCGCCGTACAAATTCGCCTTGAAAAAAATCCGCTCTTTCTGTATCATGTTAACAAAGGAGGGGATGTATGATGGCACTGCGTTTTATTATCGGTACTGCCGGCACAGGCAAAACATATTTGTGTACACAAGAAATCCTTGCACAAATGAATCAACAAGACAAAAAACAAATCCTTCTTGTTCCTGAGCAGTTCACCTCTCAATCGGAACAAAGTTTGGTTTGGGCCGCACCGAATCATGCCATTTTATCCGCCCAAGTACTCAGCTTCGGCCGCTTAGCGCACCAGGTATTCTCTCGCCACGGCGTTGGCAAACGTCTGCCTTTAAGTGATGTGGGAAAGAACATGATTCTCCAGAAAATCCTTATCGAACGACAAGAGGATATTTCCTATTTCAAAAATACAATAAACAAAACCGGATTTGTCGATCAATTAGGGCTTACGATAACAGAACTCTTTCAATATCAAATTACAGCCGAGCAATTATACCAAACGAGTCAAACAACGGTACTTTCTGAAGGCATGAAAGGAAAACTTTCTGATTTGTCTATGATTTTTGAATCCTACCATACGTTTCTTTCTCAAGATTATTTGTCTGGTGACGAAACCTTGGGTCTTTTGCCCGAGCGTCTAAAGAAATCCTATGAATATCAAAACACAGAATTTTGGTTAGACGGATTTTATGGCTTTACGCCTCAGGAAATGTCCGTTATTGGCGAATTGCTGTTGCTTTGCAAAAACGTAACCATCACACTGCCGATGGACAAAAAAAGTTTTCTCGACGATTTTTTGCCGCTCTGCGCACCGTTTTATGAATCCTACTATACGAAAAATCAACTCCTGCGTTTGGCGCAGGAAATAGGGGTTTCTATTGCACCAAGCGTTTTTCTTACAGAAAATCGCCGTGCCCAAACAAGTGCATTGCGAAATTTGGAGCAAAAGTTCTTCTTCGCCTATCGGGATAAGTGCGCCCTGAATGAATCTCTCTCTATCACTGCTTGCCCAACAAAACGGGAAGAAATCGATTTTGCCGCAAGAAACATCTTGCGCCTTGTTCGAGAGGGAGGCCTTCGCTATCGAGATATTGCGATCGTCACCAACGCATCCCAATCTTATGAAAAAACCATGCGCACAGTTTTACGGGAGTATGGTATTCCTTGTTTCATTGACAGCCGAAGAGAAATTGCAGCACATCCGCTGATTACGTTGGTTCGCTCTTTATTCCAGATTCTTGTTTATGACTTTAAATATGCGGATATGTTTTCTTATTTAAAGACAGGTTTTACAGCACTGCCCCAAGAAGATATCGATTTGCTTGAAAACTACGTTTTGGCATATGGAATCAATGGATACAAATGGCATAGGGACGAATGGCTATATGGCAGAAAAAAAGAATCCGAGGATATGCTAAACCATATGAACCATCTAAAATCCATGGTCATGGAACCACTGTCGCGTTTGGAAAAATTGACAAAACAAAGCAAGCTGCCCATGATAGATTTCATTCGCTTAATCCAAGAACATCTGATAATGCTTGCCGTTCCTGAACAGCTCTCATGTCGGGCAGATGAGTCCCTCACCCGCAACGCCCGTGCAAAAGCAGATGAACATAAGCAAATTTGGGACATGCTGATGGAAGTGTTCCAGTCAGCAGAGAATATCCTTGGCACAACAATGCTGTCCCCGGCGGATTGTGTAAAAATTCTGGATGCCGGTATTGAAAAGTGCACAATGGGTATCATACCGCCAACGACAGATTCTTTATTGGTCGGTGATATTGAGCGTTCCCGCCTGCCTGAAATCAAGTATCTATTTGTTCTGGGCGTGAACGAAGGTGTTTTGCCCGCCCCTGCGGATGCGTCAGGTATTTTCACAGAGACCGAGCGGGAAACATTAATCGAGCGAAACATAACCTTGGCAAAAACTGCAAAACAAAAGCTTTTTGAGGAACAGTTTTTGATCTATCGCGGTTTAACCAAGCCGTCTCATGGTATCTTTTTGACGTATGCCATGGGCAACGCAGAGGGAAAAGGACTGTTTCCCTCCTCGCTTGTTGGCAGACTCTCCCGCATGGACGAAAATTTAAAAATACAGATGTATACAGATTTCTCCTTGGCTGAGGCAACCGCACAATCTGCGTTTCACCAATTGGGAGGCTATATGCGCGCACATACGCAAGAAGAGCCGATGCCCGACTTATGGAAAGATATTTTCAGTTTTTTTGACACGCATCCGCTTTGGAAAAAACGAACGTCCATGTTAGTCGATGGATTTTCTAAAACCAGAAACCATGAGCAACTATCACCAAAAACCACGAAATCGCTCTATGGGAAAGATATATTCTCAAGTGTATCCCGGCTGGAGCGCTTCGCGTCTTGTCCATTTTCTTTCTTTGTGGAATATGGATTAAAGGCTTCCGAGCGGGCGCTGTTTCAATTGCATACGCCCGATCTGGGATTGTTATTCCACGAAGTACTGGAAATCTTCTCAAATTGCCTGGAGACCCAAGGCATCCATTGGAATTCGCTAACTTACGATGACACCGAGCGCCTGATTCATGATGCTGTGGAGGATGCCGCTCCCCGTTTGTCCAATGAAATTCTGTTGGAAACCGCCGCAAATCGCTATTTGATTCATCGACTTAAACGAATTTCCACCCGCGCGGCGTGGACATTGGTACAACATCTGCAAAGCGGCGATTTTACCCTTGGCGGCTACGAAGTAGGCTTTGGCCACCATGATAAGTTGCCTCCTATCACGATTCGTCTCTCCGACGGAAGCCACTTGGTTCTGTCCGGAAAAATTGATCGTGTCGATTTTCTGGATACCGACGGCGAACGCTATATTAAAGTAATCGACTATAAATCCGGCGCGAAGGCTTTCAGTTTTCAAGATATTTACTATGGCTTGCAACTGCAGTTGCTGATTTATATGGATGCCTATTTGAAATATCACAAAGAGACCGAAAAAAAAGTCAAACCTGCCGGTGTATTTTATTTTAGAATCAACGATCCAACACTTTCCGTAGACAAAAAAATGACCGCTGAAGAAATTCAGCAATCACTCTATGAAAAAATGCAGATGTCCGGTCTGGTCTTGCAAAACGATACGATTATTCAAAGCCTTGACCATGTTTTTGCAAACGCCACGGCAGGTAACACATCCGCAATCGTTCCCGTCGGCTTCACAAAAAAAGGAGAGCCCTCTTCCTCCGCATACCTCGCAGATCAAAACCAGTATGAGGCATTGCTCTCTTTTGTGGTCTCGCAGGCATCGCAAATCGGTGACGAAATGAAATCCGGCAAAATCTCTGCCGCACCTTACCGAAAGGGCGATCAAACACCATGCACTTACTGCAAATATGCCGCTATTTGCCGCCATGGATATGATAAAAATCCCAATTGGCGCAATTTGGAAAAAGTTGACAAAAAAACATTCTGGGAGAAAATTCCCCCTGTAAAAACACAATAAAAAAATCAAGGCAAACAGGCATCTCTTCTTAAAACAACGTACTTCCACACAAAAACGTTGATCCTTTGATAATCTCGTTTGCGCTGCACAAAAAATGCCGCTTCGATGAAATTTCAATGTCTGTCCTTTTTAATGGACTTGTGGAGGAGATATCCTACCGCCTTGATTTTTTATGTTTCAAAATTTTTCCCAATACATGTTCACACTGCCGTCCTCCAGCGCATCCATATACGAATCTGCCATTTCAAAAATCTCTTCTTCATCTTTGATTTTAAAGAATACTCCGCCTTTGTCTTGCACTAAATTTTTGTTTTCAGGATTCTTCTTCATCCAAACACAAAATTCCGATTCCCACCGCTCAGCAATTTCTTGCGCATCTTCATAGCAAAGCAATTCATCCTTCGTACTCTCAATTAACTCTTTGATTTCTATCTTCACCATAACCACCCTCTCTCAGTCCTTTGGCGGCGTCAATCCAAAATGCTGATATCCCAACGCTGTCACAATCCGCCCGCGGGGTGTTCTCTGAATGTAACCCAGCTGTAGCAAATATGGCTCATAAACATCCTCGATGGTGTCTGACTCCTCGTTTATGGATGCCGCCAAAGTATCCAATCCAACCGGCTTTCCCGCAAACTTCTGAATCATCGTCATAAGCATTTTTCGATCAATCGGATCTAACCCCACCTTATCCACATCCAGCAAATCCAACGCCGTGCGTGCGACCTCTACCGTGATATTTCCGTCAAATTTCACCTGCGCGAAATCTCTCACACGCTTCAACAAACGGTTCGCAATTCTAGGCGTCCCTCTGGATCTTCTTGCAACCTCTCTCGCTCCATCCTGATCAATCTCGACTTGCAGCACCTCCGCTGAACGACAAATAATCGTTGTCAAATCATGAATATCATAAAGCTCCAGTCGCTGTACCACACCAAAACGGTCACGCAGCGGAGCTGTCAGCAAACCGATTCTTGTCGTTGCGCCAATCAACGTGAACTTCGGCAAATCTAACCGCACCGACCTTGCGCCGGGGCCTTTGCCAATCATGATATCAATCATATAATCTTCCATCGCGGGGTAGAGTATCTCTTCTATCATACGGTTCAAACGATGGATTTCATCAATAAAGAGAATGTCTCCCTCACTCAAACTATTTAAAACCGCCGCCATATCTCCTGCCCGTTCAATAGCAGGCCCCGACGTGGTCTTAATCCGAACACCCATTTCGGTAGCAATGATATTCGAAAGCGTCGTTTTTCCTAACCCCGGTGGACCATATAAAAGCACATGATCCAACGCCTCGCCTCTTTTTTTGGCCGCCTCAATAAAAACACGCAAATTTTCCTTCACGCTGTCTTGTCCAATATAATTTTCGAATCGCTCCGGGCGAAGTCTCGGTTCAAACTCCGTATCCTCTTCGCTATATCCTGCGGCTAATATCCGTCTTTCTTCCAAATTAAACACCTGCTTCTTTTGTTAAAAAGTAACCATCTTTCTCAGCGCGGCACTTATAATCGCACTCGCGTCCATATCTTTTGCCGCAACCGCATTAACCGCCTTCGCAGCTTCAGCTCTGCTGTAACCCAGTGCCTCCATTGCCTCCATTGCTTCGAACTTTGCCCCTTCAATCGTGACGCCGCCCTGCGTTGGTATGGCAACCGCATCTTGCGTCGAACATTTATCCTTCAATTCCAACACAACGCGCTGTGCCGTTTTCCGACCGACACCCGGAGATTTTGACAATGTTTTGATATCATCTGTTAAAATTGCCATCACAATCTCCTGCGGGGACAATTGTGACAAAAATCCCAATGCGCCCTTTGGTCCAACGCCGCTGACACTCAAAAGCCGCAAAAACATCTCCTGCTCTTCCATAGACGAAAAACCATATAGCGAAATCCCGTCCTCTTTGACATTCATGTATGTAAAAATCCGAACTTCTTCTTGCCCATCAAGCCCTTCCGGAAGCTTTGCCAATGTCGAAGGCGAAACAAATACCTGGTACCCAATGCCTGCCGTCTCAACAATCACATACGTGCTACTTTTTTTTGCAATTTTCCCTCTCAAATATGCGATCATCTTTCCTCCCCCAAACACTGTCAACCTGTAATGACTTCATTATACCGAACCCATATAAAAAGAGCAAGAAAATATGATCCCTCTTTTGCGACAGCAACTTGCGCATCCGCCCACATTTTCTACAAACAAACATCCGCCCTCCATACCATTGCGACTTCGTACCGCACGCAAAAAATATGGCAAACGGATATAGAATTTTTCCGGAAATAAATACAGCCCTACTATTGCTGTATTCACTCCATTACAGTAATATCAATTTGAGCCTCTGTCAGTATCTTGCCGGACAATTCGTCAGGATAGGCACCCTTATGTACAATGCGTGTAATTCCTGCATTCACCAGCATCTTCGCACAGATAACACAAGGTTGTAACGTGATGTAAATTGTCGACCCTTCTGTGGAAATACCCAACTTCGCCGCCTGAATAATCGCATTTTGCTCCGCATGCAACGCACGGCAAAGCTCATGGCGCTGCCCCGAGGGAATACCTAAATGCTCTCTTTCACAATAGCCTAACTCGGAACAATGCTGCAAACCCGAAGGTGCCCCATTGTAACCGGTTGTAATAATCCGATGTTCCTTTACAATCACTGCCCCAACCTGTCTGCGGATACAAGTCGAACGTGTTTTGACAATCTCCGCAATCTCCATAAAATATTCATCCCAGCTTACTCTCATACCGATACGCCCCCTTATCAAACAATCTCTCTTCCTTAATTTAGCATATAAGCACAATGCTTGTCAAAAAATGCGAAGAGAAAAAGAAGCTGCAAAAAAAGAACCCCCTTGTGCATTCACATAAAGGAGTCCTAAAAAAATTTCTTATACAATCAAATGCATTTTCTTGGCCTCAAATAACAACTCATCCCGAAACTCCGGTGCTGCCAAAGAAATAATCATCTTCGCTCTGGCGCTGGCAGTTTGCCCTTTTAATCGCACAATATTGTGCTCCGTCACGAGAAAATCCACATCGTTTTTCGTTGTCGTTACGATTGATCCGGGTGTTAGCACAGGTTTTATCTTGGAAATCGCTCCGCCCTTCGCTGTTGATGTCATAACAATAAAGCCTTTCCCGCCTTTGGATAAATTCGCACCCCGTACAAAATCCACTTGCCCGCCGGAGCCGCTGTAGTGCGTCGTTCCAAGGCTTTCTGCGCATACTTGTCCAAATAAATCAATTTCTATACATGCATTTACCGAAACAAAATTGTCATGTTGTGCAATGATACCCGGATTATTCGTGTAGTCCACCGGATGCATTTCATACGCAGGATTATCATGTATATAATCATACATTTTCTGTGTCCCCATTGCCAGCGTTGCGATGGTTTTCCCTTTGTGTATCGGTTTTTTCATATTCGTTACTGCGCCGCAATGTATCAAGTCCACCATACTGTCCGTAAACATCTCTGTATGAATGCCCAAATCGCTCTTTCCTTGAAGCAAAACCCCCACTGCGTTTGGAATGCCGCCAATACCCAACTGTAACGTCGCGCCATTGGCAACCTCGTCCACAATACGTTGTCCGATGATTTTGTCTGTCTCGGTCATGGCCGCACTTTGCAGTGCGAACAAAGGCTGGGACACTTCGCATAGCGCTGTTACCTGCGAAATATGAATCAGGCAGTTTCCTGCCGCTCTGGGCATTTGTGCGTTAACCTCAAGCAAAATAATGCCCGCTCTTTCTTTCATCGCCTCTAACTCTGCCGCGCCCGATGGACAGCTAAAATATCCATGCTTATCCATAGGAGATACTTGGGTACACAATATGTCCAGCTTTGGCTGCACCTCTCTCCAGTACTTCGGCATAAAACTATAATGCGAAGGAATATACGTATAGCGTCCCTCCTGAACCGCTTTTCTGGACACGCCGCCTGTAAACCATGAAATATAATCATATTTTCCCTTTAATTCAGGGTCGAGAAATGGCGCATATTCCGAACATAGCGTCTGGTGGTGAAGAACCCCCTCCACTTCCCCCTTACGCGCTCTGTCTCCGATTGCGGTACAAATGGCCTTTGGCATTTGCAATGCCGACGGCGCCGCACAAACATCACCGGACTTCACATACATGGCTACTTTCGCCGCATCCATTTTCTTTTCTTCATACATCATCTGGAACTTATCCACACGCATCCGCTCCTTATAATTTTCATAATCATTTATATTTTTTGTAATAACTCACATTGTTTATATATTTCACTGGATACAGTATATTCAGTTTTTATAGTTTAACATATTTTTTCTTCTACCGTAAAGATAAAACCAACATGTTTTTCAAAATATACAGCTAGTTTCATGATTTTTTGATTGCACCGGCCGTATTGTTCTATTTGTTTTTTTCACTTCACGTGCCAATTTCGGCTATTTCCTCTCTTTCTTGTCTTACAAGCGTCCGTAATAACAAAAAAGCCAATCCCTAAGGAATCGGCTCTTATATTCCATTCGTATCCTGTTTCGCTAAACTAAATACTCCTGCACCTCTTTCGGCAACAGCTCCGCTTTGCGGCTAATAATCATAATAAAATCCATTTCGGCCTCTTTTGACGTATCATCCAAAGCCTGAACAAAAGAAGTAAAATCGTCATCGCTGATTTTATCAACAATATGGTTCAATCCATCAATGTAGATTTTTTCAATATCACTGTTTTGAGAAAGAATTCCACTCACAAAACCTCTGAACACCTGCGGATCCTCCATAATAAATCTCGGTGTATCCACAAATCGAACACTGTAATGCAAATCATACATATGACTGCTATCATCATCCACAAATACAATATTGCCCTTGGCCACTTTACTCGCATCGTTTGCCATGGCAATCAACCGCTTTGTTTTACCCTCACCCTTTTCGCCTGCAAGAATCTGTACCATTGCAATCTCCCCCTTTTCCTGGTGATATACCTCCGGATTTTATTTTTTATAACAACAGATTCTGTTGTTTGCTATCTATAATTCTAGTTTATTTCTCTGAACCCTTTTTTTCTTGACTATTTTTTTCACAAAATCAGAATTTTGCCATTTTTCACAAAATATCATTCGTCTTTTCGTGCGAATTCAATTAGACTTGTCCTCGTTCTCTTTTATGCAATCCGCACAAATGGACTGAAACACCAACGACGCTCCGCCATAAATACCTGCATCATTTCCCAACTCCGCCAAAAAAAACGGAATTTTTTTACCTCGAGGGAAAATATACGCACAAAATTGCGCTTCCACTTTTTTCAAAAGAATTTCACCCGCCTGTGAAACACCACCGCCAATCACGATACACGCCGGATCGAGAATACAACCGGCGTTTGCCAACGCCATTGCCAGCGTGTCGCTCACCTTATCAACCACGCGCAAGGCAAGCACATCTCCCGCCTTAGCCGCATCCCAAACATGCTTGGACGTCAGCACTTCTTCTCCCCGCAGCAGGGATTTCGTATTCTCTGACGCCAATATCTGCTCCGCCATACGAACAATTCCCACTGCCGATACGTATTGCTCCAAACAACCCTTCTTGCCACAGCCGCAGACATTGCGTTCTGCACGGTTCACACAAGTGTGCCCGATTTCACCCGCACCTCCTGCTTCTCCAGTCAACACCTGTCCATCTAAAATGATACCGCCGCCAACACCCGTTCCCAGCGTTACCATCAGCATACTTCGATGCGCTCTCCCTGCCCCGAAAAGATATTCGCCCAGTGCCGCCACCGTTGCATCATTTCCCACATAGACCGGAGAAACACCAAAAACCGTTTCCGCTACCGTTCGCAGAGGGGTATCTTCCCAACCGATATTTACCGCCCCGTAGCAAAAACCGTCCTCTCTCACAGGCCCCGGCGCCGTCATGCCAACACCAAGCACATCCTTTTTCGCAATTCCATTGTCCATCAAAAAAATCTCTAATGACATCCGAATAGCCTCTAACATCGGCTCCGCCCTTCGGGATATCATTGATGGCAGTTCCCACTTTTGGATTAGCCGTTTTTCTTCATCAAAACACCCCATTTTGATTGTCGTACCGCCAATATCAATACCAAAGACTACTCTCACTCCACTTCCCCCTCAAATTGATAAACAATACGGTACAACAGTGACCTATAATGCCGAAATTGTGTCTCACTTATTTCCCGCGGTTTTGTCATAATCGCCAGCGGCACAAATATCCCGTCTTCTCGCATAGGCGGCTGTACATATTTATATTCATTGAAGCAATATCCGTGGCGTTGATAAAAGCCAATTCTTCTCTTTGTCAAATCACTCTGCGGCAACTCCGCTTCCAGAATAATCGGCATATTTTTCAAATCAAAAAACATATCCAATACCTTGCCGCCATAACCGACATTGCGACAATCCTCCCGAACTGCAAAATGCTCCAAAAAGAGAATGTCCTCTATCTCCCACGTCGCCAATACCGCTGCAAATCCTGCGGCATCCTCTTTTCGATTTCCGTATAATTTATAACAGGGATTATGCAAAAGCGCATATTGTCTCTCTTTCGTTCTCAATTCCGTTGGCGGAAAAGAATTCTCCAATATTGAGAATACTGAATCGAATGTGTCTTTCGTGATTTTTTCAAACATAATAAGCCTCCTGAAATCAGTCTGAGTCATATAAATACTATACCACGAATCTCTTCACAATCCAACTCGCCTCTACCCTCAGATTCGGGACATTTCAGGAACAACCGCAATCTAACCTTCCCCTATATACAACAATTGATAACCTCCATTCGAGAATGCATATCCCAAACAACATCTGCCATAGCTTTTTTATCGAATATGTGGTATACTTTTTTTGTTGAAAGGATGTGCGTACATGAAACAAGTTTTGAAAGGATTTTTCTTTCTTCTATGCCTCTTGATGGTTCCCTCTTCAATGGCATCTGCAAGAAGCATTTCCGTACTAATTGATAATCAGCCTTTGAATATGCCCACTCCCGCAATCATTCATAATGACCGTGTTTTGGTTCCTATGCGCACCATCATGGAAACATTGGGCTATGAGGTTGTATGGCATGCTGAAAGCAAAACAATTGAAGCAACAAACGAAAATGTTTCACTTTTACTCACGATTGATAATCCCGTGGTTGTTGTTAATGGAGAGAAGATAACATTAGACACAATGACCACTTTATATGAGAGCACCACAATGGTTCCATTACGTTTCCTCTCTGTCTCCAGCGGATGCGATGTTGCCTGGGATGCACAAAGCTCTACCGTATTCATCACAACAGGCCCCACTGCTACGGACAAAATGGCAGAATCTATCGTCTACATTCAGACAAACAAAATGCAGGGAAGCGGAATTATTCTCTCTACGGATGGGCTAATTGCGACAAACTATCATGTTTTAGAAGGCGCATCCTCTATTCAGATTATGTTCCACGATAAAGAAATTTACCAAGGGGTAGCGACGGTCGTGGGTCTGGATCCACAAAATGATATTGCGCTTTTACGCATTGATAAGAAAAATCTGACACCGGCAGAAATATCTTCATCTATCATTAAAAACGAGACCATCTACGCAATTGGCTCTCCTTTAGGCAAACATAATGTGATTACATCCGGCACGCTTTCCGGTTATTCTGCCGATATCATTTCTTTCACTGCACCAATCAATCATGGAAGCAGCGGCGGCGGACTCTTCAACGCAAGAGGACAGCTGATTGGTATGACATCCGGCTTTAACACCGATACATATCTGGCTATACCAATCTCCGCAATTCTGGACACACCAAGAAAACTATCTATGCCAATTTCGGGCATGGCTTCTTATATCTATACACCGCAAGCGCCGCAAAACGTGAGGTATACATTAACAGACGGTTACGCCTATGTAACATGGTCTCCGGTCTGCAATGCCGACCTTTACTATGTATATGTCAGTTCGACCGAAAACGGCTCTTTTCATCAAATGTACAACCAATCCCTGCAGCAAAATGGTTGGTATTGGGGGTTCCCGCATTCCTTCGGATTCTCCACAGGAAATAGCAACCCTGTATATATGAAAGTAACTGCTGTGGTAAATGGTGTAGAAACAGAATTTAGCGAAATCATGAAAATAACATGGAATTAGAATTGTAATCCAACATAAAAACAGCGGCATAGCGCGAGCATTCTCGGCTATGCCGCCTTTTTTATGTTACACCATTACTTTTTTCTTCGCATCGAAGAAAAGCCACCGAAGATTTCTCTTCGATGGCTTTCTTTTTATAGACTACTTCAATCTCTTAGCCGAACAATTACTCTGTTCTCTTTTTCTTTCTAAGTGCGAATAATCCGGCGCCTGCCGCTACAAGCAATCCTGCAAATCCGAATACAC
>JGI994J12354_10004178_pt1 | contig 13108 bp, 9 predicted proteins | sample IntmicLarv3ML3BL_FD_12354 | JGI IMG/M metagenome (IMG submission 12354)
AATGCGGCTAAAATCCATCCTGCGATTAAAACCCAAGTCGGAAGAACACCGTCCGATATATGCATTCTTTTTTACTCCTTTAACAATTATGGCGAATTAATATCAATTAAATTTGCAATTTGAAAAAATTCAATGAAGAAAAATCCGCAATCATATCTGCGGCATTTTGTATTTTTGAATTGTTCTTCTTTTTAAGACTCTATTTTATTATATATCTTTTTAATTCGATAACATATATTATCTTTTAAAGATACGTTTTTTTCAATTTGAGTCAATTTTGCAAAACTTAATTTTCTTAATCGTTCTTTTTTGTTAAAGAATTCTCATTCATGCGCCCTTATTTTCATTCTTCTAATTTTGCATTAATTTTCATTTATTTCTGTTACTTTGTTTTATTATTTTTTATTCTGATTCAGTTATGCAGTTTCTTCCAACATTTCCGGTTTTACTTTTTCTATGAACGGGATAATGAATGCGCAGATTATTCCTTCAACAATCATAAGCGGGAAATTCATAACCATTAATAAAAACAGCGTGAGTCCGAAATTTGTGCCGGATAAAGCGGAAGCAATTGTTGAAAGCACCGGAATATTTGCCACAAGATCATATAACGCATCCAAACTGCCGAATGTGATGCCGGAAACATACAAAACAACAGCCAATATTACTGTTGATAAAATAATTGTAAAAACGCTTGCAGCTCCTGCGGATATAGATGAGTTTAATTTTTTTGAGCAGGCTTTGAAGACAAAGTATGCCAACATTGCCGGAAATCCCATCACAAAACTGTTGACGCCGAGCACTGTAATTCCGCCGTTTTGAAGCAAAATCGCTTGAAGAACTAATCCGACGAATATACAAATGAATGCAAGCGGACCAAGAACAATGCCGACCATTCCGCTGAGCACCAAATGAAGTGATGTCGGCGGAACAGGAATTCTGAAAAGACACGCAACGAAAAACGCGGCAGTAATCGCAGCGACAAGCGGAATTTTTTCCGAAAGATTTTCGAATCTTTTTCGGCTCCACATGACGCTGGCTATAATTAGTACAGCTGTGAGTATCCAACCGGCGATTAATACGCTGCCGGGAAGGACACCTTCTGATATGTGCATAAGTTTTGTTTCTCCTATTTTTTATTTTAAAATCAACTCCTAACTGGTCTCAGGTTTTATTTAATTGTTATGACGTTTTTATTATATTGTAATACTTTATGTTATTATTTTGAATTATAATCGTTTGCTTTTTCTTCAACAATTCCTTTGTTTTGCTTTTTTTTGTTTTTGTTCGATTTTCGTTTTGAATTTGATTGGGTTATTATTTGGTTTCATTATGCTGCAAAATCTTTATATATTGACAGAATGTATCGTGATACAAATTGACATGCTATCTATTGTCATGATTTACTTTGAATTAATTTATTTGACAAATTTACGGATTGATTTTAAATGATGATTCTTGGAATACCGGATCCGGCGATCTTGGCAGCCTATTTGCTTTGTTTCCTCGGCGCGATTTGGTGTATGTATTACGGCGTTCGCCACTGGAATGATACGGATTGATTCTGGCTGCATTCTTTCGCGCCTGATTTTGCGCGGCGGAAAATTGCAAATTGCAGAAATTAAAAATTAAATGAGGTTTATATTTATGGTTGATCTTTCTTTTTCAATCGGCAGCTCCTCCGGTTTGAACATGCCGATTTTACTCGCAATGGTTGTTCTTTATTTCGGAATTACTTTCCTGCTTGCCTGGTACGGTTACAGGAAAACAAAGTCCGCCTCCGATTTCATGATTGCCGGACGTAAAACAAATCCGCTTGTCATGGCAATCTCTTACGGCGCGACGTTTATCAGCACATCGGCGATTATCGGATTCGGCGGCGTTGCTGCCGCGTACGGTATGAGTCTTTTGTGGCTTGCGTTTTTGAACATTTTAGTCGGTATCGTTCTTGCTTTCTTAGTGTTCGGTCCGAAAATGCGGAAAATGGGAAAAAAGCTTCATGCGGCAACATTTCCGGAATTTATCGGAAAACGCTTTGAATCCGGCGGTCTTCAATCTTGGACCGGTTTGTTCATTGCGGTTTTAATGCCTCTTTACGCTGCCAGCGTTTTAATCGGTTCGGCACGTTTCTTGGAAACAACACTCGGCATTCCTTACGATTTTGCATTGGTTGCTTTTACGGTTATCGTCGCTGTTTACGTTATTGTCGGCGGCTTGCTTTCGGTTCTTTACACCGATGCTTTCCAAGGAGCAATTATGTTCTTGGGAATGGCATTTTTGCTCGTCCTCACTTACATCAAATTGGGCGGCGTTGTCGAAGCGCACACCGCATTAACAAACATGTCGGCATTGGTTCCCGGTTCTCTTCAAGCGATCGGTCATCAAGGATGGACAATGATGCCGGTTTTCAATTCACAGCTTTGGTGGACAATTGTTTCTTCAATGATTTTGGGTGTCGGTATCGGAATTATTGCTCAGCCGCAGTTAGCTGTTCGTTTCATGACTGTCAAAGACAATAAAACTTTGAAAAGAGCTGTTCTTGCCGGCGGTCCGTTCATCTTTATGATGGCAGGTGTCGCCTACATCGTCGGTTCATTATCCAATGTTTACTTCTTTAATGAATTCGGTCAGATTTCGCTCGATTTCGCCGGTGGCAACGTTGATTCCATTATTCCGGCTTACATCAACAGCGCGATGCCTGAGATTTTCATCATTATTTTCCTTCTCAGTTTGCTGTCGGCAGCCATGTCAACCGCAGCATCTCAAGTTCACACGATGGGAACATCTGTCGGTTATGATGTGATTCAAAACGGCATCTTAAAAGGAAAATCAACAAATACAATTCTGTTCACAAGAATCGGTATGGTGATTACGGTTATTGCTTCCGTTATTTTGGCATTCCTGCTTCCTGACAGTATTATTGCAAGAGCCACCGCCGTTTTCATGGGAATTTGTACAGCGGCTCTTCTTCCGATGTATGCCGGCGGCTTGTTCTGGAAGAAAATGACAAAAGCGGGCGCATACGCCAGTTTCTTCGTCGGTTTCTTTGTTTCAATTTTCTGGTACGTCTTCATTCACGCATCTGAAGCTGTTCCGTTCGGAATCTGTCAGATGCTTTTCGGCGTCCCGACATTGCTCGCAGGAACTTGGACATTCATCAACCCGATTCTGATTGCAACACCGCTTGCAATTCTTGCGGCAATCCTTGTCAGCTTGAAAACACAGCCCCCGAGAGAACAATTTGTAAACGATTTATTCTCTGAATTCGAAGAAGCTGACACAGCTTAATCGAATTCATTTTTTCTTTTTTCGTTTTTCATTTCCATTTACTTTTTTCCGCTTTTATTTTTTTGAAAAACTTCGCTTTTTTTAATTGTAAACCCAATCATTTTTGTCGAAACGAAATTCAAAATGAGGATTGCAGGGTTTATATGTAAACCCTTGAACGAACGGCAGAATTTATATAGGATTTCATGGTTTTGTGTATGTTCATAATTTATCATTATATAACACTCTAAACCGACGCAATTCACGTGCACGTTATTGCGAGGTTTTTCAAATCATATTCAATGACGGTTTTTATGCTGTTTGCTGTACCGGTCATTGTTTGCGCTTCTCAAAGCGTTTCATGATTTGATTTTTTTATTTATCTTATCATACTTTATTTAAAATCAGAGAGAGGGAGTCTATAATATGACCGATCCAGTCAGTTCATCTGAAATCGATAAAAACTTCTTTAACGAACTTACGCAAGAAAAAGGAATGGACAAAATTCTGTTGTGTTTTAACTGCAACGGCTGTTCCACCGGCTGTCCCATGAAAGACATTGAAAGCAAATTCGATATTAAAAAATACATTCGAATGGCAGGTCTCGGACTGAAAGACAGAATTTTGACAGACGAATTTTTGTGGTACTGCACAACCTGTTACAAATGTCAGGAAAGATGCCCTGAAGGCGTTTTGAATGTTGACACGCTTTTACGCATGCGCACAATGGCTGTTCATGAGGGAATAATGCTTCAGCCGCACCGCGAAGTCGCGCACTTTGTTATTGACACAGGTCACGCCGTTCCGATTAACGATTCCAACAAAGCCAAACGATTGGAACTCGGTCTTTCGGAAGTACCGCCGACAGTTCACATGTATCCCGAAGCTTACGAACAGGTTCGCAAGCTCCTCAAAATTTGTGAATTTGATACATTAACGAAAAAAGAATAAAACTGCATTCAAAAGCATTCAAAATTATCAGGAGTTATCTATAATATGTCTACAGATGCTACAGAAACAGGGAAAAAATCCCAGAGCCTTTCGCTCTTTCTGGGCTGCGTTGCTCCCAACCGTTATCCGGGAATCGAGCTTGCCAGCCGCAAAGTTATGAAAGAGCTGGGCGTTGACCTTCACGAACTCGAAGGCGCTTCCTGCTGTCCCGCACCCGGCGTTTTTAAGTCCTTTGACAAAACCACTTGGTTGACAATGGCAAGCCGCAACATCGTCCTTTCCGAAAACATGGGGATGGATCTTTTGACCGTCTGCAACGGTTGCTACGGATCACTCGGCGAAGCCAATCTCACATTAATTCACGACCTCGACTACAAGGAAAAAGTCAATGAAAAATTGAGCGAAGTCGGCTTAGAATACAAAGGAAATGCAAAAGTCCGCCACATCATCGAATTCCTTGAAAAAGATGTCGGGCCCGAATCTATTAAAGAAAAAGTCACAGTTCCGCTTGAAGGAATTAAAGTTGCTGTTCACTACGGCTGCCACTTAATTCGTCCTTCCAAAGAAAAAGAAGGGCTTGACAGTTCCGAAAACCCGCGTTTCTTCGACAGTCTCGTTGACGCCACCGGCGCCAAAAGTGTTGATTATGAAGAAAAAGTGATGTGCTGCGGCGCAGGCGGCGGTGCTCGCTCTGCTTTCCTTGAAACAACACTTAAAATGACAGAAAAGAAATTGGCTATTCTTCAAAAAGGCGAATTCGACTGCATTGTCGATGCTTGTCCGTTCTGCCATCTTCAATTCGATTCCGGTCAGATTCAGTTGAACAAAGAAGGAAAAGACTATCACATTCCGGTTTTGCACTACTCTCAGCTTCTCGGTTTGGCTTTCGGCTACACGCCCAAAGAACTCGGTATTCAAATGAATATGACAACCAATCCGGCTTTTGAAGAGAAAATCATTGCACTCCAGCAAAAAGCAAAGGAGGTCTGAAATCGTGACAAATAATAATGCTATCGGCGCAGTTGCCGTTATCGGCGGCGGTATTGCCGGTGTTCAGTCCGCGCTCGACTTAGCAACCAGCGGTTACCGCGTTTATTTAATTGAATCCAAGCCGTCTATCGGCGGTGTCATGGCTCAGTTGGACAAAACATTTCCGACATTGGACTGTTCCGCTTGTATTCTTTCTCCGAAGCTTGTCGAGGCCAGTCGCCATCCCGATATCAAATTAATGACTTATTCCGAAGTCACCGGTCTTTCCGGCGATGTCGGTAATTTCAAATTAACTGTTAAAAAGAAAACCCGCTACCTCGACGTCGATAATTGTGTCGGCTGCGGTGACTGTTTACCGAAATGCCCGAAAAAAGTCGCTGACGAATTTGAAGAAGGTCTTTCCAAAAGAAAAGCTATTTACTTCCAATTCCCGCAAGCCATTCCGAAAGTCGTTACAATCGATCCCGAAAACTGTTTAATGCTTAAAAGCGGCAAGTGCGGCAATTGTGCAAAAGCCTGCCAGCGCGGCGCTATCAACTTCGGAATGAAAGACGAATTCGAAGACATCGAAGTCGGCGCAGTCATTATTGCAACCGGGTTTGAAGCATTCAATCCGGCAATTTTAGAATCCTACCGCTTCGATCATCCCGATGTCGTTACCGCTCTTCAATTTGAGCGATACACCAACGCTTCCGGTCCTTTTGCCGGTCACATTCAGACCTCCAAAGGCGAATTGCCGAAGAAAATCGCATTCATTCAGTGTGTCGGCTCCCGCAATCCGGAAATCAAAAGAGCTTACTGCTCTTCCGTTTGTTGCACATACGCTGTCAAGCAATCCCGTTTAATTAAAGATCACCACCCTGAAGTGGATGTTGCTATCTTTAACATCGACCTTCGTACTTTCGGAAAAGGCTATGAAGAGTTCGCTCTCCGCGCTCAAAGCGACGGCGTTCGATTCATTAACTCCCGCCCGTCCGGCGTTGATTTAGTCGGCGAAAACGGCTTATCTCTTCGATATGAAAGCGCTGAAAGCGAAGTTGTTCATGAAGAATTCGATTTAGTCGTTTTGTCTGTCGGTTTGGAAGCTCCGAAAGCCACGTACGAATTGGCAAAAATCCTTGATGTCGAGCTTGATGATTACGGCTTTATTAAAACAAACCCCTATTCCACAACAGAAGCATCACGCAGCGGTATTTTTGCAGCCGGTGTTGCTGAAAGTCCGAAGGATATTCCCGAATCGGTTGCTCAAGCCAGTGCCGCTGCTTCCAAAGCAGGCGCGCTCTTGAATGCCGCTCGTAAAAGTTTAGAAACAATTGTTGAAATTTCACCGGAAAACCCGTTGGAAGCCGAACCCCGTATCGGTGTCATGGTCTGCCGCTGCGGAACAAATATCGGCGGCGTTGTCGATGTTCCGTCTGTTGCTGAATATGCGGCAACACTTCCGAATGTCGTTCTCGCCGTGGAAGAAATGTATTCCTGCGCGGACGACACTCAAAGCCGCATTTACGACATGATTAAAGAGCACAAACTCAATCGTTTCGTCGTTGCAGCATGCACGCCCAGAACACACGAGCCGCTCTTCCAGCAAACCTGTCAAGATGCCGGTCTTAATCCGTGGCTTTTCGAATTTGCAAACATTCGTGAACACTGCTCCTGGATTCACCACGATGAACCGGAAAACGCAACGCACAAAGCCAAAGATTTGGTGCGTCAAGCTGTCAGCAAAGTCAAGCACTACACACCGCTTTACAGTCAATCTCTTTCGCTCGTTCACAACGCTGTTGTTCTCGGCGGCGGCGCTGCCGGTTTATCCGCAGCAAATGAGTTGGCAGACAACGGTTATGAAGTTGATTTGATTGAGAAAACCGGCGAACTCGGCGGCACTCTCCGAAAACTTGAAAGCTACAGCCCGCAGCTCAGTGAAATCATTGAGAAAGCCAAATCCAATGATAAAATCCACATCCACTACAATTCCGTCATGGAAAACGTTCGCGGATCCGTTGGAAATTTCAGAGGAGATATTATGTGCGACGGCAAGATTGCAAAAGAGTTGGATTTCGGTATTATCATTATCGCAACCGGCGCAAATGAATTAAAACAGCCCGGACTCTTCGGCTACTCCGAAAACCCGATTGTTAAGACACAATTGGAATTCAAGGAAATGATTGACAAGAAAGAAGGCGACTTCAAAAATGTCGTTTTCATTCAGTGTGCCGGCAGCAGAAATGCAGAACGCCCGTACTGTTCCAGAATCTGCTGTACCAGCGCTGTCCGCAACGCTCTTCAATATAAAGAACAGAACCCCGAGGCTGAAATCTATATTCTTTACCGCGACATCCGCACCTACGGCATGTACGAAGAATTGTACACGAAAGCCCGTGAAGCCGGCGTTCACTTTATGATGTATGGTCAAAACCAGCCGCCGGTCGTTTCAGGCAGCAAAGTTTCGGTTCATGATTTGACATTGAATCTCAGCTTCAATTTGGATGCCGATTGCGTTGTTCTCAGTTCCGCAACCGTTGCCGAAGAAGGAAACCGCGAAGTTGGTCCGATGATGAAAGTTCCGCTTGACAAAAACGGCTTCTTCATGGAAGTTCACCCGAAACTCAGACCGGTCGACTTCGGAACCGATGGTGTTTTCGTCTGCGGTCTCGCCCAGTTCCCCAAACTCTTTGAAGAATCAGTTTCTCAAGCACAAGCAGCCGCATCACGCGCCTGCACCATTCTTTCCAGCGACGCACTTTTGTCACCGGCAGAACTTTCATCTGTTGATGAAGATGTTTGTGTCGGATGCGGCGCCTGTAAAGATGTTTGTCCGTATCATTCTATTACGCTTGAAGAAAAAATCGTCACGCAAAAAGGCTTGTCTTTCAAAGCCGTCCGCTCGGTTATTAATCCGGCCGCCTGTAAAGGCTGCGGCTGCTGTGCAATGTCTTGTCCGACAGGAGCTATTGACCAGTCTCACTTTGACAATGTTCAATTGCTTTCCCAAGTCAAGAGTGTATTCTATTTCGAAGAGGAGGTGAACTGATGTCCGAGGTTAAAGAAACCGCCGTGAGCAACTGCGCCTCCGGCGAATTTGTTCCGAAAATTGTTATGTTCTGCTGTAATTGGTGTTCCTACGCCGGTGCCGATGGTGCCGGAGTTGCCCGATTCCAACAGCCGACCAATGTCCGTGTCATTCGTGTGATGTGTTCCAGCCGTGTTGATCCGGTTCACATTTACGCCGCTTTCTTAGAAGGCGCCGACGCCGTTTTGATTACCGGTTGCCATATCGGTGACTGTCACTACGTCAACGGCAATGACAAAACGCTTGTTAAATACAAATTCATTAAGGCGATGCTCAACGAAATGGGCGTCGAAGATGACCGCTTAATGCTTCGCTGGATTTCAGCATCCGAAGGTCAGCAGTTTGCCGAATTCGTTTCTGAAATGGTTGAAAAAGTGAAAGCTTTAGGTCCGAGTCCGCTTCGTAAGGACGGGGTGATTTAAATGTCCGCACCTGAAAATGCAGCACCTGCAGGCGCACCGCCGGCAGAAGGAAAGCCGCCCGAAAAGAAACCTCCGGCGCCATCCGTTGTCGGCGATCTTTTGAAACCTTCCGACATTGTTGTCGGCGGCAAATATGTCGGCTGGGCTGTTCGTGAAAATGTTCGAAAATCCGGCGGATCCGGCGGTTTAGTAACGTCAATTTTAGCCGGCGCTCTTGAAAAAGGACTTGTCGAAAATGTTGTCGTTTTGAAGAAATCCAGTCAGTATGAAGCTGTTCCGGCTTTAACATCCGATGTCGAAGATGTTTACAATTCGGCAGGCTCAATGCACATGCTGATTTCAAACCCGACAAAATACTTGCGCCAATTCCAAAATGATGCGAAAATCGCATTGGCTGTCAAGCCGTGCGACATGCGCGGTATTCAAGAACAGGCAAAGAGAAATATGATTGATTTGAATCAGATTTTCACAATCGGTTTGAACTGCGGCGGCACGATGATGCCGTATAAAATCCGCAAAGTGACGGAGGAAGTTTACGGTGTTAATCCGGCTGACGTCCGCGCTGAAGAAATCGAGAAAGGAAAACTGATTTTAGAAACCGTTGACGGCGAACACCACGCTGAATCCATCGACGAATTGGAAATTGAAGACAACGGCCGCCGTGAAAACTGCCGCTACTGTGTTGTTAAAATCGCAACCAATTCCGATTTGGCTTGCGGCAACTGGGGTATCATGGGCGATTTGTCCGGTAAAGCCACTTTCGTTGAAGTCATGACCGAAAAAGGCGCGGAATTTTTAAGAAATGCAATTGAAGGCGGCTACGCCGAAGCAAAGGTTGCCAGTGAGCCTGCTTCCGAAGCCCGCGGAAAAGTCAACGGCATTATGCTTAAAATGTCTGCCAAAACCAAAGAAGAAGTCTTTGTGCCGATGAAAAGTAAAACTTTAATGGACTTGAAAAAGGAACTTGAAAACTGTATCAATTGCGGCGCTTGCCGAACAGTTTGTCCGCCCTGCGCTTGCGGCTCGGAAGCCAAATGCACTTCTTTCAATGATCCGGTGGACAACTACGACATTTCATTGTTCCATATGATTCGATTCCTTCACTTGATGGATTCTTGTGTTTCATGCGGACAATGTTCAGATGTTTGCCCGGCAGATATTCCGTTGGCGCGTCTGTATCGTAAATTCGCAAATCCGATGCAGGATGAATTGAATTATATTGCCGGAATGGATGATCGAACGCCGCCTTTCTTTGAAATAAAATTAGAGGAGGTGCAGTAATGTCTGCAAAATTTAGAGAAAGCGTTTATTCAACCGTTTGCTACGGTTGCAGTTTCGGCTGCGGTGTTTACATGAGAGAGCTGACGGCTGATCAAAACGGCGGCGAATGTGCGCCGATTTTAAATATTGATTACAGAAAAGCCTCTCCCGTCAATCAAGGAAAACTTTGCCGCTTCGGTGTGAATTTGGCAAAAACATATTGTCCGGCAGAAACTCAAATCGGCGGCAAGTCCGTTTCTTTAGAGGATGCCGTTTCAAAAGCCGCTGAAATTTTAAAGAATGCGGGCGCTTCCGGCGCTTCATTTTTATCTGTCGGCGGAACGACAAACGAAGAACATTTGGCTTTAATGAAAGTCAGCGAAAAATTCGGTCTTCCGGTTAATACGGGAATGACAGGGCTTTTTAAAGAAATCGGAAAGCTTCACGCTTACACCGGTCGCGGAACAACTTACGAAGACATTGAAACCGCTTCAAAAATTTATCTTTTTGTTGACCCGTATGTTCAATATCCGTTATTGACGCGCCGTTTGGTTCACGCTAAAGAAAAAGGTGCTGAAATCGTTTCATTCGGTTTGAAAGAATTGCCGATTGCAACTCAAAATGTTACGGTTGAGCCGAGCGCAAGTCTTTATGATGTTAAAGAATTCGCTCCCGATGCCGATACAATCATCATTTCCGATTTGACGCCTTACACTTACGCCAAGCGTTTGGCAGAATTGGTCGAAATTGCCGGCAAATCTTCTCGATTCCTTTTCATGCGCCCGTTCTTAAATGCAACCGGCGCCGGATATTTGTCAAAACACACAAAACAGGAATCTTTGAATGAAATTATCTCCAAAATCGAAACCGGCAGCTTGAAAGTTTTGGTTTGCTTGGATTCTGATTTGGTTGATATTTGTTTGAATGACAACATCAAAGAATCTCTCGAAAATTTGGACCATTTGATTGTTTTCGCATCTCGAAAAACTTCTATTTGTGACGCTGCCGATGTGGTTATTGCCACTGAACCGCTTTACAAAAAGAAAGGCTCCGTTATGAATGCGGAAGGCCGTTTGATTCAAATTTCAGCCGCAGCAGGAATTACGCCGCTGACCGGCGTGTCGGCTTTGTCCAAACTTTCAGAAGCTGTCGGCGGAGCTGCNTTNGACTTTGATGCGCTTCANGAAGAAGCCGTTAAAATNNTCGGCGCGCTCGAAGATGAATATAAAGTCGCTGCTCCTGAAAAGAAAGCAAGNGCNGAAATTTCAAAAATTTCCGACAAATTGCCGGACTTACATACAATNTTTGATGTTGCCGGTCCCGATTCTTTTGTCTCTTCCGCTTCTGCNGATGANGAAGTTCGAGTNGGCGCAACGCATGTTTGTTTGACAACGCCTTTCCTTTGGAACGGCATTTCCGATGACGACGACTACATCGAAATCAGCCGCGGTCATGTNAAATCCTCTTCACTTTTGAAAGGATTTACGGCAGACGTGNCTTGTTCTTGCGGTAAAGCTGCAACAACACGGTTTAAAGTGGTGTCAATGGCTGACGGATATATTTTATCCACAAGAAAACAGCCGTTTGCAAAAGCACCGATTACCGCTGTTACTGTAAAACGCTCACCGACAAAGCCGAAAAGCTCGGAAAAATGTAATGTTCCTCAATAATTGAGGACATTTCTCTTTTTTTTTATTTTTTTTGAAATCTTTTTGAAATCTTTTTTATAATAGCATCTCTTATTGATAATTCTGAGATATTGTAATTGACTAAATTTTTCGGAATCGATTTACATGCCGCATTCTACGAATACTGAATCTTTACCGGACGCTAAAAAAGATACTGCTTCCGGTGGTCTGAAACCTTGCGTAGGATACGCTTTGATGCCGGAAGAAATTCGTCAGAATTGTCTTGTTTTTTTGCATGATATTTTGAATTCCGCAAGCGGTTTGCAGGGATTTTTGGAATTAATGACCGAGACGGAAGATCCCGAAAAACTAAAAAAATACACGATGAATTCTTTTATGCTCTGCGATTCTTTGGTTGAAGAAATTCATTATCACCGCGAGTTCCTGCTTTCTGAAAGCGAGCAGCTTGATCCGGTTTTTGAAGAAGCGAGGATTCAAGATGTTTTGGAATTTGCCGTTCTGAAATTGAAATCGCACAAAGTTTCTAAAGGCCGTACGATTGAGATTGTCGAGACCTCTGCCGAATCCATTTCGACCGATAAAGTTCTTTTATCTCGCATTTTGGTGAATATGGTGAAAAATGCGGTCGAAGCGGTTGATGCCGGCGAATCTGTTCAAATCGGCGCCACAAAATTCGATGACAAAGTGCGCTTTTGGGTTCACAACAATTCTGTTATTCCCAAAGAGGTTCAGAATCACATTTTTGAAATTCCGTCTTCAACAAAAGGAAAAAATCGCGGCATCGGCTTGTTCAGCGTTCGTCTTCTCGGCGAAAATGCTTTGGGCGGACATGTTTGGTTTGAAAGCACGCAGGAAAAGGGCACGTCTTTCTACATTGATTTGCCGTTGATGCCGTAAGCAGAAAAATAGCAAAATTTAATTGTTTTTTTAAATATTGAAAAAAGATTAATTCATTTTTTTTCTCGGGATTGGTGTTTCCAATCCCAAAAATCGTTTTTCCGTTTTTGAAACTATTTTGAAATTATGTCGTGTAATCGGCATTGATTTTAACATAATCATACGTTAAATCGCAGCCCCAAGCCGTTGCGGTGTTTTCAGAAATTCCGGCATCCAAATCCATGTGAATGTAAATGGTTTTTGCAGCCATCACTTCTTTTAAAGCGGCCAAAGTCGCTTCGTCATTTTTCGTAATTATTCCGTGGTCAACCAAATTTACAATATTTTCGCCATCGGAAAGCGCGAGCGAAATTTTGGTTTGATCGAACTCCGCGCCGGAATAGCCGGCGGCAGCCACAATTCTTCCCCAATTCGGATCTCTTCCGAAAATTGCGGTTTTGACAAGCGGTGAGCGAACAATTGATTTTGCAGCGGTTGCCGCATCTTCTTTTGTCAGCGCGCCGGCAACGGTGCATTCTATTAATTTTGTTGCGCCTTCGCCGTCTCTTGCAATCATTTTTGCAAGTTCTTTCATTACTGTTTCTAAGGCTTCTTTGAATTCC
>JGI994J12354_10004179_pt1 | contig 13106 bp, 15 predicted proteins | sample IntmicLarv3ML3BL_FD_12354 | JGI IMG/M metagenome (IMG submission 12354)
GGAATGGTAGCGAGGGATCGATTTGAACGATCGGTCTCCGGGTTATGAGCCCGACGGGATATCCTGGCTACCCTACCTCGCTATATTATCGTCTAGCCTCACTTGGTATAAAAACTTTCTATTGGCACGGTTTGCCTTGATTTAATGATCGCAAACGGAGACCAAACTTTTAAAAGAACTTCTTGAGGAACATCAGATCTTGGATCTTACCTTTGATCGTGATCTTTTTCGTGATGTAAGCTTTCATGGGCCTGAGTGTGCCGTCTATCAACTCCTGCAGACTCTCGGGAGTTGTTATCAATGTAACGTCCGCATTCTCTATCAATTTCGGACAAAAATCCACTATCTGGGAATTCTCAAGTCTCATGGAATAATATTCCGTTGCAAGATCGATGTTGAAAGTCTTCTTCAAGGGTGCGATCTCTTCTCTCGCGGCTTCGTCATTCTCCATTTTTCGGTGGAATTTATCAATAAGTGTCTGAACGGAGGCTTCCATGCTCAATATATCACCAATCACTGATCTTCGTATTCTTGGAGACTGTCATGAGCTGCCTCACCGGCTCCCAGGAACAACGCGTATGTTCAGGGGGAGACCCGTTCTCTTTTATCCATTTTTCTATGAATTCCATCGTCACTGTGTCACTTGGGTATCCGCTCCCTATCACTGCGCCGAATTCCGCCTCGATCTCGGAGACCAATCGATCTCTCGTGACCTTTGCTACTATGGATGCCGCAGACACTACCGGAAAAATATCATCGGCCTTGTGCTTTGCGACTATTCTGGTGTCTTTGAGCCTTGAAGACATCATACGGGTAAATCCAGCCTCGTTGACATCGGGGCAATCCGCGTATACCGCAGAAACCGGAGTGACTTGCGCGGCTTCGATGAACATCTCTAATTCGATGATGTTCAATGTCATCGTCTTTCTCCTTTCGTCTATATCAGATGCGGATGCGATCACGACAGATGTTTGAAATTCGCTGCATATCATGTCATACATCCTCTCCCTTGATGCGGGGGTGAGTTTTTTCGAGTCCCTGACACCTATTTTCATCAATATTTCATCGGACTCGCAATAAACGGAACCGACCACCAGCGGACCCATCACCGAACCTCTCCCCGCTTCATCGATTCCGCAGAACATCTATTGGTAAAACGGATGAAAGATTATTATTTTTCCTAGTTCAACCAATAATATTGTAACTCTATGTCTTTTAAGTTAAAAGGATATACGGCGCCATCATGAATCTGAAGTGCGACGTACAATACCGAAGGGGGGACATCGGTTTCAAACTCACCCGCGTCGGTGTCACAGGCGTTAGAAAACCTGTCCTTGTGAAGAGAGAAGGGAAGAATAATACTCTGAACGGATCATTGAACTGCTCCTTGGACATATTCGTGGATCTGCCTGCCGAACAAAAGGGATCTCATCTGTCCAGAAATGTGGAAGTATTGAAGGAAGTTGTCAACGAGAGCATCGCCAACCCCGTGTCCGGACTTGAGAACATGGCTTCGGATATCTGCAAAAAACTTCTGATCCACCACGAATATGCCCAGACCGCCGCGGTCAATATCGCCGCGGAATACTTCAGAGGAAGCGTAACGCCTTTCGGCAGGGAGACCTTTGAGATCTACAAACTCTTGGCCAAAGGGAGCATCGTTCGCGGCGAGACCGTAAGAAAATCCATCGGAGTAGAGGTCATCGGAATGACCGCTTGTCCCTGCGCACAGCAGACCGTGACCGAAATGCTAGAATGCGATACGGACATTCCCATAATGTCCCATAACCAGAGGAATGTCTGTACGGTCATGTTCACACTGGATGACGACGTCGATATCGAAGCGGACGAGATAATCGACCTCGTACAGACCGCGTTCTCATCGCCCACATACGAATTGTTAAAACGGGATGATGAGGGGAAAGTCGTCATAAATGCTCATACCAACCCCAAGTTCGTTGAAGACGTTGTAAGAAGCGCTTTGAAATCCGTAGTTGAGAAGTACGAGCACCTCCCTGACAATGTCGAGATCCTCGTGAAAAGCGAATCCGAGGAATCCATCCACAAACACAATGCGTTTGCCGAAAGAACGGCGACCCTCGAAGAATTAAGAAAGGAATACGGGAAGATCACTCGGTGATCTTCTCCAGTTTCTTGTCAAGAACCGATATGTCCGAGATGTAAACATTCTCCGGACATTCCATATCATCGAGGCAGCCGGTCCAATACACCACCAGCCCGGGCCCGAACAGATTGGTGTACGGACAGAGCTGTTTCCTTGAATTGAAGCGGAATTCGACATTATCTCCGAAGGATGCTTTGCTCTCGATCCAGTATATCTTCTTCCCGTCGTAGAGCATCGGTTCGTTCAAAAGGCAATCCGGTGTCTTTTGACCCTCGCCACCGCGAAGATCGTTCTCCGTTCTGTATTTTATCGACTGTTCGTCGAGCCATCCCTGTAATAGTCCCTCGCCCCAAAGACCTCTTTCCTTCTGACTGTCGTTGGCCTGCGGAGAATACACGAGATCGTTCTTCACTACGTCGTAGACCTCTTTGGCCGTCTCCGGACTCTCAAGCAGGTCCGGGCATCGAATATACTCCCAGAATTGTTTCTTCGATGCTCCGTCCTCCAAAAAAATGAACATCGATATGAGTATCGGAGGGAAGTTGTAAAAATTCGATATCTCCATCAAAGTCTTTCCGTTCTTCCAATCTCTGAGCATTTTTGGGGTCTTTTGTTTGACCATATGAAATTTCTTCTTCACTTCTCTGCTCACTTTTTGGGTGTAAAGCGTTTCCAACAACCTTCGATCGTACCCCTGTTTCAGGAATCGTTCTATGTCTTCCGGCCTGTTCAGGCTGTCATACAGAGTCTTGTACTCCTTGTATTCCATTTGATCACGACTTGAGTTTGACGCAGAGGTCCTCGACCGCGGATATGATAACGTCCTTTACCATGGACGTGGGCGGACAGTACGCATTCTCCGACCTGACGATGAAGTCTTCCGCGGTGATACCCGATATCACCGCCGAGGTCAACCAATCGATGCGTCCGGTGACATCTTCGCCGGCCACGATCTGTGCACCGATTATTCTGTGCGTGGTACGGTCTGCCAAGACCTTGACTGTCATATCTTTAGCGCCGGGATAATATCTGGCACGTGTAAGTCCGACGGCCTTTCCAGAAACGACGTCCAATCCATACCATGATGCCAGGCCCGTTGACAGACCTGTTCCGGCGATCTGTTTCTCGCCGATGACGCTCACCCACGGACTGGCCACCGCACCGAATAGCTCTCTCTTTCCGGCTGCGTTCTTTCCTGCCACCGTACCCTGTCTGACCGCGGATGAACCAAGCTGGCTCATTGTAGGGCCAGGCATTACGGCGGACTCGCACTGTATGACGTCCCCGGCAACATATATATCGGGGACCAGACGTCCTTTCTTGTAAGGTTGCAACGTAGGTGCCACCACGACCGCCCCCAACTGTCCTATATCAAGACCTATCTGTCTCGGGAGATCCGTGTTCGCCCTTACGCCTGTCGCAAAGATGACGACCTCGCATGGATACTCCGTGCCTGCCGCGGTCACACCTTTGACTTTATCGGTGCCGTTGACGGATTGTACGGGGGCATTCATGACGAATTTTATTCCTTTTTTCTCCAAATGTTCCTGAACGGGGTATGCCATGTCCTTATCTGCAATTCTCGGGATCGCCTGATCCATCATCTCGATGATTGTCACATCCTTTCCCATGTCGGAAAGTGCCAGTGCTAATTCTAAACCTATGACTCCCGCGCCTCCGATAACAACCTTCTTCACGTTCTTGAGTGCAGATTGAATGTTCTTTCCGTCTTTCAGGGTCCTCACCATGAAAACCCCTTTGAGATCTATGCCTGATATGGGGGGAACAAACGCCTTCCCTCCCGTGGCGATCACGAGCGAATCATACTTGTGAATTTTTGCTCCGACCGTTATGGTCTTTGCTGCATCGTCGATCGAATCGACCTTCGTTTTGGTGTATACTGCAATGTTCTTGTTTTTGGAATAATGGTCGGGCGTGTGCATGACGATATTTTCCCACTGGACCTTTCCTTCTATTGCCCATGGTATCACGCACGGAGAGTATGCGATATCCTCATCCTCCGTGAATACTGTGATGTTCGCCGACGAATCCACAGCTCTAGCTGAGGATGCGGCAGTGATCCCTGCAGCGCCGGAACCGATAATGATTATGTCTTTTGCCATTTGGCATACCTCATATTGCATTGGAAGAATCCTTATTAATGTTTCTTCACGCCCTTGAATGTTCCATGCCTTCCTGTATCTACCTGCTCAAAGCAGAACAGATGCCAGTTTTCCCAATATGCCGCCGCCGATACACGCCGTCATGTTCAACACGAAATTCAAGATCGCCAATCCCCAAGACCCCGACACGTACAGCCCTATCGTTTCCAACGAGACCGATGACATCGTGGTGAATCCCCCGAACAACCCCACGAAGATCAAAGCTCTCATCATGGGATCAAAATCCATGCTGTAAAACAACAAAGTGATAAGCGAACAGCCGATGAAATTCACCGCCAGCGTATTCCACGCGATGCCTTCCGGCACAGGGAATAATACAGATACTCCAAATCTTAGAAGCGCTCCGACCGCACCGCCCGCCATAACAAGCAATACCATTAACAAATGTTCATTCATTTCAATACCGTTCCTTTTTATGTCGAGCTCGTATCCAAAGTAAAGGTCCAAAATTCGTTCAGACGATCTCGTACCTTTTACAGTAGAGATCATCAGCTTTCGCGGTTCCGGCACACGCCGAGGGAGAGCTCATTCCCATCAAACGCATCGTCTCTTCGCAAATAAACCTTATTGCCTGTTAGAGGGGAACTTCCTTATCGTCGCATCATGATCTCAGAACTCCGATGAGGTATGATCTTGAAGTCGTAAGGAACGGTGAACGATCGGAAACCCATGAATGCCTGTCGTACGAGACCTTCGTTGAGATCATTTGCGATGATATCCTGTCTGACAGATTCGAAGTCACCGTCATAAAAAGACGTTGTTGCGGTTCGGTATGCGAGCGTTTTTTAACAATCGATGATGCTCAAGCCATACTGGATCTGGTTCGAAAAGAACAAACCGATGATCCAAAGACTATCCTGAAGAGGGCGGTAAGCAACTGGTACATGAAAGGAACGATATCCGCAGATAGTTCGGATCTTCCGGATATGCTTTGATCCGTTTCCGAACATCTGCGGGAAATGATCACCTTTGAACGAATTTGACGAACAATTTCAATATCTTTTCCAAATATTCATCGATGCCCTCTTTGACCTCGTACGGAGGATTCGCATGTGACTTGGTGAATTCGATCAGTTCTGCGTTGGTACATCCCTTCGGGTGTTCCGATGCGAATTTATTCCATGTTGCCACATCGACCCGGAATCCCATCGTCTGTTTCAATTCGATAATATCCTCATTGGAAATATTGTACGTCTCCATGTTACCATCAATTCCTCGAAACATATATCAAATCTACCCTTTGAACTCATACTTGTCCTGCCGATCCAAAAATCTCTCACACAAGTAATATATCTTCACCGCCGCATCTTCAATAAGGTCAGGAACATGGTATATTATACGCCGGTGAAAAAGATTGCTGATGTTACGGAACGTGAGCGCACTATTGAGAATATCCTAAGACTACGCCAACAGCTTGACAAAGAGATACCGAAAAGAAGTGACGAAACGTTACTTTTGGCAACCTGGAACATCCGGGAATTCAAAGATAACCGCCGTAAAGAAAGCCTGTATTACATTGCAGAGATAATGAGTCGGTTCGATCTTATCGCAGTCCAGGAAGTATCCCCCGACCTGAAAGGATTGGAGAAGGTCATCGCCTTGATGGACCCCAGCTGGACCTACATAGTGACGGACAGCACGGAAGGAGATCAGGGCGGCGGCGAAAGGATGGCATTCATATTCGACAGCAACAAGGTCACCTTCGGAAAAATGGCGGGAGAGATCGTTCTTCCGGAAACCGAATTGGTTTTGAAATCCGTTCAATTCGCAAGGACCCCGTATTGCGTATCGTTCAGAGCAAAATGGTTCAGATTCAAACTTGCCACTGTCCACATTTACTACGGAAACGCAAAATCCGACCCTGAGAAACTGAGACGTCCGGAAGAGATCAGAAAGATCGCCAAGTTCCTTACGAAGCGCGCCGACAAAGAGAACGAAAGCTACATTCTTCTAGGAGATTTCAACATCGAGGGCGTCAAAGATGTCACAATGCAGGCATTGGAAGAAGGGGGATTCTACGTTCCGGATAAAATAAAGAAACATCCCACAGATCTGGGGCAGACGAAACATTACGACCAGATAGCGTTCAACCTTAAACTGGAGGAACACATGCAGGTGTTCTCGGAAGATGATCAAAAGTCGGGTGCGTTCAACTTCACGAAAAGCGTTTATCGTCTTGAGGATCACAACCTGTACACCGAATACTTCCCGAAGAAACAGCAAGAGAAGGACGAGAAAGGAAGACAATCATATTTCAAGACGTATTTCCGCACATATCAGATGTCGGACCATCTTCCTCTGTGGGTAGAACTGAAGATCGATTTCAGCGATCAATATTTGGAGAAGATCAAACCTAATCGGTGATTGTCGCCGACAATGGACCTCAAAAGGAAGCTGGAGTTCGTAAATATGGATAGAACGGGCAAAATCCGAATCATTACTATCCTCATAGCTGTTTCAGCAATCATACTAGCTTCTGTAAACTCCTACAATATCATTGACCGAGGCAACACTGCATACATCTGGGGAGAGGTTCAATCATTACATGAGACTGAACCGGTTGATGTGATAGTTTATGTTGACGGGGTTGAAGTCCGATGGTACGAGGGCTTAGAACCGGGAGAAATTTTCACTTTTATGTGGATGTGTGAATTTCCATTTTTTGATCGCTCGAAATCGGTTGAAGTGAAAACCGTGTGCACCGGAGGATCGGAGCCTCATTCTGATTCCGAATTTTTGTCTGTAAAGGATTTGAAGCTCTATCGAATAGAACTACATGTATGAGTGAACACAAGAATGAATTAATTAAACATATTTTAAACCCGTTTAATATTTCATATCCGAAAAAGCCTTCAAACTGTTTTCCCTGCGACAGATTTAAGATTTATCCAACCTCACTGCATTTGTCCTGCAAAGGTCAAAGGGTATCCATCAACATCCAAAATGGCGAATTCTCTTGCGCCATAGTCTGTAGTATGCAGTTCAACATAAACAGAGCATTTGGTTTTCATCTCATTGTAATATTCTTCTACATCGTCAACAACAATGTACAAGGTCATCGTAGGTTTGATCTTATCAGTTTTCAAAACGGAATATTCGCTCACCAGACTATTTTTTTCCTGCAACATCAGTGATATTCCGTCTTTCGATATAATAGCAAAAATGGGGACTCCTTTCTCGTTGGGAACCGAAGCTTCGACCTCGAACCCAAAAAGACCTTTATAGAAGTCGAGGGACCTTTCCACACTTCCTACCATTAAATTCGTCGTAATGCTCTTATACATGAGATTTTAACCGAATATTGATATTTAACATGCTTGATTGATCGATATTCTTCGAGAACAATTAATTGGTGAACGTGCATACCACACTTCAATGTCCAAAAGCAAACGTCCACAATTCCCATTTGCCGCAATAGTCGGACAAGAACAAATGAAGACCGCATTGCTGCTCAACATCATCGATCCCGGGATCGGCGGAGTCCTGATTAAGGGTGAAAAAGGAACTGCGAAATCAACCGCGGTCAGATCGCTTTCCCAGATCCTTCCCGAAGTCCAACACGTAAAAGGATGCATATATCATTGCGATCCGAAACACAGCAAAGCACTTTGTCCCGATTGCGCCGATATTGTTGAATCAAAAATCGAAATAGATTACGAAAGATCGCCCATGAGGGTCGTGGAACTTCCTCTGAGCGCGACGGAGGACAGGATCGCAGGCACATTGGACATCGAACACATCTTGCAGACGGGCAAAAAAAGATTCGAACCCGGCGTACTGGCACAAGCGAACGGAAACTTACTTTACGTTGATGAAGTGAATCTATTGGAGGATCACATGGTGGACCTTCTTCTTGACGCGGCGGCAATGGGCGTCAACTACGTGGAAAGAGAGGGGATATCGTTCGAACACCCATCACGGTTCATATTGGTCGGATCGATGAATCCGGAAGAAGGAGATCTGAGGCCGCAGCTTCTGGACAGGTTCGGATTATGCGTCGGGATCAAAGGTGAGAAAGATACTCCTATCAGAACCGAGATCGTATCAAGAAGATTGGATTTCGATGCGGACCCTGAAGGATTCACACAGAGTTACGCCGACGCTACACAGAAGATCAAAGACGATGTTCTCAAAGCGCGGAAGAGCCTTCCCAACATCGTCGTTAGCAAGAACTTGCTGACCATGGCTGCCAATGTATCTCTTCATTTCGAGATGGAAGGACACAGGGCGGACATCACGATGATAAGAGCCGCCAAAGCACATGCGGCACTGTGCGGCAAGAACGACCCGGATAAAGAGGACCTTGCAACGGTAGCTCCCATGGTCCTCAATCACCGCATAAAGAGAAAACCATTCGAAGACACGAAATTCGATATGGGAGAATTAAGGAAATGTCTCACGGAGTACTGACCCGGCTTTTCCCTTTCTCTGCGGTCAAGGGCATGGAAGACGTAAAGAGAGCGCTTGCATGCACGGCCGTCGATGATAACCTGAAGGGAGTGCTCATAAAAGGTTCCACGGGAACCGCGAAAAGCGTATTGGTCAGATCATTCGTTGATCTTCTTCCCGGCAAAGAAATAGTGAATATCCCTTTGAATGTCAGCAACGAGCAGTTGTTCGGCGGAATGGATCTGGAACATGCGATACAACACGGAAAGACCGTCATAAAGGACGGACTGCTGAGAAAAGCCGACCGTAACATACTCTACCTGGATAATGTGAATCTTTTCGACAGGAAAGTATTGAGTTCGATCATGGACTGCGTAGAGACGGGCAAGGTCATAATCGAAAGAGAAGGAATATCCGCCGAATATGAGTGCAGGACCACCGTCATAGCGACCATGGATCCAGCCGAACGGGCATTACCCGATCACATACTCGACAGATTCAACATATGCGTCCAAACTTATTCCGTCCAGGACGAAGAAGACAGATGTGAGATCATCACATTGAACCTGGATTTCGACTCCGATCATGATTTCACAAAGAGATATGCCGATCAGGATGAACAATTCAGAAGATCGATCGTATCGGCAAGATCCAGACTTGAAAACATACCTCTTACACTCTTGGACCTATCGAAGATATCTCGGACCTGTGCCGATCTCAACGTAATAGGACACAGAGGGGACATATCTATCGCAAGAGTCGCAAGAACGCTTGCCGCCTTGGACGAAAAGGATGAGATCTTCGATGACGACATCAAGGACGCGGCGGTGATGTGTCTGCTCCATAGACGCACAGTTCCCAAAGAAGAAAAACGACCCGCGGAAAAAGAGGATGTACTCGATTTCGAAGAGAAAGAAAGGGATCCCGCCGAACTGTTAGAAGATGATCCGGAACGTATTGAAGATCATCGTATCCCGGAGGCGTACGAACCGACGGACGAGGATACGGAAGGAAGAGAGTACGGGGGAGGCATCGGTACGGAAAATATAGTTTCCGAGATAACCGATGCCGTCAAAGACAAACTCGAGGACATGGACAGAATCGAATATATGAGACTTCACGAGATAGCGGGAACCGACGGCAGAAGAAGCGACATCTACACGCGAAACCGCTCGGGAAGATACCGCAGTTCCAGAATACCGGACGGAAGAGCTTCAGACCCCGCGTTCGATGCCACCGTAAGGGCTGCCGCGCCGTTCCAATCATCCCGTGACAAGAGAGGATTGAGTATTGCCATAGAATCACAGGACATCAGAGACAAGATCCGTGTAAAAAGAGACTCTTGTTCTTTCCTTTTTGCCATCGACGTAAGCGGTTCCCTCGTGGACAGCGGAATGATGCAGGACATAAAGGATGGGGTCAAAGCAATGCTTATGGAAGGGTACGTGCAGAGAGACAAAGTGGCCTTATTGACATTCAGATTCAGAAGTGCGCAGATATCGGTACCATTCACACGTTCCCTTGAAGGTATATATGAGGTTCTTGACAATACGACGACCGGAGGCGGGACCCCTCTGGGGACGGCGCTTTTAATGATTCGAGAGTATATGATAAATTATGTAAGGAAAAATCCGGAAGAACGGTGTTACATCATCCTCATAACAGACGGCGAAGCGACCGAACCTGCCGTCAGAGGGAGTATTGCACCGGTAGAATTGAAAAAAATAGCTGCAACGATGAACATCCCCAATACGGAATGGACCGTAGTGGATTCGAGTCTGGTTCCGGGGAAAGTGAATCACGCACTCAAACTTGCCGAAATGCTTGGCGGACGATATGTCCGGCTTGAGGATCTGAAGGCCGTTTAAATCATTCATTCGTCGATGACGGTTATTGCCCGCAAGAACCCCCAAAAACCGTTAACTTATTGACAGGTCTGTACCATGTTCAAAAAATAACTGTGAACCGCAATATCGTCTGACAGCTCCGGATGGAACGATATTGCCATTTGATTCTTATATCTGACAGCAACTGGCACGTCATCTACATATGCCAGAACTTCAACATCGTTCTCAATATTCACGATGACGGGTGCACGAATGAAGATCATCGGCGTATCTCTATTCCCATCAAATTCCGATCTTGTTTCAAAACTGCTCAATTGCCTTCCGTACGCATTCCTTTGGATCGTCATAGGAAAGGTGGAGAAATGTGTCTCCCCTCCGATCACGTTCTTTGCGAGAAGTATGGAACCGGCGCATGTCCCCATTACAGGTAATCCCTTCGATATCATCCCGAGCATGGGATCGAACAAATTCAATTCTTTGAGAAGTTTGCTCATCACTGTACTTTCTCCGCCGGGAAGTATGAGTCCGTCCATTTTTTTGCACAGATCATCGGATTTCCTGATCTCGAAACATTTAGCGCCCAATTTCTCCAACACCTTTTGGTGTTCAACAAATGCTCCCTGAATTGCCAATATTCCAATCTGGATCATATTCCCCGCTCGGCCATGAGTATCTGTATTTCCTGTTCGTTAACACCTACCATGGCCTCGCCTATGTCTTCGGATAACTTTGCGATCATTGCCGCATCCTGATAATTCGTGACGGATTTCACTATGGCATTCGCCCTCTTCTCGGGGTTGCCCGATTTGAATATACCGGATCCCACAAAGACCCCTTCTGCTCCGAGCTGCATCATAAGTGCCGCATCGGCGGGTGTGGCGATCCCTCCGGCGGCAAAATTTACTACCGGGAGCGTACCTGTTTCTTTGACCTTCATCACAAGATCGTAAGGGACCTGCAGTTCTTTTGCCCTGGTGTACAATTCGTCATTACGCATCGATGTTATTTTCCTGATCTCAGAGTTCATCGCCCTCATATGACGTACTGCCTGAATGATGTCTCCCGTTCCGGGTTCCCCTTTCGTCCTTATCATGGATGCCCCCTCGTTTATCCTTCTCAAGGCTTCTCCGAGATTCTTGGCTCCGCAGACAAAGGGCACCTCAAATTCACGCTTATCTATATGATTCATATCGTCCGCGGGAGAAAGTACCTCGCTTTCGTCAATGTAATCTATCTCTATCGCCTGAAGGATCTGAGCTTCGACAAAATGTCCTATCCTCACTTTGGCCATCACTGGGATCGATACCGCTTCCTGTATCCCCTTTATCATCTTGGGGTCACTCATTCTGGAGACTCCCCCTGCGGCTCTGATATCTGCAGGTATTCTTTCAAGGGCCATTACCGCACACGCGCCCGCATTCTCGGCTATCTTTGCCTGTTCAGGATTGGTGACGTCCATGATCACGCCGCCTTTCAGCATCTGTGCGAGTTGTTTATTGAGAGAATATCTGCTTGAACTCATTTTATCGAACGCGCGATATATTTGGTTAATATCAATTTATCCCTCGGTGGGAAATCCACTGCTTCGGTATGAATCTTTACATATGCATACCGGAACCATTTCAACAACACGATCCGGACTTCGAACCGCACGTCTTGTCTTCCGGTTTACCGCAGTCGAATTTTCCGTAATGTACAGAACGATCCCCTGTTACCTTGAATGCTCTGCCGTAACGCGTATTGGAAAGCATAGATGCTGTATTTCCACATACCAGCATAGGCTTGTTCGTGATCAACCGATGATGATCATCCAGATCGAAGAAATGTGGGTGCCTGGGAATACTTCCGTCGTACCATGCCGCTTGACCGTAATCCTCGCAGATATCTTCCAGGTCATCGAGTTTAAATGCTCTCACAGTTCGTTCAGGCCCATTGGCGTTTTCACATGAAACAAAATTCCATCAAATTCTTCTAACTGGCACAGCCATTCTTGCTCCTTTTTTCGAGGAGGCTCCATGGTTGAAAGACGGTGCCGATTCGGAATCAAATTCCCATCCGTATATCTCCGGATCGTAGGAATCCAAAGCCTCAGATACTATTCTTATCGCTTCACAAAAGTTCTCTTCATTGTCGTACGGTGCCCCTCTGAAATGCAAATATGTGCAAGGAGGAAGATCGATGACCTCATACCCTTTCGGAACATCTGCGGAAAAATCCAAATGGACTTCCGTTCCGGATGCCGTTCCCGACGTCCCAGGAAGGATCATTTTTCTGGGAAGAGTAACTATTGCCGCATCATCGAATCGATGTGTGATATTGTTCATGACATTTTCCCAATCACACCCCATCTCCTCACAGTAACTCATGTAATCTGTCGCGTTTTTCGATCTCAGTAACACCAATTTACGCGCCGGCCGTTCAACAGCAGTTACGGTAACAATTGAGTTAATCCTGTCATTATGTATTTCGGATCTTCCCCTTCCTCCTTGCAGTAACAAAGCATAATACAATGCATCCTTCTTTTTCATCTTCGGATTTCTCTTAACGCTGTCGAAAAATTTT